>CETF01017582.1_pt1 | contig 12302 bp, 10 predicted proteins | sample 326991 | NCBI WGS metagenome assembly CETF01 (sample SAMEA2622331, study PRJEB7988) | marine metagenome | biome: marine biome (ENVO:00000447); feature: surface water layer (ENVO:00002042); material: "saline water (ENVO:00002010), including plankton (ENVO:xxxxxxxx)" | depth 5 m | reverse complement strand
ATACCTGCGTACATGGGTTAGCTACTTTATCACGTTTCTAGATTTTTTAGATTATTAAATATTAATGTAAATCGACACTGGATGTTCAATGTAGGGAGAAATCCAAAGAAAAACTCCCTTGTCCGAGGCTCTCCCCCGACTCTATTTCCAGTGCCATTTGGTTTTGGTGAACTAGATGATCACTCTAGGGAACCTAACTTCCCCCTGTCCAAGGATCTCCCTTGACTCTACTTCTAGTTCGGGAGTGTTAAAAAACCCAAGGGAACAACAACGAAGCACCTTGGTAGAAAGAAACACTCCAAATTAATATTACTTTATACTCTCGATAAACTGGAGTTCCTCATCATCAAGTCTTCCTGATCTTTTCATAACAGGAGCAAACCAAGATACATCACCCTCGGTTCTTAACTTAGATGTGAAAGACCACGCTGTAGTCCAAACTCCACTACCTTTAGCAAAAGCTGCGTAAGTAGCTATCTCTTTAGCTGTTGGTTTATACGCTGACTTAGATGCAGTGTAAATAGCTAAAGCATAATAGTTGCCGTCGTTCTCGTAAGGGAACAACTCCAAAGCGTCTTCTTCAAGCCCTTCAGGAGCTTGAATCAACATTGTTATGTGAGCAATAGGTCTACAAAAGTTTGGAGAACCCCACTCAAGTGAGTAACCTGCGGTGTGAACCTCTTCTTCAGTGTTGAACACTTTAGGAAGCTCCTCAGAACCCCAAGCAACATCCTCTTGATACTGCTTCATCATATTTGTTACAATAACCCTCAAAGGCTTATCTTTAAGAGTTAGGGTAGCTTCTTTGTTTAGAACAATAGCTCCCGGAGTAAAACCTTCATCAACTAGTGCTGATGTCTTAGCAACAATGTTAATCCTAGGAAGGTTTATATCAGAAGCGTCAAACTCCCCAGCTAAACCAGCCTCGTTTAATTGTTGATCTGTTAGGGTCAACTCTCCCTTATCAGAATCCTGCGCTATAATAGCACCCTGACCTTCTTCAGTTACCGTAACCGCTACAACTTCCTCCTCTTTTTTAGAAGCTGCTTTCTTTGCCGGGCTCTTTTTACCCTTTTTTTCCATTTCTGCGAATGATGTTTTTGCCATTTTATTTATATTTATTTTTTTATTATTTACTATTTTATTTCGGATAAGAACTGAGAATCTTTAGTGGTTTCAATAGCACCAAGTCTATGGAGCTCTGACATTACTTCTGATACTCTTTCTTTTTTCTTACCACGAGGGGTCTTATCAGACACCAGTTTCTCCAGTTTGCCAACTGGAAATTTTTCTATTCCTTCTAGGAAATCTTCTACGTCTACCATATCCTTAACAGCTCCGAAAGCAGCTAGTGCAGATGTAATAGATCTTCTACCTCTTCTTTCTTTAACCTCAAACCCCGGTATCTCTATACCATCCTCCATAGCCATCTTTTTAGCAGCATACTCAACTCCAGCGGCCCATTTACGTACTATAGGGACAGCCTTCAACATATCTGCCATTACCTTAGGGTCGGTACAATCACTACCATGAATGTCTTCAGGCATATCTAAAAAGTCTTTAGCTGAAGGAGCATATTTCTTAGCAGTCTCTAAAGATAGTTTAGCTAGAGAAGGGCAACGACCAGCATTTTTACAGTAGTTACATATCTTTAACTGAGGAATAAGTTCATTAGGGTCTGCATCTGAAAAACACGCCCTAACTTTCTTGGCCCTCTTAATTACATTGGATATAGCGTGAACCACTTCATCCATATCTTTCCGCTCAAAAGTGTGGAACAATATTTCATCCCTACGACAAGCTATAAAGTAAAAGTGTATTGTGTCTAATTGCGGAAACCTTTGAAAGGCACCTAAAGCATACGCTTTTGCCTGCCAGTTATCTTGAGGCTCATCTACAGCCATTTGACCAGTCTTATAATCAATTTGAACTGCTTCAGTTCCGTTAACTGTAAGTCGATCACAAGTACCAAACGTCTCCTCGCCTGTTAGCTTCATTGTAAGCCTAATCTCTTTATAGTCATCTAACTCACCAAAGTTCTCTGAGTAGCCGTGGTTATCAAATATAGCCTCTTCAGCATTTCTACAGCCTTGAGCTAGGGAAGACTCGTAGTCGTTTAAATTAGACCAATCTCCGGTCTCTAACGCCTCATGTATTCTAGTTCCCATCTCTGCGGCAGGGTTAGTACCACTTTCACCTTCGTAACCGGGACAGTGAGCAGACATTTTAATTGACGAAGGGCCATACTCAGCGTGAGCTTGCTCTTCATCAACGATAGTTTGTCCTTTAGACTCCATATTAGTAGTATTATATACGTCATTTTGCGAATGAAGCAACTTTAAATTTTCAATTTTTGACATCATTGAATTAACTATACTAGTTTCTATAGTTTTTTCAGCGACTAACACCCTCTGAACACTTTCAGACATTCCCCCCAAACGATCTACACGCCCTAAACATTGATGAAAGTCTTTAGCATTATACGTAGGACTTATTAGAGCTAATCTGGGAGACTCTCCTGTGGTATCATGTAAACTAACCCCAACACCACCCGCAGCGGTATTACAGAGGATTACTTTTACTTTACCAGTTTGAAAAGCTTTTATAGCCGAATCCCTCACATCTTTATTTTGACCTCCCTGCACAAACGTGTGGTTTTCTTTAAGCCTGCGGGACAAAGCGTCTATTGAGTCAGTAAAGTTTAAGAAAACAGCTACAGCATTTCCAGCTTCCCTAGCCTCGGTAACCATATCAGCGATGTCAGGAACCTTTAAAAGCTCTATTTCCTGCCTTAACCGTAATATTTTAGTTAAAACTATAGGTTCATCCCCATCACCTTCTTTTCTAGCTTCTAGTTTTTCTATTTCAGGCTCTAATTCCTTAAAAAGGCTGTTTATTTTAGCTTTTTTGCCAAACCTAATGGGGTCTGTAACTATCCTAGTCTTTTGAAAGTGCGTACCTAAATCTTCTCTCGTAAGCTTATGCCCACGTTCTGGGTATATAAGTTTATTAAGTTCTTTTAGTTTCCCCCTATTTCTTTCTGGAAAGTTTAAAGAGTTCCACCGATCAAACTCACAACCCCAATTTTGAGCCCAAGCCCAAAAGTTACTTAGACTATGTAAACTCAACGTAAACCCTAGAGCTCTCATCTCTCTAGGGTCTTCAGCAGCAGTAGCCGATAGCAGTAAAATCTTAAAACCCTGCTTTTTAGCTGCAATAAGCATGTTAGCGTTCAATGTACGAGTCCCTTTAGCTTTGTGACACTCGTCAAACACCAATAAAACCTCTTTTGGGTCCAAATTTACCCATTTAAACGCCTTTTTACCTGCTTTTTTGATCCAATTAGTGTTTCCAGCCCTTAATTTTTCCCAATTATATACATTATAGTCACTTACACCTTGTTTATCTAAAGTATCTTCCCAAGAAGCTATTACCGTTTTCGGGCAAACCACGAACGGGGTAAGAGCCATGGTTTTAGCAATTTCCACCGCTTTGAGCGTTTTTCCTGTACCTGTGTCGGACGAATCGAGGGCAGCACCGTGTTTTTTGAGGGCTTCAACGAGGACTTTATGTGATTTTTTCTGAGCTGGATAGAGTGTTAGCACCGTATAGAGCGATTAAAACTGCATCACAATTTTTTAACGTCCACTTCGTTTGAGGGAAGAACCTTCCAGCGGCGTCTTTTAGAGCAGCTTTTCTTTGTGTTTTTATTTTTACTTGAGGTAATCCTAGTGATTTTTGCCATTTTTGGGGTAAAACTTCGTGTAGAGGTATTTTTAATGTTCTTATTACCCCTCGTTCAAAACCATAGTTTTGAGCAAACTTCCATGTAGAAGCAACTCCCTGCCCCGGAAAAGCATTTACTTTTTCTATAAATGCAGCATCTATTTTTTCTTTAGACGCTTCTTCTAGGACATCTATAAAGTCTTGTTCTGTGGAGTAGTTATTAATTAATGTAGGGATGTCGTTTTCTAATATAACTAAAGCACCCCCTACTCCCGGATCAACTCCCAATATTCTCACTTAGTATTATAGGTATTAATTCTTTTACTGTTAATTTTCTTTTTTCTGCTATTTCTTCTAATTTTATTTGTGTTTCTTTATTTAATATAATTTTGTGTTGAAAAGATTCACCTACTTTATTTTCAACTAAATCTGTAACTAGTTGACTTAAAGAACCTCCTGCATCAGCGGCATATTTTTTACCATTTTCTACAGTTTCTTTAGGCATATACAAAGTTACCTTTGTAGGTTGTTTAATGTTTCCGGATCTTGCCATACATAAGTATTTAATTCGTCTAAATACACAAGGCAACTAGAAAGTTTAAAATTTGCGTGTAAAGTTAAGTGTGCCTATTAAAAAATACGGGTATCAATTTCCAATGGGAACCAATGAAGTTACTATGGAGCTTCATGCGTTTTTAAATGATCGAGGCCCTGAAAATGGAGGTTTAGGTCAGTTTGAACATTTTAAAAATGCAGCAGACCTTTTGTGGAATGATCCTCAAAAACCAACATCTAGAAATTTTATCTGGTCTCCTTGGGCAGAAGACATGTTGTACGAAGCTTGCGACAATCAATACCTTTCTATAGCAGGGTGTGCTTCTTCTGGAAAATCAGACACCATGGCTTTGTGGGGGATAATTAATTATTTAGCAGATCCCTACAATACTTTGGTTATAGTAACTTCAACTACATTACGAGAAGCTCGAAGACGTATTTGGAAGTCTATAACAGAGCTTTGGGCTGCGGTACACGGTCTACCGGGTAAAATGGTTCCTTCTTTAGGGCAAATTAAAGGTTTATCGAAAGACGGGGGTTTTTGGGAATCTACAGGCATAGTCCTAGTACCAGCAGAAAAACGAAAAGAAAAAGAAGCTATAGGTAAACTTGTAGGTATTAAACAAAAACGATTAATCTTAATCGCAGACGAGCTTCCAGAATTACCAGAGTCTTTAGTTCACGCAGCTTACACAAACTTATCCACTAACCCACACTTTCAAATGATCGGTCTAGGAAACCCAAATAGTCATTTCGATGCTTTTGGGGTGTTCAGTAAACCAAAGTTAGGGTGGGGTTCTGTTACCGAGCAGGATAATGAGTGGGAAACTTCTAGAGGTAAATGTATTAGATTTAATGCTGAAGAAAACCCCAATGTATTAGCGGGTAAAAATATATACCCATGGATGCCTGACAGAGAAACTGTAGAAGCTGCGAAAAGAGATTACGGAGCCGATTCTCTTTTGTATTACAGGATGTATAAAGGGTTTTGGTGCCCCGACGGTATAGATAGTGGGGTTTATTCTGAAGCTGACCTAGTTAGAGGGGTTGCGTCGGTGCCAGCCAAGTTCGATAAAACTCCTGTTAAAGTAGCCGCTATAGACCCATCGTTCACAAACGGAGGAGACAGATCTATAGTATTCTTCGGTTCATTGGGAGAACAAGATGGAGTGCAAGTGTTACAATTTGATTCCTACGAAGCTTTAACTGAAAACATTAATGACAGAAAAACACCACGTTCAGTTCAAATAGCTCGTAAGTTCAAAGAGATATGCCTTAAACACGGCGTGTTACCTGAAAACGCAGCATGTGATGCTACGGGAGCTGGAGGGCCTTTCCACGACATAATTAGTGTAGAGTGGAGTGATAGGGTATTACCCGTTAACTTTGCGGGTAAAGCTTCTGACAGACCAGTATCTGCTACAGATAAAACTCCCGGCAACGAAAGGTATGCTAATAGAATGTCAGAAATATGGTATCAAGGACAAGAACTTTTAAGATCCCAACAACTTAGAGGGATTCCCACTGATTTAGCTAGGGAGATGGTAGGACGTAAATACGAGACGAGTGGGACTAATTTAAAGATTAAGGTAGAGTCCAAAATAGATTATAAAAGCCGCATAGGGAAATCACCTGATATAGCAGACGCAGCTTTTATACTAGTAGACTTATGTAGATCTAGACATGGTTTTATGGGAGGGGAAAGGTTTGTTGTAAACAAAAGCAGACAAAAAACTTGGTCAGACAAAATGAGATCTTTAGATATAACTGCCTCTTCTAGTAGAACTCTCCTTGATACATAGGGTTCGTCGTGGCAAATTAGTAGATTATTATGGAATCAGGATATAAAGAACTTTCAGATTTACCTTTAGAAAATTTAAACGACGAGGGTCGAGTACCTAAGTCTAGAATTAAAGATGTTAAATCAGCGACAGAATTGTACAGAACCCTTAAAAAGGGTGATGAAGGGTCTGCGGTAAATCGAGCTCGAGTGCAAGCCATGTTTGATGGCGTAGCTCCTTATTCAGAATCAGCTTTAAGACAGTCAGGCCAAGCATTTAGATGTAATTTAAATTTTGGAGAAGCAGAAAAATTTTTAGAAGCCGCTATGTCTGCTTATGTAGACCTAGTCAATTCTGTTGAAACTCTTGTAAGAGTAGAAACAGCTTTTGGAGACCCTAAGCAGCGTATTGAATGGAATAGGGTGATGTCAGAAGAGTATTCTTTTCAACTACGTAAGTGGCCTAGATTTAATTATGAGTATTTAAATTTATGTAATCATTTTGTAGGACACGGGGTAGGCATAAATTACTTTGAGGATGAGAGGTCTTGGTATTGGAGGTCTTCTGGTCTTGGAGACATTTTAATTCCTAGACAAACTAGAGCTACAGAAGATTCTATAGAAGTCGCCGCGGCTCGAAGATTTGTTCCGGTGAATGAAATGTATAAATACATTGAAAATCCTGAAATAGCAGCAGAGTTAGGCTGGAACGTTGCCGAAGTCAAAAAAGCTATTAAACGAGCTTCTTCTCAAACAGATTTAGATGACTGGGAAAGAATTCAAAATGAGATTAAAAATAATGATCTTTGGACAGGGGCTAAGTCAGCTAAAGTAGAATTAGTCCACATGTGGGTGCGAGAGTTTAATGGATCGGTATCTCATTTTATGACTCTTCCCAGTGGGGACAACAAAGAATTTTTATATAAAAAGATAAGTAGGTATAAGAACATTGAGGAGGCTTTTACCTTCTTTACTTACGGTATTGGTACTAACGGGACTTATCATAGCATAAGAGGTCTTGGATATAAGATATATAGCCATATTCAAGTCAGCAATAGGATAAGGTCTCAAGCAGTAGACAACGCCATGTTAGCGGGGGCCCCTATGATTCAACCAGATGATGAAAGGGCTTTAGAGAGCTTTGCGTTTAATTATTTTGGGCCTTTCGCTATACTGCCCCCTAATATGAAGTATGTAGACAAAGCGTCCCCTAATACTTCCCAAACAATGATGCCAGTACTACAAGACTTAAGTCAGTTAGTGCAAGACAGAGCTGGACAATACTCAGCCGCTAACGTGTTTGGTAAAGGAGATAGAAGGTCTAAATTTGAAGTAGCCGCACATCTAGAAGAAGCAGCAAAACTAAACGTTACCGCCTTAAACTTGTTCTATAACCCATGGGATAGGTTTCACATGGAAGTTGCTCGAAGGTTTTTCCGAATGGATTATGTTCCTACAGATCCCGGAGGAGAAGCAGTTTTAGAGTTTAGAGAAAGATGTTTCTTACGAGGAGTTCCTTTAGAAGCTTTAGCTGCCATGGACATACGAAAAACTAGAGCGGTTAGAGCTGTAGGAAGTGGAAGCCAAGCTAAAAGATCTGTCAGCCTTCAACAGTTAAATGAACTTGCAGGAGTATTTGATTCTGAAGGAAGACATAACCTTTTCCGAGATCAAGTAGCTTCTCTTGTAGGGCATGAAGCTGCTGACAGATATATACCAGCTAAACCAGATCAGAGAATTCCTGTAGACACTAAAGTAGCTCAACTAGAAAACGAGCACATGTTAGAAGGTAAACAGATAGATGTGTTCCCGAATGAGATACATGTAATTCATTTAGATGTACACGTACCTGCCATCGAAGAGTTGTTTATGGCAGTAGAGCAGGGTCAAATGGAGTTAGTAGACGCCGCTGTCAAAGCTATGTCTGTATTTGACCATTCTATGAAGCATTTAGAAAATATACAACAAGATCCCACATTAGCGGGACGAGTTGGTGAATTTAATAGCAGACTACAGCAGGTATCTGAGTTGATAATTAATGGACAACGTCAACTTGCTAAAATGCAAAGAGAAGCAGAAACTTTACCCGAAGAAGGGGAAGTTCCAGAAAACCCAGAAGAAACAAGGAATGCCGTAAGTGCTCAAGAAAAATTAATCGAACACCGATTAAAACTTCAAATGATGCAAGAAAAGCATGAAATGGAGATGATGATAAAGCTTCAAAAAGCAGAACAAGAACGTCAATTAGGAGACGCCAAAGCAGCATCTAGTATTAGGGATATAGTATAAATAACTTGTTGATCTCTTTGAGATCTGTATTAAATGTGTAGTTAATGGAAAAAACTCTAGATAGGTGGAGAAGAGATTCAAATGCACGATATAAATGGCAAGAGTTTTTATCTACCCCAGAGTTTGAGCAAGGAATTAAAGTTTTAGAGTCTCAAGCAGTGCCTGTAGTGATTATGGGTGAGTCTTTAGAACAAACCGCTAAAAGACAATCTTTTCAGGCTGGGTTTCACGCAGCAATAGCTTTAGTGCAGAAACTACCTGAAATACACTATAAAAAAGTTCAAGAACAACTTCCCGAATGGGATCATATAAATACAGAAGATAATGAGTGAAGAAACCGCAGTAGCTGAACAGCCTCAAGAACAAGCTCCTACACAAGAGGGCTTAACAGATACTCCCGAAGTTAATGAGAGTACTCCAAACACCACAGAAGAAAGTCTTGGCGATGGTTTAGATTTTTTAGATTTTATAGAGGAACAGTCTGAACCTAAGGCTGAAACTTTGCCTGAGTTCGACGTAGCAGAAGAACCTGAACCTGAACCAACCCCTACCTCCGAAGAATCAGATGAGTCTCCCAAACCGGAAGAAGAACAAGATTATTTAGATAGTTTTGTATCAGATTTTCCTGATGCTGACAGTTTATCCGATACTTTAGATGATAAAGCTGTAGCAAAATGGGGAGAACTTCGTAGAGAATTAGCTGAAGCTCGTTCAAAAGCTTCTAATTTAGAAGATAAAATAGACACTAATGAAACTCCGGCGTTAGTGCCAGAACTAGAAAGACAGCTTCAAGATGCTTCAGATAGGATATCTGAGTATGAAAATGAGTTAGCTGTAGCTAGGGTAGAACAGTCTACCGAGTATAAACAGACTGTTACAGAACCTCTTAACAATATTATGTCTGCTGCCGAAGCTTTAGCCGAGCGTACTGGAGTAGATGTAAATGAAGTTTTTGCCGTATTTTCAGAGGTAAATATAGAGAGACAGAATAATACTCTAGAAAGAATTACTGAAGACATGGGAGACAGGGATAAAATGATGCTTTATCGCATGGTAGATGACTCAGCAGCTATTTTTGACCGAGACGCCATGCTTAAAGATAGAGCAGCAGAAGCTTCAGTAGAGTTAGACAGATACAACGAAGCTTTAGAACAAGAAGCTTTGGAAGAGTACACAATAGAAACTAGGGCCGCTGTAAACAAGGTATACGATAAATTTGAAAGTGTTATCCCTGATTTAGAAGGTGTAGACTTAGGAGATTTACGGAATAAAACTTTAGACAGTGACTACGTTTCTTTGGATTCAGACCACCAAGCGTACGCTCTTTCTGCGGGAAATCTTTTGCCTAGCGTTGTAAAAGCAATCAGAGTAAAAGATCAAAAAATAGCTTCTTTAGAGAAACAATTATCAACATACCAAAACTCAACACCCAAAGCCGCTCAAGCAGGAGGCTCTGTTTCAGAACCCGCACATTCACCTGAAGACGATAACTTAGGATTTTTTGAGGCTATAAATAAACTTACTCAATAATATATTTTTGCTTTTCAAAAATATATGAGCTATACTTTCTGTGGAACCACAGATTCCGCAATTTCTGTACACATAATTTGAGCTAGGCGTTTTAACGTCATCTCCTCGGCTCAGGGAGAGTTAATCGGGTGCAATAACCTTTATGGATTATTGTGTTCACTTTTTTTAAATTAACCGCCCTGAGGAGGGCATTATTAACAAAATGGCAGTATCAGCACAAAATGCTACCGTAGGTCAGTCCGGGGGTACTTTTAGCCCCGCTCTTTCTCTTACCGACATGTTGGTAAAGGAATCCGGTAGAATATCAGGCGATATTTATCGCAAAACAATAGACACGTCCCCATGGCTCAAGCTCGTAAAACAAGACACTTGGCCAGACGAGATGGGAGATACTCTAAGTGTTCTTACATACGAGAGATCACTTGCAAAGAAGACAGCGGATAGTTCTTTAGGACAAGAGTGGGAAAACGTTAAAAGTAACGATGCAAATAAGTTTGCTATCCCAAACGCAACTAAAGTTACTCCAGCAACTTCAACAGCTACATATAGCCTAGCACACACAGCTATTGAATCAGCTCCAATTATTGTAAACGACCTTCGTTTTTCATATAATTTCCGTGAGCAGTTAAGAGCTATTTACGACAACCTCGTAGAAAACGTATCTTATGCGTGGAAAGAGCGTTATCGTGATCAGTACTATGCTCTTTGTAAGCATAACATGGTTGCAGGTTATAGTGATGCGACAGGTGCTTTGGCTCAAGGTACTCTTTATGAGAGCACAACAGCCGGAACATTTCCTACTCAGGATAGCAGTTCCCCAGCAGCAGCTCTGACAGAAGCTAATATCGGTGTTATTAATAACGCTATTCTAAACCAAACTTATATGCGTATGCTCCGTGACGGTGCTGGACAGACTCCAATGGGTCGTTCAAACGGACGTCCAGTGTTTACAGCTATTATGAGTGCGGAGGCTTCTGAGAAGCTTGTAACTGAGTCTGAAACACGTACTGATTACAGAGAAAGCTCTGAGGTCAGCGAGCTACTTAAGCCACTCGGGGTCGAAAGATCACATAGAGGGTTCTACCATATTATTGATCCGTTTCCAAAGCGTTTCAACTATGCTAGTTCTGCGTGGACTGAAGTATCTCCATACGCTGCTGATGGATCTATTAACTCTGCGTACGAGACAGCCGAGTACGAAGACGTTGTAATATTCCACCAAGACGTAATGGAATCACTTGTCCCAAGACCTATTGGATCTGCTGGTTCAGGTACTTCATTCAGCCCACAGTCTTATCGAGGTAAGTTTAACTTCTTGAATATTCAAGATCGTAACGAAAACCCAGATAACACTTGGGGTTACTTTAGAGGAATCCTCTCTAATACCGCAAAACCAATTAAGCCTCAGTTTGCGTACATCATCAGATGTGCTAGACCATTTGGTAAGGCTTTGAAAACTAACGCTGGAGCTGACATAACAGCTACTATCTAATAAATATTAGATTTTACAGCTAGTAATCACATATACCCGCAGCCTCTAGGGGTTGCGGGTATATTTTTGTACAAAACCTTGTATATGTGTTAAATTTTACGCAAGCAAAAGTTCATTTTATGTCGGAAAATATTCAAATTAAACGGGGTCAAGAAACTCAAGTAGATATAGATTATAAGTTAGGGGGACAGACTACCTCAGTAGATTTAAGTGGCAGTAGCTATGACGCCGAATTAGTTATAAGACGTAAAAGAGGCAACAACTACGACGGACAAATTGTAGATACTTTAAGGTTTGGAAATTCTTCACCAGCAGACACAGCTAAAGATAACAGAATCACCTTCGTCTACGGCCCTAGTCAAAGTCCCGCTACTACCGACAACATACAATTAAAGTGGAATACAACTCAGTCTGCATTATTACCTAACGAAGATATTACCGTAGCAGGAGATTTAAAGATAACTCAAAGCAACGAAGTCATTTATTCCATAAGATTACTTTTTGATATAACCCCAGAAATTACCGCATAATGGCCAACGAAACAGTTTCAATTACACAGTCTGTTAATAAAGTAACAATTACAGACATTAACGCCGGAGTCGATTCGTTCGGACAATTAAGCGATACTACTATTTCTTCTGTTGCAGGCAATGAATTACTTCAATACGATGCTTCGTCTACTAAATGGGTTAATAGAACTTTAGTAGAAGCAGGGGTTGCAGGACTTGCAGGATCTAACTTTACAGGAGCCCTTAACGTGGGGTCTAACGGTTCGGGCCACGACGTAAAGTTCTTCGGAGCTACAAGTGGTAAGTATTTACAATGGGATGCGAGTGCAGATAAACTAATCCTATCGGGGGATTTAGATATATCGGGCACAACGACTACGCTAAATAGTAATGTGGTCACCATCGACGACCCTGTATTCAC
>CETF01028029.1_pt1 | contig 12360 bp, 13 predicted proteins | sample 326991 | NCBI WGS metagenome assembly CETF01 (sample SAMEA2622331, study PRJEB7988) | marine metagenome | biome: marine biome (ENVO:00000447); feature: surface water layer (ENVO:00002042); material: "saline water (ENVO:00002010), including plankton (ENVO:xxxxxxxx)" | depth 5 m | reverse complement strand
CAGGGTGAGAGCATACTTTGTTAACAAGTATTAACCAAAGATAAGCTCAGCCCTGAATTCATCGTCAAAACTAGCCCTAACACACTTACTGCGTATCGAGTCTTTACGGCCTTTGTGCTGTTTTACCAGGTTGCGAACAACCCGTCTGAACAGCGCCATATTCTCCGCCGAAATCGGCTCGCTTATCTGGCAAGCGTCTTCCTTAAAGACGACATTCAACACCCAGTGCTGCTGATTTTCTATGTGCCAATGATGGCGGATTGCTTTCTGCAACATCTGTGCATCTGGCTCGACAGAAGTAACATAAAAGTGCGTGTCTATTTTTATTATTGAGTCGGACTTATTGTGCCTTTCGACTGCGACCAACGAAGTAAGCCCTGGCCATTTTTCTTTTATCTCTTTAGGCAGTTTGTCTGCTTTTAGAGCGTAAGTGATCCGTGTTTCCTGACGTCCATGCCCATTGCTGGTTTGTACGTCCTCAGGCAAATCTCCCTCTTCTTCAAAAGCTTTTTCAAAACATGAAGCGACTGCTTTATAAAGCGTTTTCTGATTTGCTTTGACCTGAACCAAATAGTCCGCATCTCTTGAAGTCAGTGCTGAGAGTGTCGCTTTCTGACAATGTAGTGCATCTAGTGTGATGATAGAGTCTGAAATATCGAGCACATCTAATAAGGCCCTAACTGCTGGGATCTCGTTAGATTTACTTTCTACGGTACGCTGATACAAAGTTAAACCAGATTCACAATCAAAAGCGGACACCAAGTGTAAGTTATCCTCACGCTTTTTACTGGCACCACGCAGAGTTTTCCCATCAAATGCAATAATTGGCTTGTCAGATTGAGTTCGTTGCTCGTTAACCCAACTAAGCAGGGCCAAAATCAGAGAGTCAGTTTCCACTGTTTTAAGAATACGAGCAATACTATGTCGCGTTGGAATACCATGTTTAAATGCTCTGAACTGTCGGAGCCAAGACAGCTTGCTGTGTCCAAACACTTCGATATCTTTCCAGCCTTCACAACCAGATAAAACCGCCGAAATGATAAGAAATAAGACATCAGTAAGGTCATGATGTTGATTGATGAAAGAACGCTTATCTTCCACAAGTTCAAGGTGGCTAAATAACGACATAATTAACAAGTAGATAGTGACAATGTGGGCGTTATTAGATCAGAAAAGAGGCGGATGTTAAAGCCTTTTTACAAAGTGCGATCCCGCCGTGGGCTCAAATGCAAGCCATTTCTATTCGTGTGTTGATAGTTATAAATTCAGCCTTAGGGCTAATAAAAACGATAATGAATTAAACGTATTAATGGACTGGCTTGAAGAACGTTCTAATGCAGACTACTTACTGATGAGTGAAATTCATAGAAAGGCAAAATCAGAAATTATTGATAAGAATGATCCTAAGGATATTTGGCTATTACAAAAAACACATTGGCATGCACAAAGCTTAGTGCCATCCAGACAGCTCGAAGTTCTAGATGAGTTTTTTAAGTCAGATAAAAGAAGAGAAAACTATACATTCGATGAAGGATTAGCTATTGCAGGAGCATCTTACTATTTAACATTTGATTTCTACTTATCTGCAATTGCCAACTATGAAATAGGTCTTCAATTCTACTACGAGAGGTTAGATGAAACCTGTAAAGATAAACAATACTCAAGTTTCTTTACTGGAGTACTGAATACATTGATTGAATCTGACGAAGTTAACAGCTGTTTCGATGCTGCACTTATAGAGCTAAAAAAATTTATATCATCGAAAATTAAACCAATTAGCTGGAGGCAGCTGGCAAGCTATATACCTATTGAAAACTCTCAATTAAATGCCCCTGAAAGTTACGAGCCCCTGAAAGATAGACAATACAAACAACTAAAAGATTGGCGCAACGGGAAGAACTTACCTTCTTTTCTAAAGTTAGAAAGGTTTGTAAGTGCAATTTGCGAGAAATTATGTGATTTAGATTCTTCAGCATTACTTGTGTACTTCAGGATTAGTCGAGGGATAGACACAAAAATACAAGTATGTTTTGAACAAACTGAAAGCGAAAAACTTATTCCTATTTTCAATGAGATTATTGGGCAATACCCTGCTTACTTTAAGTACTATTCAGAACGCGAGAATTCGGCCATCTAACTTCAAAATTAGACGGCCTTAGCTTTTGCAATTAATCGTCTAAGCGCTCTTCCCAGTCTTCAGGGCGCTCATCTTCACCTCGGCTTTGCCAATAAGCGTCATGCTCAGGGTTTAGCTGCTGTGAACGGTTGTCATCATCATGTTGGGCCATTTTATTTTTTCCCTTGTTGGTTTTTGTTTGCGGCTCTAGCTGCGCGAGCAGCAAAACCATTAGAATCAACGCCGCCACCATTTTGCTTAGCTTCATTTCTTTGAATACGGGCCAAAGCATCGGTAGTCATTGGGGTTTCTTTCTTCGTCATTATATTTCTCCAAAATAGGTTTATTGTTAGGTGCTCCTAACAACAGAGAGAATAATGCCAAACAAAATTGGCGCTGTGGTGGGGGGGAAAGAGTGTAAATTTAATTTTCTCTATGTATTTTTGTAAAACACACTAATCATAAGAAAGTTGAAAATCCGTCTATTAGTGATAATGTATTCAATATTCAGGCAACAGGGCTTGTGAACCTTTATATCTCATATACTTGGCTTGTTGTTTATCATTTAAATGGAGTTTATGAATGTCTGCGTCTAATGGAAATTTTGGGTTTTTAGCTGAACATGATCCATTATTCACTGAGCTTGCTTTATCCGCTGAGCGCTCTTTCGCCAGTGATCCAAATACCACATTAATAAAACTACGTCAGCTAGGCGAAGCATTAGCACAACATATTGCTGCATTGGCTGGTATTGAGTTTGATGAACAAACAACACAAGCTGACCTTTTATACAAAATTAATCGTGAATTACAATTAGAAAATGTTGTACGAGAGTTATTCCGCACTCTTAGGGTTGAAGGTAATAAAGCAACCCACCAATTTAAAACAAAGCATAAAGAAGCAATTAACGGCTTAGTAGTTGCCCGTAAATTAGCAATTTGGTTTCACCAGTCATTTGGTAAAGCTGGCCCAAAGTTTAAGGCTGTGATCCATTTTTGTGTTGATTGAATAAAATTTCAATATTAATCAACACTTAAAAGAATTCGTTAAAAACGTCCTCAAACTGTTCACCATTGTTCAATCTTTCTAAGCCACTATACATGTCCTTTGGGTTCATTGGCTCTACAGCTATTAGTGATGCTTGATAATACTTTACATTGGTGTTTGGGAAGTCACTAAGGTAAAACACCGACTTAATCTTAGCTACGTCATCATTTGTCACATTAATGTTTTCTGATAAAAATGGCTTTCGGTAATCTGCTTTGATCCCTGTGCCTTCAATGAACCAAGCAGGTAATTGAGTTAGTTCAACAAACAAATTTGTTCTATGTCTGACCTCTGCATGAACAAGTTCATGAGCTATTACATCAGTGCTCAGTCCTTTGGGGCCTAGAAATATACATTCTCTGAATAAACCAGAGTTTTGCATACCTGTGGGGTTAAATCCGAACTTGGCATATTTTGTTTCGGCTGTAGCAATGATTCTAGGGTTGGAAGTGGGAGTACCATAGATATCCGAAACCCTTTTAAATGCTGATTCTACAGCATGAGACAGCTCAACTTGCTTCGAAGTGTCTATACTTTGATCAATATAAAAATCTGGTGATACTTCATTGAAGTGTGTTACCCCTATCAGTTCGCAAGCAATGGCATCTTTTTTAAAGTAGCCAAATGAAGCTATAAAAAACGTAATAAAAACAATGATCAATATCTTAAGTATCTTCATTAAAATTCCAAATATTTATAGTGCTAAAACAACCCAGCTATCATCTTCTTGTGATTGCTCCATTTGCCTAAACCAAGCGATGTAGTTGTCAAGGTAATCTGTGCCAACCCCATTAAATTGCCTTAGCCACTGTTTCCAGCGCATCATCCAATTGTTTAGTGTTTTTATGTGATAGATGCCATCTATAACTCGTTGATTATCAATAGCTATAAGGCGTTTATGATCAAGCTCAAAAGGAAGGTTTTTAACGATGGTTTGATATGACAAATTGCCATCGGTACACAATACACTCTCGGGCGTTAATACTGGTGCTAGTGACTTCTCCAGCTCTTCTCTTGTGTTTCTTTGCAAGACGCAGTGGGTGACAGCACCGTTGCGATCTAATGCAAGCATAACTGGTACTTTAGGTATGTCATGGCTCTTAACACCACGCTTACGTGGAGGTCTTTCCAACTGGCGTTTACCCTTGAACGACTCGTTGATAAATGTTTCATCGGCCTCAATGATCCCATGAAGCTCTGAAGGCTTTCTTTGTCTCGGTTTAGACAATAACTGATGCCGCCAACGCCAAGCGGTTTTAACATTAATACCTAGTTCACTTGCTGCTTCTCTGATCTTGGCTGTAAACCACATGCCTTCTGAATACTGGTGCCATTTATCTTGCTTTTTCATACCAGATAATGGCGTACCAGTAAGTGAATTAAAAGTTCGTTCACAAGCTTTGCATTTGTATCTCTGCTGTCCTCGTGCTGTTGTTCCGTATTTTGTAAACTCATGGCTACCACAATGAGCACATTCGGCTACGCCCTCCTCATGCACAGCAATAGCTTTACCTACATGATTCGAAGAGATCATTTCTTCGATGTGGTGTCGGAGGCGTTTCAACTGAACAAAAGTTAGATCTTCTAGTGTTGCTTGAAGATTAGCAAACTGGGTATTATTCATAGACGCTCCTAACATGATTTGACTTACTTAGTATAGCAAACCAACACAGAAATGGATCAGCGCCAAGTTTAAGCCTGGGCCATTTATTGCGCCTTCAGATCCGAGTGAACAGTTACGTAAACTTCAAAGTGAAATTGCTAACTTAAAGACTGACCTACAAAAAGCAAATCTTGATTTAAATTCAAGCCACCAGCTGAATGAGTTAATCGCCAAAGAAAAGCATGAATATGAGCAGTTAGCGTATGAAATGGACGAAGAGTCTAAATTATTAGCGCAACAAGCGGCCTCTCATGAACAAGCATTGCAGCAACAACAAAAAGAGTACGAAGCCAAAATAAAGGCACTGCAAATACAGCTAGCTTCACAAGATGAAAAGTCAAAAGCTAACCAACGTGAAAAGCTAAACAATAACACTCAAGCAGCAACTAAACATATCGTACTCGACGAAGCGTTAACTCGTATTTTAATAGATCAGCAATTAACAGAAGCAGGTTGGCAGGCTGATAGTGAAGAGCTTACTTATAAAAACGGCATTCGTCCTGAAAAAGGTAAAAATATCGCAATTGCTGAGTGGCCAACGCAATACAATGGCGAACGCGGCCGAGCCGATTACGTATTATTTGCAGGGTTAACACCCATAGCCGTGGTTGAAGCCAAAAAAGAAAACACCAATGTTGCAGGTAAAATTCGTCAAGCTGAGCGATACAGTAAAGGGCTAACAGTCAATCCACCGCTACTACCCGCTTGGGAATTGCAAGGTTTGACCATAGCATGGCCAGATGAAGCCGAAGGCCACTATAAAGTCCCATTTGTGTATTCTTGTAACGGTCGCCCTCATGTAAAACAACTCGCTGAACAATCAGGTATTTGGTTTCGTGATGTACGGGAGTGCTCAAATACAAAACGAGATTTAAGTAAATTCCACACGCCAACAGGTTTACTTGATACCCTCAAGCGCAGCAAAAGCGAAGCACAAAAAAAATTAGATAAAGAGCCATTTGGCTACTTAAAGCTTAGGGAATACCAAAAAAATGCAATTAGTGCCGTTGAGCATGCACTTGCAAATAACGAACGTCGAGCATTACTTGCAATGGCTACGGGTACTGGTAAAACCCGCACAATCATCGGTTTAATGTACCGTTTTTTAAAAGCAGAACGCTTTAAACGCATTTTATTTTTAGTTGATAGAACCGCACTGGGCCAGCAAGCACTCGATGCCTTTAACGAAGCGCCACTAGAGCAAAATCATACTCTTTCAAAAATTTATAATGTCGCAGAACTTGGTGATATGGGTGCAGAGGCTGAAACGCGCGTACAAGTTGCTACCGTGCAAGCAATGGTTAAACGCATATTTATGAGTGATAACCCTCCTCCGCTCGATCAATTTGACTGTATCATTATCGACGAAGCACACCGAGGTTACACACTTGATCAAGAAATGACAGAGGGCGAACTTGCTACACGGGACGCTAGCCAATATTTATCTAGTTACCGACGCGTACTCGATTACTTCGATGCTGTGAAAATAGCGCTCACAGCAACCCCAGCCAAGCACACCAGTGAAATTTTTGGCAAACCGGTGTACACCTATTCTTACCGTGAGGCTGTTGCTGAAGATTGGCTTATCGATCATGAATCACCTATCCGTTATGAAACCTTACTAAGCCAAAATGGCATTCACTTTGATAAAGGTGATAAAGTCCAATCAATTAATACTCATACGGGGGAAATTGAATCTGCAGACCTGGATGATGAGCTTGATTTCGAGGTTAATGCATTCAACCGCAAGGTTATTAACGAGAACTTCAACAAAGTTATTTGCGAACAACTTGTTCAAGAACTCGATCCCTTTGGTGATGAAAAAACCATTATATTTTGTGCTCCCTCACAAAACGGCCTTCATGCAGATATGATGAAGCGATTACTTGATGATGCATTTAAAGAGCTATACAACGGTGAGTATAACCAAGCGGCTGTAGAAGTTATTAAAGGCGACTCTGATAAAGTCGATCAGAGAATTAGACAGTTTAAGAACGAACGCTACCCTAACATTGCAATAACCGTAGACTTGCTCACTACAGGTATTGACGTTCCTAAAGTCTGTAATCTTGTTTTCATGCGCCGAGTAAAATCACGCATTTTATACGAGCAAATGATCGGCCGTGCTACTCGCCGCTGTGATGAAATAGGTAAAACCGTATTCCGTATCTACGACCCTGTCGATATTTATTCAGCTTTGGCTGAAGTGAACACCATGAAGCCTTTAGTTAAAGACCCTAATATAACTCTAGAACAATTGGTAGATGAAATCACTAATCCAGAGCTATTAGAACAAGCTCTGAATACACCTGGCGACTCACCACAAGAAAGTCACGCCGATGTTGTACTCAATCAGTTAAGCCAAAAGGTCATGCGGGTTTTACGTAAAGCAGAAAAAAAGGCAGAAGCAAAGCCTGAGCTAAAACAAAAGCTAAACGAGCTTGAAAGCTTATGGGGAGTAGAGCCTAAAAACCTTCATACCCATTTACACCAACTAGGGCCAAAGCAAGCTGCAAACTTTATCACAGAACATAGTGGTTTAATCCACCAGCTTGCACAGGTCAATACTTTATTGGGCAGTGAACACCAGCCCGTTATCTCTGAACATCATGATGAAATACGTGAAAGAACACAAAGCTGGGGCACACACAAAAAACCAGAGGATTACCTAGAGAGCTTTAATCAATTCGTTAACGAGCAGTTAAACCAAAACATAGCCCTTGCGACTGTGGTAAGTAAACCACGCGACCTTTCTCGTGAGCAATTAACTGAAGTAAAACTATTACTTGATGGTGCAGGCTTCTCAGAGGCGAATTTACAAAGCGCGGTACGTAATCAAACCAATCAAGATATAGCAGCAAGCATTGTTGGTCACATTCGGCGCGCAGCCTTAGGTGAACCTCTTATCCCCTTTGAACAACGTGTTGCTCAAGCAATGTTACGTATATACCAAGCACATTCATGGACACCTAATCAGCGCAAATGGTTAGAGCGCCTTGCCAAACAACTTGTGCATGAAGTTATCGTCGACAAAGAGTTTGTTAATAACCGCTTTAGTCAGCACGGTGGCGCGAAGCAATTTGACAAGGTGCTTAATAATCAACTAGATACTGTACTTGATGAAATAAGTGAAGCTATTTGGCCTATTAAGAGCGCATAAAGTAACGTATATAAATAAATGGAATTACTATACATGTTATATAGGTTATGTATAATTTTATGAAAAATTTATACATAACAACGCTGACATGTATAAAAAAGGATAAAAGCTATCTATGTCGACCACTATAGAACCGTTACCGCTTGCGAATATTGAACAGTGGGAAACCCGCGCTGTTTTAAAAAAAACCGCCACTGCCCATCGCCATTTAGCTGAGTTAAAAGGCGTTGCAGCCAGCATACCTAATGAAGCCATATTGATTAACACACTCGCCCTACAAGAAGCAAAAGACAGCTCTGAGGTGGAAAACATCGTAACAACACACGATGAGCTCTATAAAGCGAACCTGTTTGAAGAAGCGGTCACTAACCCCGCAACTAAAGAAGTACAAGATTATGCCGTTGCTTTAAAGCAAGGGTTCGAAACAGCGCGTAAAAGCAAACTTATTCGTCTTGATGACATACTCGCAATACAAAAAAACCTAGAACATAACGATGCAGGTTTACGAAAGCTCCCTGGTACTGACCTAAAAAACGCACGCACTGGTGAAGTGGTTTACACGCCACCACAGCACGCTGATGAAATTACAAAGCTAATGGATAACCTTGTGCAGTTTATCAACAACGATGAACTATGCGATGCCGACCCTCTGGTAAAAATGGCTATTATTCATCACCAATTTGAAAGTATTCATCCCTTTTACGATGGCAACGGCCGTACAGGGCGTATTTTAAATATTTTATATTTGGTCACCAAAGATTTACTAAACTTGCCTGTACTTTACCTGAGCCGATTTGTAATTCAGAACAAAGCCGATTACTACGCTAACCTACAAGCAGTGCGCGATACCGGCAACTGGGAGCCGTGGTTAGAGTTCATGCTTGATGGTGTCATTGATACCGCGCAAAACACTATTTCACTTATCACCGCCATGAAACACCTTATGGCAGAAGCAAAACACGGCATTAGAGCGCAGCTTCCTAAAATTTACAGCCAAGATTTACTCAACAACCTATTTAACCACCCCTACACCAAAATAGACTTTATTGTTGAGGAACTCGGTGTCACTCGCATTACTGCCACCAAATACCTAGAACAGCTGGTGGAACATGGCTTTTTAACCAAACAAAAAGTAGGCCGTGCTAATTACTACATTAACGAGCCTTTGTGCGCCCTACTGGTTGCCCACGGCTAACGCCCAATTACTAATTTTGAGAAAATTATGACTAATAACGACATCGTACAAAAACTTTGGAACCTATGTGACGTACTACGTGACGACGGCATAAACTACAGCGACTATGTCACTGAACTGGTACTGCTTCTTTTTATTAAAATGGTGCACGAAAATACCGAAGCGGGCGTGTTAAAAAAACACCCGCTGCCAGAGGGCTGCCGCTGGCAAGACATTAACGAAAAATCAGGTATTAACTTACTAAATGATTACAAAGCTATTTTGTTTGCGCTTTCAACGGGTAAACGCCTTGAAGCAGACCCAGAAAACCCAGGCCAAACTAAAGAGGTTCAGGTACATGAAGACCCATTGATCAGCGCTATTTATGCCGATGCACAAACCCGTCTGCGTGAGCCACGCCATTTAGAGCAAATGATTAAAACGCTGGATCAAATTGACTGGTTTAGTGCGCAAAAAGACGGCCTTGGTGACTTATATGAAGGTTTATTAGAGAAAAACGCCAGCGAGACTAAGTCTGGCGCGGGACAGTACTTCATAATGTCATCTACGTTTTTATCGAGCAAATGCCACCTAAAAACCGCCGCCTAAACTGTTACCTATATTTGGCTAAGAACTACCTTTAATATCATCTCAGTAAATCACTTTTCGAGTACGTTGAAGAATTAGCGGATCTCCCTTGCTAAAATTGAGGCTGCCTTTAACAATACTTCTCGCTCCTCAGATATTTCTTCCAACCTAGATTCCAGCTTTTTCATTAAGAACTTACTCTTTGAGTTGTTTTTCTGTATCCGTCCGGTGATCACCGCCTAGCCTTTAAAATTCCACGGTAATAGACTATCGATATCAGGTGTTGATTGGCACAGCTCATCTAAACACGCGGTGATGTAATCGTATGGCGCTAAGCCGTTGGCTTTGGCTGTTTCGATGATGCTGTAAAGTATCGCGCTTGCGTTAGCACCTGTTGCTGTTTGGCTAAACAGCCAGTTCTTACGGCCTATCACAAACGGTTTGATGGCTCTTTCTGCACGGTTGTTGTCGATACTCAGTCGCCCATCATTAATGTACTCAATGAGTTTCGGCCACTGGTTTGCCATGTAATTGGCAGCATCAATGAGTTTACTATTACCAACAAGGTTTGGCTGATGTTTTTCAAGCCACTGTTTGAGTTTATCGAGTATCGGTTTACTCTGTGCTTGTCGAGTCTGGTAACTCTCATCTGCTGATTTATCTTTCAACCGTGACTCTATCCCATACAGCTTTTGTATTAAGCTGAGCACCACATCGGCTTTGCCTGTCTTATTTTTCCCTTGCAGCTTTTTCGCTTCAATGAATTTCCGACGTGCGTGCGCCCAGCACCCCACAAGACTGGCCTGTGTCTTTTCATAAGCTTGATAACCATCAACATGTAAGTACCCTTGATAGCCATCAAGATAATCCATCACGCAGGCGGCTGCGCGACTAGTGTGGTAGTCGTAAAGCACGATGTTAGGGATGGGGCTGTCGGGTTTAGGTGAGTCAGCACCTGAGCAGTACACCCACATGTAACTATTCACTTTATCTGATTTCACCACATTGACCGTGGTTTCATCAGCGTTAAGGAGTGGTTGCTTGAGTAATTCTTCTTTTAACCGTTTAACCAGCGGGGTAAACAGCGCTGCTGACTTAATCACCCAATCGCTCATGGTTTTGCGGCTCAGCTCAATGCCGTATTGCTTAAACATGCTCTCTTGGCGATGAAGCGGTAAACCATATTGATATTTACTGGTGATGAGTTGGCTAAGTAAGCTCGCGGTGGCAATGCCTTTGTTAATGGGCATAGCGGGCATAGGCTGTTGCTTTATCGTTGACCCAGTGCCTGATTTTTCACACTCACGACAGGCGTATTTAGGGCGAATATGTTCAATCACTTTGACGTGTGCTGGAATGAACTCAAGCTTTTCAGCAGTATCTTCACCGATTTTATGTAACTCACCACCGCAACATGCACAGCTTTTATCTGCTATGTCGTGGATAACTTGTTCACGGGGTAAGTCTTTTGGCAGTGGCTTGCGTTTAGGCTTGTTGCGGGTGTAGCTAATTCCTTGCTGCTCAGGCTCAGCTTTCTCAGCAATCTCTTCAACTTCATTAAATAATTCACCTTGCCCTACAAAGCCTTCAGCACTTTTGCCGAATTGCTTTTGTTGGGCTAAACGGAATTGCTCATATAAATAGGCGATTTTAGCATCTTTCTGTATAGATACTTCGCGCTCATATTTAAGCTGTTTTTCAAGCTCAGCAATGCGTTGTTGTAAGGTAAATACATCGTTCATGCCGTTTATTTTACGGCTTTTATGCACAATGAATAGGGTTAATAACTTAAACCTTGATGATCATATCAATTGATCTAAGTAATTAAGTCACTGTGTGCTGACTGACGTTGATTTCTTCATGGCCAATAACGTCATACCCTGATAATAGCCAATGTAATTGTTGCTCATTCAGTGTCATGGTGTCACGTTTAAGCTTAGGCCATTTAAACCTGTGCTTATCAAGTCGCTTGTACCACAATGCAAAGCCTGTCTTATCCCAATAGAGAAGCTTTAACTTGTCGCGCTTTTTATTACAAAACACAAACAGCGCGCCCGATAGCACGGGTAATTCAAGCTCACATTCCACCAACGCCGCAAGGCCATTGATGGATTTACGAAAGTCCACATGCTCAGCACATAAGTACACCTCGGGCGGATTAACAAACATATTCATGCTGATAGACCTTTAATAATTGAGACGATAGCATCACAGTTAAGTGTTGTGGGTAATGTCAGTTGGCCAGTGCGCGTATTAAAGTTAATCGTTGGTTGCTCAGTGATACTGACGTGTGTGCGTTGGGTTTGTTGCTCAACTCGGACAAATTGAGGTGATGCACCTGAAGATTTCACCTGTTGCATGCTTTTATATTTATAAAACGAGCTGATAGATACTTGATGGTGTTTGCAAAACGCTTCATTCGTTCCAGTAAATGATGAGCGAAGCGCTAGGATTTCTAGCCAACGTTTAGGGATGGGTGAATTCATAATGACCTCCAATAAAAAGTTGAAGGTATTTTCAAATACAAAAAATGGTGTTGCTAGGTGGGGTTGGCCGGACGCTTACGGATATACAGCGTCGGTGCCGCACGACGCCAGACGATGCCGACTTGT
>CETF01012544.1_pt1 | contig 12468 bp, 5 predicted proteins | sample 326991 | NCBI WGS metagenome assembly CETF01 (sample SAMEA2622331, study PRJEB7988) | marine metagenome | biome: marine biome (ENVO:00000447); feature: surface water layer (ENVO:00002042); material: "saline water (ENVO:00002010), including plankton (ENVO:xxxxxxxx)" | depth 5 m | reverse complement strand
CCCTCATTCTCTGCTGTGTACCTGACCGCCTCATCGTATGCCTCTCGTATGTTCTTAGGCATTTGATTTCTTGGTTTCAACAACATGTCGAGACGTTTGCCTCCGTCAACAAAAATCTCATATTGCTGATGCAGGTACTTACCCTTGTTTGCACGAATGGTCTCTACCAGCTGCTGCCGCGCTTGCGCTTGTTCTGGGTTTGAGATTGGCAGGGCCTCTAGCGTTTGAATAACAACCTCACTAAGCCCATCAACATTTTGCCTCATGGATGTAAGCGCCCCAGCCTGCTCTTCAGTCAGACCCTTGAACGCCTTGTTGTTGATGTCAATCTCTCCTCGTAGGAACTTGTTAAAAGAATCGTAGTCTTTGAAGTTCTTAAGGAAAGCTTTGACCTGAATTACGTCATACTCGGAGTCGTCGATAGCTCTAGAGGTAAGTCTTTCCCTGCTTCTGTATACTTCTTCGACATCTTTATTCTTGACACCTCCGTGGCTTTTCACTCCAAACCTCCACCACTTTGCAATCTGAGCTCTAGCCCTGTGAGCAAATGCAGCGATAGGCGATGTGTTGTACTCTTGATTGATTGGGGCTGCCTCTGGTGCATCGGGCATAGGAGTTGGCTCCTCTGACCCTGCAAAGAACTCGTCAGTTGTAATCTTGTTACCCTTAGCGTCAGTTGCCTCGTCGCCAAGCTCCTTGCCAAACTTTACAGAAGTGCCATCCTCAAGCTTCGTGGCTGAGGTGAAGTCGTCTCCCTCTTTGACTGTGGTTTGGATATCCCAGTCCCCCTTTGTAGGCAGAAAGCTGCCGTCAGCCTTAACCAATCCCCCGTCAATCAAGACGCTGTGCTGGTTGAAGTCCCTTGCAAAGTCCATGGCTTGCTGCTTCGTCATACCCTCTACCAAGAAGCTTCTCTCGCCCTTACCGTCGTATCGGCCAAGGATCTCATGGAACTCAAGACCTCTGGAAGTCAACCATTCTCTAGCCTCCCTGTTCAACCTTGCGTTCTCTACTTCTGAGATTACCGTGTTGTTGGGGTTCTCAGCGGTAAGTGTGGCGTGATCTCCACCGCGCAAGATTTCTTCCAGCTTACCCTGGTTCATTTTCGTAGGAGACATCTGCTCTAGATTGGTAGTCAACCAATCGTTTTGAGTTCTGGCCTCAGTATCTGCTGCCACGCGAGCTTTGTACTCAGGGCTGTTGTCACCCACAGGCACAGGGCTTTCTGGTACGGGGCGAGTTTGCAATGGCGTCATTGCGTCTCTCATGGCGTCCTGCACGGACATACCTCTCTGCTCGCGCAACATCTCACGCTCTCTTACACCCAAGCCCTCGCCTCTCAGACCAATAGACTCCTCAAATGCTTTTGCATTTTCATTGTAGATGTCCTTGAGCTTCAAGATCTCCCCCTCTACTGCCAGCTTAATCTCCTGCTTGAGTGGCCCGTCGTTAGTCAAGTAGTTCTTGGCTTTGAGCTGGTCAATTTGTACCATCGCGTCCATAGCCTTCTCGTACGAGTCGAAGTTGTTGTCCTTCAAGTACCTCAGGTACAGCTCATTCTGGTAGTACAACTCGTTTGCCTTCTGCATGTTGCGATACAATACGTGGTATACGTCTGCACCTCCACGTCCCGTATGTGAGCTTAGAGTTCTGAGCTGCTGCTCTCTTACCTGCTGAGACAGCTGGAGAATCTTTTCTGTATTGGCTGGGATAACCTCAGCCGCACGAGCCTTAGACCCTGGTGTAACCGTAAGCCTACCGCCAGTGTAAATTATCCCTGTGGTTGCAGTTCTGCCAAGAGCAAAGTTCATCCCATCGTAGATGATTTGATTGATGTCTGGCTCTGGATCGTTGGTTGCTCGATCCCTTACTGCTTCTCTTCCTACGTATGCCGTCCAATCAGCCAGTGCATTCTCTGGGATAGCTACTCCTAGTCCTTTCGCGTATCCGAGAAGGAAGTTCTTCATCTCAGCTCTTTGAGCGCTTTGGTAAGCGCCACGCAAAGCTCTGTAAGATGTCACACCGATAGCAAAATCACCTGCTCCAACAGCAGTCAGGTATCCACTTCTTGCAAGGTTGTTTTCTTGCAGCTCAAACGTTTCTTTTAGCTTCTCAATGTCGTCAGTGCCAGCCATTTCAACTGCGTCGTAGTAGCCGTACACCTTCCCGTCTTTTACGAAGTTGTCAAACGTGTAGTCGTTTCTGATTGCTGCGGCCTCGGTTACTGTGCCCAACATAGAAGTAGTTGCGGCAACACCTACTGGCCCAAGAGTCTCAGAAAACAAAAGAGGAAGCAGGAATGGCCAGCCCTCTGCTGTCATTACGAAGCTTTGCTCAAGAGCGTTTACAAAATCACCACTCCCGTAAGACTCAATAATGTCTTTTTGGTATGAGCTCATGTTCTCACTAAGCTCTCTGATCTGATCCTCGTTCATGCGCATGGACTGCTCAGCATTCCACTCAAAAGCTTCCTCTGGGGACATAACGTTGCCCTCTGAATCCATGTAAGCATGACCATTGAATCCTACTGATCCTGAAGGGAACAGCTTTGATCCAGCATAAATAGCCCCATTGAGGATGTTTAGCCCACCAATTTTTGTTGCGTCTACCAAATCGCCATCAAACATCAAGTTGGCTCCTTGACCAGGAACCATCCGAACCCTGAAGAATGGTCGGTTTCCGATTTTGCCTTCTCCTGTCAGGTCCATCTTGACCCCAAGAGTCCTTCTCAACTGGTTCTCAAGCAAGCCAAGTTTCTGCTTAGAGTTCGGGGTAAGGTCTCCGTTGTCGTCGCGCTGAACCATATCTCTGTTCGTCAGCGTCCCCAAGAACCGCTCAGCCATGTACTCATTGTACTTCAGATCAAGAGAATCTCTCTTGCTGTTGAATCTATCCTCAATGTCCTTCAGTCTTTGATTTACATAGACCTTCTTCGCCGAGTATCTTCTCTTGCCCTTCTTCCACTCCTCCCAAGCCATACCAAGTTCCGACATGAGCTCATCGTTTGACCTTAGTGCATCCTCCACTTCCATGCCGTTGGCAACGTTTTCTCTTGTTTTATCGTCAAGAGTCGCTCGCATCGCAAGATCGTCCATCACCTTACCATAGGCAGAGGCGTATGGAGCGAATCCAAATTCTTGCCTGTGTTTATCTATGAAGTCCTCATCGGCATAAGGGTTCTCATATACGAAGTTTTCAAAAGAGTGGGTATGCAGTGTGCCAAAGAGTCTATTGAACTCGTTATCCCCTCCGTTTAGAAAAGATTGAGCATTGATCTTAATGCCAGACTCTCTACCTATAGGCAACCCCATGGGTGACTGGCTTGGTCCACCAGCCATAACAAATCCAGGAAGGTCGTAGTTTATCGCACCAAACTGCGCGATAAGATTGTCAAGCTGTTCTTTGTTCAGAGCTGAATCCGAACCTCCAACTTCTGGTTGCTGAGGCACACTTCCAGCCGAGGTAGATTCCGTAGAACCCTCTTCCGAACTGGATTCCGAGGCACCACTGTCTTGACTTTTTTTTTTAGAGTAGAAGCCAATCATGTTGTTTACCGCGTCGTCACTGTACCCATTGAGACGCATCTGAGCAACGGCCATGCCTTGATTGTAGCCGAGCTTCAAGTACTCTTCGTAAAGCTTTTCTTCTTCGTTCATTTCGCGAGCCTCATAATTTCATTAAACAACGTGTCCCTTTGAGGGCTGTCATCGGAGACAACAGTCGGATCGTTCTTATACCTGTTCTGGAAGTTCTGAGATAGCTTCATGTACTCTGCAGTAAACTCCTTCATAGTATCATCCTTAAATATCGGAATCGCCACATACCTCTGTGATGGAGGGGTTGCCCAGTAAACATTAGTCAGGTTATCGTTCATGTGCTTGTTGGCAAGAGCTGCAGGCATGCCATCTGCTACAACCCCCTCGTAGTCTTCAGCTGCCTTCTCAAGCAACACTACGTTGGCGGAAGGGATTCCGAATACAGTTCCAAAGTATGTAGCTCCTTGTGGGTTATTTGGGTCAACAAACTCAAGGTTCTCACTTCCGATAAATATCTCAGCTCTCTTGTCGTTTGGCCCAATGTTTGCAAACATCTCTGCGGTTTCGCCATACAGTCCAGATCTAGGGTTGTCAGGTGCCAGATCCCCTACAAGTCCTTCAGGTAAGCCAACCATGCCCCTCCAGCTGCTTCTGTTTGCTGGGTAGTCATTTGCTCTGCCCTGAGAGCTACGGTTTGGATCTTTAGCCAAGTCAGCCAACGCAAGAACCGCATCCTGATACACCTCTAGTGGGGATTGGATGCCGTGACGTTCTGCATAGCTATCTTGAGCACCCTCCTCTACCTTAAACATCTCTGGATCGTACTCCTGATCTGGGTACTTCTCCTTCCACATCTCCATAGATGCAGCTCTAAGACCAGCACCGAACTTCTGCGCGTTGTAATCGTCTGATATGGCCACGCGAAGTCTTGATACCGCCTCTGATTCACTGATTTCATTGGCGTTGACTTGACCTCTCAGGTTTGAGATAACCGTGTTCAGGTCTTTTACCGTTTCTGTCGGAGTAACAAACGACGATGATACTGATCGTGGGGTGTAGTAACCTCCACTTCCGCGAGCTGGGAACAAGTTTGCTGGGCCAGCAACGATCTGCTCTGCAACGGCCTGCCCGTCCTTCATAGCCACGGCAACAGTAGTCCCGTTCTGCTTCTCCATTAGCTCAATCTGCGCACCAAACAAAGCATCGCCTTCGCTCATTGTTCTGTTTGTAAGCTGATCGATCATTGTCGTTTTAGTCCCTGGGACGTAGTAGTTCCCTGATGGGTACACCAGCCCCGAAGGAGATGTGTACTCTCCAGTCTCCTCAAACATCTGATCGTAAGACTGATTCCTGAGCTGATAGTCTTGTTCAGACGTAACAGCAGAATAGCCATCTACTGGCCATTCTCTCTCACCCATTTGGTATTCTATGTACCTCTCGTCTTCTGGGTTGAGCCCCCTCTTGACCTTTGATTGGGTGTCCCCTAAGCCGTGAAATGTCCACAGCTCCATGAGGATGTCCTGATACTTTGTAGGATCTTGCCTAAGCATATCCATCCCCTGATTCGTAAGACTCTGGAGGACTTCAAGGTCTCGCTGAGACCAGTTCTCCGTGTTCTTAAGAGGGCCCATGAGCTGAGTAAGCTGCTGATTACGCTGCTTATTCAGGTCCTGTACCCTTTTCATTTGAGCAGCCTGATTAGCTCTTTGGGCGGCAGCCATCTGGTTGCCGATGTTCCCAAACTTTTCAGCCATAGTCTCCTCTGGCTGAGCTACAGGTGCTACGTAGAGGTATCCTTTTGACATTACGCCATGTTATCCTGGAATTGTGGCTGGCTGAAGACCGAATCTACGGCTTCATAAAATTCCATCCACTCATCCTCTGTTGGCTTTTCGCCTGACTTGATCTTTTCTCTTACGTCCTTGTACTCAGCCATCATGCCATCGGCCTGATCGCCGTTGATGATAAACTCACCACCCATAGCCTCACCAACCTTCTCGCCATTCTTATCGACCATATCGATAGGGTTGGTCTCGTGAGAAGCTGGGCCTGGGAGTGGGCCTTGAACTGGGGGCTTACCACCACCCATGATCTGAGCAAGCACACCTGCGTTTGGACCTGCTGGCATGCCACCACCCATCTGATATGCACGAGGCATCATGCCGCCACCTGGGTACTTCATGCCGTATTCGGCTTTTGCACCAGGCTTTGGGATAACACCCTTTTCCATCAAAATGTCTTTTTGAGTAATCTTCCCGTCACCACTGTGATCTGGGAAGCTGCCCCCTTGTCTGTAATTTGGTACTTTCATTCCTTTTTCTGCAAATGGGTTGATAAATGACAATCCCGTCTGTACAATTCCAGATGCAATGTTTCCAAAAGCATCTCTTCTGCCTTGTTCTAGGGCTTCAATATTTTGTTCTGCAGTCGCTTGTGCCATCTCGTCCTGCTCAAGCCTACGCAGGGCAAGGTCTCTTGCAAACTGTTGGTTTTGCAATTCTATCTGCTTGTTTCGATCAGCTGCACCCTGACGCATCTGAGACAACTGAGAAAGCCCAGCCATCTCTCTTTGCAAGTCAGAAAGCCCAATGTTCACCTCTTGTTGCGCTGTGTTTTGCAACAATGGGTTCAACCCAGCAAGAAGGGTTCTACCTCCCGCCTGATTCAATGCGCTGAGTCCAGTTCCCTGAGCGCGAAGCAAAGGGTCTGTTGACGTCTTCGTTCTGGACATGTTGTAGAGATCGCTAAATCCCTTGTCCACCTTAAAATCAGCGGTAAAATCGTATGTGCCCTCAGCAGCGTCGCTGTAGAAGTTTTTGATTCTATTCTGTGCGTCAGTGCGGAAGCCCTTTTGCTCGTTGATCCGATCTTTGCTTCCAAACAAATCTACAAGACCGCCCGCCAAAGTGCCCAGTCCTGCTGCACCAGACACCCCAGTGCTCATGACGTTCGGCATTCCCGTAAATGGGTTGACTGTTCCAGACGTGTAAGTACCCGTTAGGAAGTTGTAATTTCCTTGGGTTGTCCCCCCGTCTTGGTATTTTTTGTGTTCGCGGTCCGTCATAGCTACAAATTTAAGCATTTTGACCTAAACTGTGGTCAAGCTTGGTTGGTTCGTAATTTACGTTAAAAGCAAGGCACTCAACGGGCGCTGTAGAAGGGTTGCTGAGGTACACATTCATGTAGTGTCCACGCATGTAATCCCCATTAGTGCTGGCTGGAGCCTGGATATAGCAGTCAGACAGGTCATTCCAAGCGGGGAATGGATACTGAGTCAGATCCTGTTCTGGGACTCTCATCCTCAAGCGAACCGTTTGGTCAATCGCATTGAATGATTCTACATACAGATACCCCTGATCAACGTTGGGAGTGTATTCTCCAATAGGCAAGAGTGCGCCTCCTCTAATGTACGCTAAGCCCTGCTCAGACCTAACGATAATGTAGCAGTTGCTCCCAGCTTGAATCTGCCCGTACTGAATGTCAATATCAACATCCCATTGCAAATCACGATTGTCTGGCGTCAACCCAACATCAAAGAATTCACCAGGAGGCAAGTTAAAACCTAGCCCAGATAAAGCACTGAAAGCCAGTGAGATATGCGCTGTTGAGTTAATTGATGATGTAGGTATGTTTGTGTATGAAGTACCTTCCTTTCTCTTGAAGGTGCCAAGCGTTGCTCGCTGAAGCTCTAATTGACTAGACCCAGAGGGGTTGGTGTTCGTTGTAACAAACCCCTGCCATTGCAAAGAGTTGGACTCTGCCGAGAGCGATTTAAACATCTTTACGGAGCTAGGATTGTAGTTTGACACAAAAGCCACGCTCATATCGTACTGAAAACCATAGAATTTGTTGTGAACAGCGTTGGCGTCGTGTTCCCAAAAGACATTACTATCTAGCCCCTCACCATTACCTGCTGTAGGGTGCTTGCCATTGCAAGAGATAAACACATTGTCAATGTTTGCGTAGGCTGTTGGGGTGAAGCTATACCTAGTTCTCCACACCTTGTTCTTATGCGAAAACGCAAACGTCACTCCCTCAAAGTTGCTCATTGCGATATTTTTTTGTTTGTAAAGTAGCTCTTGCTCTCGTAAAGATACTCCTTAACATAGTCTTCAGTAAGTCGGCTGTTCCATCCAATAAATTCAAACCAGTTCCCCAGCATGCTTGGTGGCCCAGTAGTAATGAAATCTTGCTGTTTTCCTAGAAACATTCTTGCCCCCGACTGCGCTGCAAATGTGTTGTAACAGGGTTCCCCTGCATGCGCTGTTCCTGCTGGCCACGTAGGGATCTCTTCAAAATAGTGGTCTCTATTAAAGATGAAATCTTTAGTGGTTACTTCGTGTTCACTGACAAAGGCAAAACAGTTGACGTTGTCCGTAAAATCCCCCGACTCACTATTTAGCGGTCTTCTGTTAGCTATGGTAGAACTTTGTTGGCTTGGAGAAAGAGGCCGATTGTTGTCAAAAAAGTAATTTTTTCTGTCTGTATAACCTCTAAATGGAGGTCTTACATTGCCTGGAACGGCTGCACTAAAGCTAAGGCCAGCCATACTGCCCCCTGAAGTACTAGATTGATTCGTGACAGACAAAATAGACCTTCTGCCAGAGCTATTAGCTGGATGAAATGACCCGTCGTAAGCAAACATGCCTTCGTCAAAAATTGACTGGCTACCGTTGTAAAAGGGGTTGTTGTATTGAGCGTTAGTAGTCTCTTGAATCATGGACATATCACCGAGTCGAACTCTTGTGCCGTTGTCTTCTGGATCGTACTGCCACCAATTCCACCATCCAGGTTGAAGGTCTTGGTCGGTCAAACCTGGAGCTCCAAAACCAACTTGCTGTGGCGTTCCTGGATAAAGAATCCCGTCGTTAGACGGAGTATTAAATCCATCAAACACAGGGTAGGAAAAGTCGCTCGTTTGAAGCCACGGTGCTTGACCCAACCCGTATGTACACCCAGATCCCAAACAGAACCTTCCGTCGTGGTTTACAACACCCTTCTTTTGCTTGTCTTTTGTTGTTCTCCCAACAATAAGTGTAGACTTGCTAAATGGGTGAGTTCTACCCCCATTGCCTTCGTTTTTGTTAGCCAAGGCTTCGGGCTGGATGTTGTTTCTTGGAACAAAATCTCTTTGTTCATCAGCCCTTTGATCATACCACCGCTCCACAAGAACCACACTGGCTAGATACCAAGATGTCCTCTCGTAGTCGTCGGGAACTTGATTCCAACGTGTAGTAAAGTCTTGATATTCTTCAGCGGTCATGCTGCTCTTGACACCAAAAGCTTTGGGCGGATCAACCATCATATCTTGGATGATTGAGTAATCGACATATCCACTATCATCAAATGGGACGTCGATCGTGTTTAACAGCCACGGGAACTGACCAACAAAATTCAGCCATTGCTGGTACATATCCACCTCTGGGTCTCCAATCAAAGACTCGGTTCTGATGTCCTCCCCAGAGATAGCCAACATAGAGCCAAACTCTTGCCAGAATTTCATCCCAGCAGACTGTGGCGCGAGCGCCCTCTTGTCCACATCCAAAGAAACGGACATACACGGGCCAGTATAGTCTGGCCTTAACTTCCTGAGGCTGTAGGCAAAGGCAACCCTTTGAGCATCCTCAAGGTAGTATGGATAGGTAAGCTGAGGCTCTGGTACGCAGCCCACCTCGCCCTCAAAACCGAGGGCTAGTGTAAAGTCTTCATCACTAACTACGCCATCTTCATTAAGATCAAGCGTGTCGGCAAACTCCTGCCCAAACTCATTAACAACTTCATCGTATGTCTTGCCAATATTCTGGGCAAAAACAGCCTGAATATCACCCGCCGTAACAATCCCATTACCATCAAGATCTAAAAGACAAGGGGTGGGTTGTGCGATGTAAACCTCCTCTGTGATGAGCTTATTTGTTATGTTTAATTCATAAACATTACCAGAAACATCTACAATATCAAAACCATCTCCCTGGACCTCTGCGGTAATTTTCAGCTGGCCCAGTGATTGCGTATCTATATCTAGGGTAGGGAAGACCACCCCATTTTCGTCCACAGGGAAGGCCACCTCTACTAGAGGTATTCTGCCAAAGCTAACTTCCGCTTCAGTGCCCCCAAAGAGATCTGCAGATTCGGTAAGCTCAAACTTTTTTTCAAACTCCGTAGCCATTGTTATGATACGATTGAAGCGTCCTCATACGGAGTTGCATTGAAGAAAGTGTTAACGTCCTCAAGAACACTTTCATAACCCTCTTCATCAGAAACTTGGAATCCAGCCATTTCAGAAAAGTACTCTCTGTTATCCATTCTCGGAATGTATGAAGGTGCAAAATATCCTAGCCCTGGACCGCTTTGAGTAAAGTTGTTTGCGTTGTTAAGTCTGTAGTCTTCTTCCCGAAGAGAAACGACCATAGTCCCCGCTTCTTTTAGCTTGTAGTACCCAGAGATTTTGTTAAGATTACTGCCGCTCTGAGTCGCGAGTCTATTGTAAAAAGTAGCTGCCCCGTGAGGTGAAATTTGAAACCCATCACCAGTATAATAATTTTCAAATACAGGAAAAATATTTTGCCAATAGAAGCAGTATGCGTTAAACACACTAACACTCTGAACATTGCCATTGGTGCCTGAAAGATTTCTCTGACGATAAAGGTTCCTACTCCCCGCGCCCAAACGACCTCCAGGCAAACTGCTTTGATAAGCATTTACACCAGCAAAAATGTCTCTGCTGTCAGTATCTCCGTCGCCATTCGTGGATGGAGGATCTGGATCGAAGTCTGTGGTAAGAGAGCCATCGGGCTCCGTAAACATCGCTGAAAAAGAAGGATACCCATAGTATTGAGCCATGCCATTGAGTACGTCAAGAGATTCATACTCTTCCCCCAGTGGCAAATCGTCAATAATACTGCTAGTGTGATATGTCCTTACAAAATACATGTATGCTGGCTGACCTACTTCTGTCATTGGCCCTCCGTATGTCCAGTCTATCGAATTGCTCCCATTCCATCTCCCAAATGAAATTTCATTTTGGATTGAAGGGTTGTCACCGCCCTCTCCTCCCAAGCCGTCAAAACCTCTAAATACTCCAGTATCACTTATCGAAATGTTCCCGTCATTTCCAACACACACGTTACCATTAGCCATGATAACTGGTGCTTTGGATGCGAGGAATATACCTCCCACTTCTTTTTTTTCTCCAGAGTATCCATGTTTGTTGTTGCCACTCTGATCAAACAACATTATCACACGGGCGGTGTTTAGATATTTTCTTGTAGAGTACGTATTGTAAAAATCCTCTGCAATTTCAAAGCCATTTTGCTCTTGCAGATACTTGGCTTCATTGTAGAAATTGTTTAGCTGAATGTGGATTGAATCCCTACTCCCAAACCAAAAAATGTCTTTTATCAAATACTCAGCCTCTTTTACTCCATCATTCCCGTTATATGCGTTGACGACTGTTCCGTTCCCATCTTCGTAGTACACCTCAGGCTCATATTCCATGGGGATGAACTGATCACGACTCAAATTGGCATCAGGAAAAGAATAGTCTAGCCCAGTGCGGACCTCGTTAACCATCATAACAACCCTAAACAAAGGCTTCCTGTCGTGCTCTTTAACCAAAAGTCTGTTGAGTGAATACCCAAACCTCATGTCTTGATTGAAGTCATCAAAGGCTCCAAAGTATTCTGGCGTCGGAGGGTCTTGTCCAGGACCACAGAACACCCCCAGATATTCTTTTGCAAGCTGAAAGTCAGCGTCATTCGCCACACCATCATTATTGATGTCGTACTGTAGAGGAATTCGTCCTTCTCTTTCGTAAATCGTGGCAAGATCGTCTCTTGTAATGATACCATCGCCATCTATATCCAAGATGCACGGATTAAACTCCTGTTCAGGAACCTCGATCTCTTTTACATCAAGGGCATTGTTTACCAATAGGTTATTGGGCTGATCGCTTTCGTAAACATCTGAGTTAACTGAAAACGCAAAAGAAAGTTTCCCTAGCTGGCCGCTTTCGTATTCTGGCCTCAAATTAGTGGGCACAGGATTGGGGAAAGCCAAGGAACAAAGAGGCACCCTGAAGTCAATGTCAAAATCCTGGCTCTCAACAATAAGCTCAAATTTTCTTGGTGAAATATCCAGTCTCATTCAAAAGGGTTTATTGCAAGTGGGACAAAGTTGAACCCATCAAGGCCGTCAACGATTTCTCCGTTGATTCTAATGATATCGTCTTCTGAAACCTCTTGACCCAAGAAAATATTTCTATCAAACTCCAATTCAACTTCAAGCAATGCCTTAGGTCCAGATGGAGTCTCAGAACCATCGCCAGAGTAGCTGTTGTTGATAGAGCGAATAAGTCTATTTTGATCAATAACAACAGTCCAAACGCCGTTGTCTTGCTCTGCAAACTGCTGATCGATGAGCTTCCCTCCAAGGTAGAAGTTGATTGTCACATCGCCAACCTGAGGCTCTGGATCTGGCGCTGCACGGACTACGGAAGAGGTAGCCACATAAGCTGCTTCTAGCCCGTCGTTTTCAAAGAACTCTAAAACAGCAACAGCATTGTAGACGTCCCCAGGCTGTAGTGGTGGCGTCTTATTCGTTGGGTTAGTGAATATTTTGTATTCTACAGTTTGTCCTGGCTCTATGGCGTAACCCCCTGGGGGAACACCCCATGTATAAGCATCAGTCCTTAAATCTCCCTCTAATGGAGGCGTGATCGCAAGATACCCAGGGTTAGCGATAAATCCAGCTGCTTTTACAAATGCAGTTGATTCTCCCGTATTTGTAAGAGAAAAAGTCTTTACAAGAGTGTTTGTTTGCAATGGCGCATCAACTTCCCTGAGGGTGGCTGGCGTATTGAAAATAATTGCCTCTCCGTCCCCCTCTACTCCATTCAAAGGAACCTCATCAAAAAGCAGAGGGCTTTCGGTTGTTT
>CETF01067432.1_pt1 | contig 12483 bp, 3 predicted proteins | sample 326991 | NCBI WGS metagenome assembly CETF01 (sample SAMEA2622331, study PRJEB7988) | marine metagenome | biome: marine biome (ENVO:00000447); feature: surface water layer (ENVO:00002042); material: "saline water (ENVO:00002010), including plankton (ENVO:xxxxxxxx)" | depth 5 m | reverse complement strand
CCCCCGCGATGAATATGGTGATGACTGGTCGTACGTCCATCGTCATTGGGTAGATAGAGCGTTTTTAGAATGTTGTCGTGCCATTGAGGACAAATCTCTCTTGACTGATGAGAGTAAAAAGCAATCTCGGGTTGGTCAATATTGGGGTTGGGGTTTTGCAAGGTTTAAGCGCCATGGTACCGGGCAAGGACGTAACACCGACCGGTACAATCCGGGACATGGTCGCTATGATCAGGTTTTCCGATTTAACCATGAAAAGCGTTGGGACGGCAGTAAGGAGAAAGCCACAGAGCATCGACGGAGAATTAGACAGTTTCCTAATCGTGCGGCAATCATGGTCAGACCATTGGGGTACCAAAACGAGTCTTACGAGCATGAAAAGACTAACGAATTAGGGGCAAACGAGTATGCTTCCCCTTTAAAGATATTGGTAACCAGGATAGACTATAAGATTGGGGATACAGTTTTACACTCTGATGTTTACATGGGGTCAGAATATAATGACGGCGGTATATTGGCAGGGTCTGATCTTCGTGCCTCGCATACGGAGAACGAATATCGCTCCTTAATGCTGTCCGAAGCAATAAACAGACTTATGATGGAGTGGGTTGAGAATAATACATCTGCAATTAATCTTTATAATGGAGAGGTGTCTAGCGATTTTCTTCGTGACAACTTGCGAAAAAGAATTGAAGAATATGTAAGTATGTATGTTTCTAATGGACTCGGTCCCACCCGCGCAGTCAACGAGGAAGATAAAGCGATCTTGTTTACTGTTTGCACCATTGGTACAATTAAATTCTATCTAGAAAACTTCCTTGGAATGACGCTCCCCTCCACTGTGGATTACGCTACGCCCCAAAGATGGTACAATGCTTTGGGTCGAGGTCAGTTTGCATTCACTCCTCGCGGTCAGGCACAAATGCCTTCTGCTGAGTTTAGAGCGACGCTGATGATTTTAGTTGCGGATATAATAGCAAACGGTTTTTCTAATCTGGTCACAGAAGACGCCGTTCAAGCATATATCGATTCTGAACTTTCAGATATTTCACAGTTTCCAGACAATTTTGCACCACAACAAGGCGTTGGAGCGATTGACGCTCGTGCATTCTTAGAACTTGGGCGCGCTTTGCAAGAGACGCCAGCAATTGAACTGATCCTTGACACTCGCATCAACGACCAGTTTCAGGTGATGGCAAAGTCGCTGTTTAATCTTCATGGAAATAATGAAGATTTTGGTCTTCGTCCGTTGTCGAGAACATATCAGTGGAAAAAGCAAGACCTAACCGCACCATTTGATTTTTCTAGATATAAGACTAACATGTTGACTATTCCCAAAGTTTACAGTGCTGCTGCCCTAATAGCAGGAAATCTTAACGAAGTCACCCACCTACAACCTCCGTGGCGACAACCAGACTTTGAACCTATTGTATTTGGACACCCACAACCAAGAGTTAGTTCAACGAGAAGCAAGTTCGGGGGATATTCCCTAACACAGCAGTGCACTGCTTTATTCAATAAGTCAAACGCAGTCGATATCGGCGCTTCTGGTTGGGGTGACCAACGACTCTTTCGTTTTAGTGATCCGGAGCAAACGCTAGAACAAAAATTAGCAGTAATTTGTAACAAGTATACTGAAGGTGTTTTGAATCAAAGAACTTATGAGGGATTCTGGGGATACACTAGTTCTCCAAATTACCTAGAGGGCATGTCTTTTCACACTTTAGTAAGTTATCATAAAGATTATGGTTATCGTATGCCATACTCTCGCGGCGCGGACATCGTCCGCGAAGGGGCGACGTCCAATAGAGAACTCGAAGAATATGATTGGAGCATTTTTCTTCAGGTTCAAGATACTTTCCCCGCGGTTTGTGATTTGCTTGGTGGAAACACTGGTGGCGATGATGACTACGGCACATATGAAAATGAGTATGCCTTGGAAAGATTACCGTATCCCCAAGGTTTTCAGGGAGCGTTTGCGGGCAGAGATTTGCCCCCTGTTGGTAATTTGTCAGATCACTATCTGATTGGAGATGGTTATGGACTACCAAGAGAAGAGGAGATTCAAAACTTTATAAGCGTTCGAGGAGATCACAACAAGTCTATCGCCGAAATGGCAATTCTTTCACAAGATCAGGAACTCTTGACAGGATTTCGAGCATACATGATTAATCGTGGGATAGGTTTAGTCTTTAAGGCAGACTCTGACGAAAGAAAGTTCTGGAATACGGCAGGAGACCAACTTGCTACACCGAGAGATGAGGGTGATACTATGGCAAACTATGGTGGGCAACCCTTAAATCCTGCTGGTATATTTGAAGAATTAAATGCGGTTCTTAAAGAAGAACTTTCAACCAGATTGCAAAATATAATAGAAGGAAGCAATTATCAGGTAGGATTGCGCATGGTTCAGATATTGCCAAAAAGCGTTTCAGATTCAATGGATAATATTCTTAATAGTCTAGGTCCACAAGATCCACTCAGACTCGCACTTGAATTGCTCATGGTTGAAGAGAGGATTGTAAAGGTAAAACTCGATATACCAGGTGATGCGCAGGAAGGGATTAGTTATGCACTGCCCATAGTGCATGTGGAAGAGGGGATGGATCGCTGCAACCTTAATTGGAGAAATATTTCAGTATCTGCAGGTACGATGATTCCAGAATTGTTGGATATGCTTTCTGCAGACGAGAGAATGGTGGATTTTATAGAAAAGTCTTTCCCCCTACAGAGACTATCTTTATTGTCTGGTCTATACTCTATTATGGCACTTTCGACAAAGGATGAGTTTAATGATTTCATGATGCCCTCAAAACTTTCTATAAGTGGGGTGTTTTCTTCGATCTTGACAAAGACCGAGTTTGAAGGTGTTCCGTCTGGTGTTGATCTGTGGATGATGGCGAATGGTTACATGACGTCTACTGGTCCAAAACCCGATTTGGATTTGATGGGACAAATGGGTGACTTTTTCACGCAATTAATACTGAACGCCCTGAATACCCCAATAATTCTAATAAAGAATTTGGCAGGTGGGTTAGATCCCGCTTATAAGTCAATGATGAAAAGTCAAGGACCTGGTTCCAAGCAGGTCAAGAGTCTAAACTATTCATCTATCAGTGCAAACGGGTTGGAATCCAGGATGAGTAACGGAGTTAATTGTGATGGGGAGTATGTACCGGTGAATCTTGGATTCCCAAGAGATCTGGCAGCGAACTTAGTTCCAATACCGAACAGGGATTTCTTCAGGGCGCTCAAGAAGTTTGCATTCTTTATAAGAAGAAAAAAGAGGGGAGGCGTTTTCGACAGTTATGGGGATTTCTTGGGACCATTCGGCGCTATCGCTTTGGCGCTACCTGATCTTAGGGGTGATACCCCCGCTGCGGTAGCGGCAAGGGCAAAGCAGACAACAAGAACACCTCCAGAGCAATGCGAACCAGCAGAGATTGTTGAAATTAGTGAAAATAACACAGAAGAAGATAATTAATTCAACAGGAGGGTTCTTATGTCTAGGGGATTAGCAGTAAAATTACCTTTGAGAATATCAGAAGAGTTTGGACCATACGACCTTCACACGGATATTAAGACAATGGTTCATCAAAATTTAAAGATGATTTTACTAACAAATCCAGGAGAAAGAATAATGAATCCGGATTTTGGAGTTGGTCTTCAAACGTTTCTCCATGAACAAAACACGGCATCTTTGGTTGGTCGAATTTCATCCAAAATTCAAGAGCAGGTAGAAACGCACTTAGATTTTATAGAAATAACGGAAACATACATAGGTCCAGATCAAAATTCTCTTAATCCATCCGACAATGTTTTGTCCATAGTTATAAAATATAATATCATCCCAATCTCAGAAGAGGATATTCTATCAATTACTCTCTCAGATTTTGGTTTGTAAACCTAATTATTTGGAAAGTTTTGAGGTTTTTTGATGTCAATTAAGAAGATAGTTCCTATAGATTACACAAGTCGTGATTTTAATTCAATTAAAAACGACCTAATAGAATACACCAAAAGGTATTATCCAGAAATCTTTAGGGATTTTAATGAAGCAAGTTTTGGTTCCTTGATGCTGGATACGGTCTCATACATTGGGGATATTTTGTCCTTTTACTTGGACTATCATGCCAATGAGTCTTTTATAGAAACATCTATAGAGTATTCAAACGTTTTAAACCACGCAAAGCAAATGGGTTACAAGCATTCAACCGCACCATCATCGCATGGAGTGGTAGATATACACTGTCTTATCCCCGCCAGCACAACATCTACAGCACCCGATTTTCAGTATGTTCCAACCTTGAGAAAGGGTACGACTTTTGGTACCAATTCTGGAAAGATATTTACCTTAAACGAGGACGTTAGTTTTGATCCTACCGGAAGAAACGAGGTGTACGTCTACTCAGAAACAGCACAAGGACCATCTTACTATGTAGTCCGTTCATCAGGGCAAGTTGTTTCAGGACGTCTTGAGCGCAAGGAGGTTACCGTAGGGGATTTTCAAAGATTTTTAAGAGTTGGTCTTGGTGACTCTCAAGTGTCTGAAATCATTTCAGTGACAGATGCACAAGGAAATGTATACTATGAAGTTGATTATTTGTCTCAAAATATCATATTTAAGGAATTAGTCAATCGAGGAGTAAACTCTGACGAGGTACCGACCCTACTGAAACCATTTCCAGTTCCTAGGAGATTTGTCGTAGAGCACGAGTCAGATGAGGTGTTTCTGCAATTTGGGTACGGATCAGAATCAGAACTGACAAACAAATCGATTATAGACCCAAGCGAAGTTATATTGAAGGTACATGGTAAAGATTACGTTACGGACACGTCCTTTGACCCAAGTAAGTTGACGAGCACTGACAAGTTTGGCGTTGCCCCTAGCAATACAACTTTAACAATTGTTACCAGGTCTAATAACCTTAATTCTGTTAACGCTGCCGTCGCTGAAATAAATCAAGTTATTCAACCAAGGGTCTTTTTTAAAAATGAGGACAACCTAAACGCATCGAAGGTCAAGACTATAGTTGGTAGTTTTGAAGTGGACAATAAGCAACCAATCGTCGGTAGTATCACCATACCAACAACCGAAGAGATAAAGCGCCGCGCCATTGACGTTTTTGCTACACAAAACCGTGCGGTAACTAAACGCGACTATGTGAGTTCTGTGTATAATATGCCACCTAAGTTTGGGGCAATCAAGAGGTGTGCAGTCCACCGCGATCATGACGAGATGAAAAGAAGTTTAAATATTTACGTCCTTTCAGAGAATTCTACCGGTAGTTTGACGAAGTCAAATATTACTTTAAAAAACAACTTAAAGACTTGGTTGAATTCTATTAGAATGATGAGTGACTCCATTAAAATCCTGGACGCTCAGATTGTAAACATTGGTATTGAATTTGACATCATGGTTGAGAATAGTGCTAATGAGGTGGAGGTGATGGCAAGATGCACGCAGGAGATTATTGACGATATGTTGCAGTTGAAGATGGACTTGGGTCAACCATTTTATATAACTGATGTGTTTAAGTCTCTGAAGGATGTCGAGGGGTTGTTGGATGTTGTGGACGTAAGGATTACAAACAAGACCACTGCACTGTATTCGCCAATTTTCTATGATCTTGAGGCAAATACTTCTGAGGACGGGAGATATATTGGGATTCCCTTTGACCATGTTTTTGAGGTAAAGTTCCCTAAAGCAGATATTGTAGGAAGAGTGGTATAATGGCAATCAAAAGATTTGTTTCTAACAAAGACAACGTAATAACGAACGCATATAAATTTGACTTACAAAATCGTGCAACTAAGTCTAACATGGGTCAGTCTGACGTTCTAGAGGTTTTTACAATTTATGGACAGCAGTCAAAGACCTCTATTGAGAAAACAAGGATCTTGGTTCAATTTCCAATTGATGAACTCATTGCCCAACGGTCATCTGGCAATATCCCCAAGTCTGGAAGCGTCAAGTTTCACTTAACTTTGTTTAACGCCGAGCATGGACAAAGTGTGCCAAAGAACTACAACTTGCAGGTGAACCCTATCGCCCAGGCATGGGACGAGGGTTTTGGACTAGACATGGAAACCTACACAGACACAGGCGCATCCAACTGGGTATCTGCTTCTGCGGCATCACAAGTTCAGATCACAAAGTTTACTTTCAACAGTTCTTCTGCTGCCGACTACAGTGGAGCGTCTGTAAGTTTGTACGAGCAGGACGGTGATCGTCATAATTTTTGGTTTAAGCATAATGGTGGCGCTTCTGCCCCAACTCTCGACGGCACTGAGCATGAAGTGGACATCATAGGAAAAGTGACCCCAACAGAAATTGCAACCGCTTTTAGAAATTTTGTAGATCCTGTCGATGGATTTAGTGCCGTCTCCCAAGACAATGACGGTACAGTAGTCAATGTTTCGACCACCACTGCAGGATCCGTGTCGTCCTTCTCTTTTAATTCCTTACCCAGTAATACTATAGTGGGGGAGGTGACACAGCAGGGTACCTCTGCAGAACTCTGGACCAAAGAAGGTTCATCTTATTGGCAATCTCCAGACATAAAATCAACCGAGTTTTCTTATTCTCAGACTTTCACAGAAGGTAGAGAAAATCTTGATATTGATATCACTGGACTTGTAGAGGAGTGGGTTAAAGGTGGTACAGGATCAGGACTCGTTGCCGCAAGTGGATCTTTACTGTTTACGGGCACACCAGTAGACAACTCCACCATATCGGTCATCAGCACTGATGGATTGAAAAGGGAATATAGGTTTATGTCTTCGGGTATAACAAATGCCGAAACTGGATCTTCCGATTCTTCAGTCATTTTTGTGGATACAAGTTCAGGCAACACTTCAACTATAGCAACAAACTTTGGTTCTGCATTGAAATCTTTAAATGCCCACAGCACCAGGTTCACCACTAAAATCCACAGTAATTTAGTGGCGTTAACGCAATCTGCTTCAGGTTTCGGAGGAAACACAAAAGTTACAACCACCGGAGTCACGAACACCACCTTGAACACATATCTTTCCGGTGGTGCTGGATCTTTGAATTACGGGTTGCTTGTTAATTTGCAGGGAACTTTTGAAGATGGTACTTTGGCGACATCCTTTTATACAAAAAAGTTTTTTGCAAGAGGTAGTGAGTTTATTCTAAAAAGACCAATACTGGAGGCGCGCTGGGATAGTGCTATAACTGATGATCGTAATGACTTTTACTTGAGTAGTTCACTGCTGAGTGCTGCGGATAATTTGAATTCCATATATTTATATAATTATTTTCGAGGTACTTTGAATAACTTGCCCTCTGTTGGCACTGGGAATCTTTATGTGAAGTTCCTTGATAAGACAGGTGCAGAGATAACGACCTCGACACCTAGAAATCCAATAACCGCTTCATATTCATCAACGGGCATATACCGCGCTCAGGTTGCGCTCACGACTAATGAGACCCCCGTGACTGACGTTTGGTTTTTTGAAAAAGAGGCAACAGCAACGATTACCACCACAGGAAACCCTGGTAATAATCAAACCTTTTCCTTAAAGAACACCGCAGGCACTTCAACAACTTTTGTTTTTAAAACTGATTCTACAACGGTTGACGGTACATTATCCGGTGCTAATGTAATAATTGGAGTTCAAAACGCCCTCGGATCCGCAGCAGCAGTTGGTGATAGGATTCGAGCAGCAATAAATAATGTATCAGGTCTTAACATTACTGCGACTGAGACTTCTGGCGGTGCAATGACTTTGACCCAAGATGTTAAAGGATCGGCAGGAAACACAACAATTGATACAAGTGGTGTCACCACTGTTGATTCGACCTCTTTCACCGGCGGCGTTGGACCAACAGAGTTTCAGAGAGGGCAAATCGTGCCCAAGACCCATACATCTAACGCGCATAGACCAGATTTCAACTATGTTTCGAAATTATTAAATCTAAAATCCACTTATAATACGCAAGAAAAACCACGCTTGCGCTTGTACATAAGGGAGCGAGATTGGTGTCCAAACATATATTCGATAGCAAGTAAAGAGATCGAATCTTCAGTTATTAAAAGCGCTTATTATAAGTTATCTAGAGTTGCAGATGACTTTACAGTAATCAATTACGGCACTGGAAGTGTAGAGTACACTAAATTGTCTTATGATGCAAGCGGCAGTTACTTTGATTTGGATATGTCGATTCTTGAGGAGGGTCATTCGTATGAGATTTCTGTTGTTTACAAGTTAGACAATGATTACAAAGAGCAGAATGACAAGTTTAGATTTAGAGTAGATCCATGAGTTTAAAGAAATTTTTTGAAGATAAAGACAGAAAAATCATCAAGTTGGTTGATTACAAGGCATCTGAAGAACTGCTTGAAGAGCAGTCTTACACGCATGACTTTATTGTCTCTAAAGAACTGACGTTAAGAAGGTTCGTACCAAGAGTAGATTACTCTGACCCCAAAAACTTTGCTTTTTTTGGCAACGCCGAAAGGTACTATGAAGATTCGATAAAAAGAATCTATGACACTTATCCTTATGACGACTCTCCGCAAGAAAAAGAACAATGGTTCTTAAGTTCTTCGTATCTTGATTTGCATGTTTTTAGGAATGATTACCCAAGTACGACAGGTTATATAGAATTTGCCCCTTTGGGATGGGGATCCCAATCTTCGGTATCTGCAAGTTACGGAAATCCAGCATTCAAAGAGTATATATATGTTAAGGGTGGACCAAACAAGAACAACGAGTACAAACCTGATAAAAACAAAGAGTCGAATCTAAAACTAGACGCCTCAAGGGGTAATACTGTTGAGTTTTTCCTAAAAAAGAAAGAGTTTGTCCCATCTTTGACCAAAAAAGAGGTAATCTTCGACTGCGCAACAAATGATTCAGATATTTCGGCGTTTGGGTCGTCATATGGAAGGTTTAGGGTTGAATTAGACAGTCAGGCAACTGGCAGTCCGTTTCTTGTGACTTATTCTTCAGGATCCAGAGGTGCATCTGATGTAGTTCTTGGTCAATCTTTACCAAAATCAAGTGTTGCAGACGATAATTGGCATCATTATGCTGTCTCTGTTCATAATTCTGGTTCTACCTTAGAGATTTCACTTTATGTTGATGGTGCATTGAATCATACTGTCAAGTCAGGTACTTCTTGCGCCGCAAACGATGTTAATTTTAATGCAAATATTGGCGCTCTTGTTACTGCTCCTACATCAACATCTACTGCCGCTATCGGTTGGGGCAAACTGTCTGGATCTTTAGATGAATTTAGGTTTTGGAAGGTCAAAAGAGATGGAAAGCAAATCGGGTCGAACTGGAGACATCAAGTAACTGGAGGTTCCAATTTCAAAGAAGTTACCGGCGATCTTGGAGTGTATTTTAAGTTTAACGAAGGCATCACTGGCGATACAGAAGTGGACAAGGTGGTCTTAGATTATTCAGGGCGTGTTTCAAACGGCAACTGGCAGGGTTATTATGCAAATTGCAGAAGTACAGGTTCTGCCATCGTTGAATCTGGCGCGAACACCGAAGAATTTAAGGACCCCATTATAAGATCCAATCATCCTCTTGTGCTCTCTTTGTTGGAAGAAAAGAGAAGTGTTGGTAGAAGTCATGACATGACAAACTCTTCAGCACTATACAATACGTTTCCAAACTGGATGCAGGCAGATGACGTTGATGCGTATAAGGGTTCTGGAAAACTTGCCGAGTTAGTTCAAATTATCTCTTCCTATTTTGACGTGCTTTATTTGCAAATCAAGGTGTTACCGGGACTAAAAGACAAAGCATACAGGGATTATCCAACCCCACAACACCTGAGCGGATCAAAACCAGCACCCTTTGCCGACAAGTTGCTTAGGTCTTCTGGGTTTATTGCACCGGAGTTATTTGTTGAGTCTAACGTTGTTGATCGAATTTTGGGACAAGATGCTAATCGATCTTATGAGCAAGACTTGACTGACATCAAGAATCTAATTTACAAGAACATATACAATAATTTAGTTAAGATTTACAAGTCAAAAGGTACAGAATCATCTTTTAGAAATCTCTTGAGATGCTTTGGTATTGACGATGAATTAATCAAGTTGAATCTCTATTCTTCGGGATATACATATAAATTTGAAGACACTTACCTCTACAAGTCAGAAAAGGTAAAGGGTATAAACTTTAATAATACGTCTTCTTTTGGCGCTACGGTGTTTCAGCAAACATCAAGTTACGGAAACACTCACTATATTTCCGGCAGCAAAAACATGTACATGCCGTACACCATTCAAACTGATGTCATAATGCCTTTGAAGTTAGTGTCCGGTCAGACAGGTTTCTTTGAAACAAACTTCTTGACTTCTTCAATTATGGGTATGCACACTCCAAAGGTCACCCCAGGAGATACAGATTGGGAGACTTCTGATCTTGCAGGATTTCAAGTTTTTGCGGTTCATCATCCAACTAGAGAGGGTGTTGCAAAGTTTATGCTCACCTCTTCGAAGGGTAATGTGCCAAAATTAAGCACTCCTTACCTTGAAGAGGTTTATGATGACAAACACTGGTCGCTTTCTGTGCGTGTGAAACCAGCACTACACCCAAGAGTTGGGTCTGTTGCTTCTTTTGCGAACGCTACAGCGACAATAACAACAACAGGAAATCCTAGTAATAACGAAGAGTTTGTCTTGACGGACGCAGACGGACGTTCAGTCACGTACATATTTAAGACCTCTGTTGCAACGGTCGATGGGACAAAAGAAAATGGGAAGGTCATAATCGGATTGAACGGCGCATCAGGTCATGCTGCCTCTGTTGGTGATAGGATGAGGGCAGCAATCGGTGCTTCTGATCTAAATGTGACAGTGGTCGAAACTGCTGCTGGGCAGATGCGCCTGACCCAAAAGACTAAAGGTTCTAGTGGAAATACCTCAATTGATATGACTGCAGTAACAACGGTCACCTCCACAGACTTTACAGGAGGTGTAGGTCACTATACGGTAGAGTTCTCAGGATACAATTACATTGTTGACGAATTGCAGCAAAGTTTTTCTTTGTCCGGGTCTTCCACTGTTTCAGCGCTTGGAGGATTTGCATCATCTAGGAAGTCTTTGTATGTTGGTGCAAATCGCACAAATGCAACAGATACTGTTCAGCACTCTTCAGATATTATAGTGAACTCCGCACGAGTTTGGAAGGGTTACCTTGAAGAAGAAGAGTTAAAGAGTCATGCTCTGAGTTTTAACGAATATGGAAGACTAAATCCGTCCAAAAGTGCTTTCTTATTTGAGTCCGGATCAAACACGACAGAGGTAAACCAGGCAGCGTCAATGTTGTTGCACTGGAACTTTGATCAAGTCACCGGGTCAGACGCTAATGGCGAGTTTTTTGTGGCAGATATTAGTAGGCAGTATTCGGGTTCCTTTGGCACACTCAACACTGCGCTTGATACATATCACGGCGGAACCGGTTTTGGTTTTCCAGCATCGGAACCTACCATGGTCCGCGGCATGTCTTTGGCGGTTGCAAAAGAAAACCTACCAGAAAATATCCACAATTCAAGTCTGGTTACAATAGAGACTCATGACAAGGAGAGATTGACAAGGTACACAAGACCTATAAATTATTATTTTGCTTTTGAAAAGAGCATGTATCAAACTATCTCTGAGGAGATGGTCAAGATGTTCGCAACCGTTGTTGAGTTTAACAATCTTATTGGCGAACCCGTAAACAAATACAGACCCACTTACAAGAAATTGGATCACTTGAGGTCCATGTTCTTCGCTAATGTGGATGAAGACCCAGACCTGGACAAGTACGTGGAGTTCTATAAGTGGTTTGATGTCTCTATGGCAATGATGCTTGACGAATTGAGACCTGTGTCAATGCCAGGATCAGAAGGCATCAAGAACATGGTGGAGTCCCACATTCTTGAAAGAAGTAAATATCAGCACAGAGCACCCACGCTTGAGTTCAGAGACACCACGCCCGAGGCACATATCTTGGGTGTCAATGAGTTGTTGTACGATTGGGAGCACGGACACGCTCCAGTTGGAATGTCAAACCCTTCTGCCGCGGTCGGCACTATTACGACCACAGGCAACCCTGGAAACAACGAGACGTTTACCCTAACGGATGCCGACGGACTATCTGTTACTTACGTTTTCAAAACTGGAGTTGCGACTGTTGATGGAAGTAAAGATGGGGATAATGTTATTATTGGAGTGAACGGTGCCACTGGTCACGCTCCTTCTGTTGGTGACCGTATGCGTGCAGCAATTACAGCATCTAGTTTGAATGTGACAGTGGTTGAGACTGCCGGCGGCGCGATGTCCTTGACACAAAACACAAAAGGTGCCAAAGGTAACACAAACATAGACATGTCGGGAGTTACAACTGTGACTGCCACCAATTTTACTGGGGGTACTGGCACACTAGAGCAAGATAATTGTCTTTGGTGGAAGGATAGGGCACAAAGAGACGAATTGTTGTCTGTTTCAT
>CETF01003429.1_pt1 | contig 12552 bp, 26 predicted proteins | sample 326991 | NCBI WGS metagenome assembly CETF01 (sample SAMEA2622331, study PRJEB7988) | marine metagenome | biome: marine biome (ENVO:00000447); feature: surface water layer (ENVO:00002042); material: "saline water (ENVO:00002010), including plankton (ENVO:xxxxxxxx)" | depth 5 m | reverse complement strand
AGGATGCTCCCTTGTGAGGTACAAACTTTCCAGAGTGCTTCATAAGTTTAAAACCAGATCCGCTTTTCATCCAATGGAATCCTGCTGGAGCTTTTACGCCTTTAGTTCCAGTTGAACCACCTTTTTTATAGTTTACAACGCTCTTAGGCATTGTTCCTTTCTTTTTTGCTGCTTTTATTCTTTTTGCTGGCATAATTTATAATTTAAATTGTTATTATTTCTTTTTTCCTTTATAACCCCCACCAGCTGCTTTGTAACGTTTAGCTAACATTTGAGCTTTACGTGCTGACCACTGTCCTGGTCTACCACCTTTGCCTCCAGCTTTTATTGAGTTAAATAATCTTTTACGAAGTCCCGGTTTAGTATAGTTTCCACTACTATTAACGGTACTTTTCTTTTTACTTGATTTTTTAAGTGCCATAATTATTCTCTTATAGTTTCCGGATACGCTTTATGAAGAATACCTAAAAGCTTTTGACACTTTTCATACTCTTCTTTTTCTATCCAATGATCAATCATATTCTCTAACTCATGTTTTTTTGGGCCTGAATCAGGATCAAAGGCCATAACCATTTGTTCTTTGTGATCAAAGTTATAACCCAACAATTCATCAAAAGTAATTTGCCCCGAAAGAACTAAATAAGCATTATTATACGCCTTATCCAATAAAATTTCTTCTAGCTGTCTTTGCTCTATTTGACTCATAATGTCATCCTTCTCTTCTGGGTAATTATTTTTTGCCATTGTATTTTAATTAAGTTAGGAACTCTTTTATAAGAACAATATAGTGATTTTTGTAATTTTATAAAAGTGATTGAGCCACAAATATGCCCCGTACTCCTGTAAAATTTTTTTTGCCCCCCACCAAAAAGTTGTGTGTTTTGCATTCTCATAGGGTTCTACACTTCTGCTCCCCAGCTACAAATTGCGTAGTGGATACCCCCTATGCTTAAAATAATTGTATAACTTAAATAATTAAAATTATGTCAGTATTCTTCAGAAAATTAAGAATCAATGAAAACACAGGCACAGCCACAATCATTGTAACAGACAAGCCTATCTCTAACAAAGTAGGAGAACTTGCAGGAATGAAAGTAGGAACAAGAACATCACAAAACATAACATTTGGTGTCTTGTCTCTTATAGACCCTGAAACAAACCAAGTGATGAGAGCAAATCATCCAACAATTAAAGCATTGCAAAACAAACTCAATCAAGGAGATGAAATGCAAGGCTTTAAACTATCTGATAATCCAGTAGTAGATTTAAACACAGGAGAGGAAACAAACCTGCGTTGGGTAGAGCAAGTGTAAATATTGTAAAGAATAGTAGACTGTGTGTGTAAAAGCACACAGTTACTGCTATCTTCTCTGCTATTTAACTGCAAACTACCTGCAGGTCTGCTCCCAAGCTATATTTTGCACAATAGTTACTAATTAATGCTGCAAAAAAAATAAATTATGTGTGTTGCACAGAGAATGTGAGGTCAATATACCCACAAAAACCCACTTGTTACCACTTAATATTTTATATAGCACCTAATAATATAAATATAGCTAACACAACAATAACTAGAGTAATGTGGATCAACAATACCAATAAGGGCTTTAGTTATTGGTTAGCTTGTATAGTATTATGTCTTTCCTCTATAGGATAATAGGCATAGTACCCGCAATATTGCAAGTAACCACTAATACCCAAATCGTATGTCAACATTTAGAAGTATAAAAGTAAAAAGGCAAGTAGCAAAGCAAAAGGCTAATGCTTATAGAGTAATAAATGGTAAGAAGTATTAAAGATTTCACGTGAAGGAGCAAACAAAACTGTAAAAGTAAAACATAATAACATATAGGCTCAGTTGTAATAAGCTGTTACAAGGTAGATAACAGAACCATGGTTTTCCAAGTTATTCACCATATGGTCTGAGTCTTATGGCTTCCTCCAACAATAATAACAAGTATGAAAATAGAATTTAATAAAACGGAACCCTTTGTATCATGGGGCAATGCTATAGGTATAGTACTATATAGCAGAGAGAATGATACACATGTTAACTTCTTTACTGGTGATATGACTCATAGTCGTGTTATCCGTGAAGAGTTAGGATCACCATCATTGGTGGAATTAAAGCTAGAGCTTGAAACAAATGACTCGTTGAGATATCTAGCTGAAGAGAACAAATTAATAACCGTAACACATCAGCATACAATAGACTTTCTAGAATATGCTACTAGTTACAATTAAAAACAAGTATTATGAAAAGAATAATTTATTTAATGGTAGTATGCTTTATAGCACTACCTATATTACAATCATGTAGCTCATCAAGAGGTATGTGTAAGTCTAAGAAGAAGTATTACAAGTCACAAAAGTGCTGGAATGCTAAAAAACAAAAGATGGTAAGATGTTGAGATTGATTCCAATATTCCTTTTTGCAGTATTGATTACAAGCTGTGAAAAGGAGCCTTTGGAACCAGAGGTACAAAATGATATCCTAAGAGTATACTCTATTGGGTATGATAATGCCATGAACTCTTATCTTTATGTAGCATATTGGGAAGAACATCCTGATAATGGTACACTAGCAATAGATAAGTTTCTAGATAACTATGATCATTTCTATAATACCGTATGTGGAGACACTGGTAATTATATATGTACTAATGATTACTATCACTTCTTTAATAGAACGTTAGATGGTAACCAATGGTTATCTAATCCAGATGTTGTGTTTTGGTCAGTGAATAATTATTTTCCAACACCAAATGCTATCTTTAATGATAACAACTCACCTGTAGGTAATGGTGCACATTACTTTGCAGAACATGACATTAACATAAGTATTAATAATAATGATAATATCGTTTATCTCAATTAAAAATCAGAAAACATGAAAAGAATATTCAGAGCAATAATAAAGATACTATTTGTGGTAGTTATACCAGTAATAGTATCTGCTCTGGTTATTAAGTTCTTTCTTAATTACCAGGGTGAGAATTGGATAGGTGATCCTATAGTAGGATTAGCTGTCTTAGGAATAGTAGTAGTATGGGCTAACGCATTGTTTTACTCAGTGTTCTTAGCCAAGACAAAAGTATTACCAAAGATTATAGTGAATACAGTACCAATGTTTGGATTTGCAATAGGTGCAGATCTATCACGTAGTCCTTGGTCATGGATAATCCTTATACCTTTTGTCTCAATAGAATTTAAAACACCGTATGAAAACAATGAATCAAATACTCTTTAGATTACTATTAGTCTCAATAGTATTTGGGTCAATAGTAACTTGCTGTTATGGGCAGCAAAGTAAAACCCATAATATAAGAACCTATTTTCCAGTACCAGAAAACTATGAAAGAATCTTTAAAGATGCATATTCAGAGTGGTTGATTGAACATCCACTCAAGAATTTTAATCGTGTAAAGTACTTTGATGGTAGAGTCAAACATAATGATGGCATTTATGCTGCTGTATTTGACTATGATATTGGTAAAAGAGACTTACATCAGTGTGCTGATGCAGCTATATATCTTAGAGCATCATATAATTATGCAAGTAAGTTTCAAGATAGGTTAGGATTTCACTTTACTAACGGAGATCAAGCGTGGTATTTAGATTATCTAAATGGTGCTACGTATGTACCCGTTAATAATGGTGCTGACATAGAGATAGTATGGAACAAACCACGTAAAGATAACTGTGATACGTTTAGAAAGTGGCTTGATGCTGTATGGACCTATGCTGGTACCTGGTCAGTAGAAAAATATGATACTGAACCAGTGAGTATTTTAGAAATACAACCTGGTGATGTCTTTATACAGGGAGGATTTCCTGGTCATGCAGTAACAGTAGTTGATGTAGCACAAAATGATAGAGGTCATAGGATCTTTATGCTTGCACAAAGCTATATGCCTGCACAGGAACAACATGTATTAGTAAATCCGGCCATAGGTGATGTATGGTACTCAGCAGATAATATGTCATTTATTATCACACCTGAGTGGACCTTTGAGCCAACAGATTTACGTAGATTTATAAAATAAAGACCACATATGGACCACTAACAATACCAATAATAAACTATATACTATATCACTAGTAGATAGGCCTTGTCGTGAAAGCTATGGTTGAGTAGTGGAAACCAAAAGGGGTAGATCTCTACCTTTTTCTCATACTTGTTTAGGTATGGGTGACACCCCTTTAAACTTTTTAATAAATAATTATGTCAAATAAAACAGTTACATTACCGGAGATCACAACAAATAAGATCTTCAAACAAATTATAGATGCTAGAGCAGTATCAAATAAACTTAATCAAGATTATATCTCAGATATGATTTTTAATGCCTTAGATGAACACACAATACAGCATATCATTACACTTATGCTAATGGATGAAGAGTATAAAGTTCTTTCTATAGGAGATTATGTACGTGTAAAGCCAATAAGTTATCATGAAGGACAGGAATATGAATCAGATGTCTTGAAAGATATGGGTCTTATGCACTCTAGCGGTAAAGTATATGGCTGTATTAAAGGTGATGCTTCTTGGTCATCAGGTTATAACCCTTTCTATAGTAAGTTGAAAGTTGATCTTCACTATCATGATGAAGATAAACAACTTAAGCTTGTAGAGAAAGATATTAATCCTCTTGAACTTGAGTATGTAAGTAAAGGACATATAGCTTACTTTAAAAATAAAAAGAAAACTAAAGAAAAAGAAATATGCCTAGACTCTCCAGAGAACTTATAAGTTCAGAATACAAAAAGTACAAAGGACCAGATCCGTTTGGTCTCTATATGAATACAAAGTATCTGTTAAAAGACCTCAAACTTGCTCAAGAGTTAGATAACAACGTAGCATTATTGAGGTTATTAAAAGATCATGTACCAGAAGAAAAGAGATAGATATGGAATAGTTAAGCATCAAGTGCTCACTGATCCAAATTTATCTATACAAGCAAAAGGTTTGTATGCAGTGTTATGCTGCTATGCAAATGCAAACAGGTTATGTTGGCCTTCAATTAGCACATTAGCTGATGATACTGACACAAGTCAAACATCAGTTAAAAGATGGATTAGAGAGCTTAAACAACATAATTACATAAGAAGGAAAGGCAGAAAGCTACAAATAATATAACCGTTAGCTATATTACTGCTGATTATTTTTGAAACAGACCAAATATGGGCTTTCTATATTGAGTCAGAAAGGATTATATTATTATCTTTGAAAAACTATTAATAAGATAATGATTATTCAACTTCCTAATGGACGCATAATAGAATGTTCACTTGAACAGTATCTCTCATTGACAGATGAAGAGTATAATGATCTTAATGGTCTTAGTTCAGCATATACAAAGGAAGTGGGTGACCCGTTTTACAATAGGTTTTCTAGAACATCAATTGTTGATGTCATTGTCTCAGAACAAATTGAAGAGAATGAACCAGCACTAGATGAAATAGAAGCTTTTGAAAAACTAGATGACCCGTATTTTCACTCAGATGATATTTAAATCATCAATTATTATTTTATTCACCCTTTAAATTTTTTAAAAATGCAAAATTCAGTAAACATCCTGGCGGATGACATGGGTAATGTTATACGTCAATCAAGTTCAAACTCAGAGTATGGCTATGTAAGGCTACAACAACAAAGAGTAACCTTTAGTAATACAGGTTGGGTTAAGAACTCAAACATTACAACACTATTACATGGTAAGATGGAAGATCTTCAAGCTTTAAATTTAAAAGCTGATGATACTTTACCAGGTAAAATTATTATCAAGGAGTCATTAGAGCCATTTAGCAATAATGATCCTGATAGAGATTTTAAATATGCAGGAGAAACAGGCATTATATGTGCTGTTGATGGCCAACCTATCTATAGGAAAACATTCTTTGTAGCAGATGCTAACGCAGAGGATGTACTTATTGCTCATACTAATGGTGATGCTATTAGAGAAGCAAATGGTCAAAACACTGCTGTAAAATTAGATAAGGTCACACCTGCTGAAGCTTTCGGAATTGATAATGAAGAAGCAGAGACAGAGAAAGTTAGTGATGATGTAGAAGAAACTGTAGCTGAAAAAGAAGAAGTTCTTGAAGAAGAAACTTTTGAGCTGTAATCAGGTTTTCTGAAGATGAAAGGGGATAGTTAAGTGGCTCAGGACCCACTTGCTATCCCTGGACATCAATTCCACTATAATCATTTACTAAACTTTTAAATAAACATGTATGTTATCTCAAGATCAAATCCAAAAATTAAAACTTAATGAAAGAGAATTAGAATTAAGCAAACGCAGAGAGCGTTATGAATACTTAGGCTTATTGTCTGAGTATCAATTACATCCACCTTCAATAGTAAATACACTAAACTACCAGAAGTTAAACCCGTATCAACATTTTTTATTTAAACGTGTGCTTCATGGTCTTAATGTGTATAAACCTGAAGAAGTTAAGAAGTTACACTGGGATAAGAGAAGAAGGATTACAAGGGTATGGAAACGTGGGCAAAGAGAAATCAATGCTTGGAAACAATACCTTTGCAATAAGAAAATAAATCAGTATCTTAGGGAAACTTTTAAACACAGTCCTTTAGCACAGTATATTGCAAATATACCAGCTGAAGAAACTTTAGAAGATTACAATAACACAATGACATTCAGAGACTTAGGTCTAACATATGAAGATGTTATACTTAAATTCTTGTCACTGGGATTATTACCACGTAATTACTTTAGTATAAAACCAAATGAGTATCAAAAAAGTCTCAAATAAAATGTCAAGGATCAATGCTAAGTATGCTAAACAGCGTAAAGAGTATTTGTCTAACAATCCTATCTGTCATGCAAAGATCTATAAATGTTCTTTGCATGCCACAGATGTTCATCACAAAAATGGCCGTGGTGTATACCACTTAGATGAATCCACATGGTTACCAGTTTGTAGAAACTGCCATATGTGGATAGAAGAACATCCAGCTGAAGCCTATGAATTAGGTTTTTCAGGCTCAAGATCATAAATTTATGGTCCCATAGCTCAACTGGATAGAGCAACAGCCTTCTAAGCTGTAGGTTCTAGGTTCAAGTCCTAGTGGGATCACATATGGCCGGATGATGGAATTGGTAGACATGACAGACTTAAAATCTGTTGGGCTGTAAGCCCGTGTGGGTTCAAGTCCCACTCCGGCTACTTGCACTCTTAGCTCAGTTGGTCAGAGCAACCGGCTCATAACCGGTAGGTCACAGGTTCAAGCCCTGTAGGGTGCACCTTGGAAAAGAAATGATATGAACAAAAGAACTAAAATTATAATGATAAGGATATTAGCCTGGTCATTAATAACAGGAATAACAATATTTATATGGTACAACCTAATACATTGGATAATGTTTCTAATAGGGATATAGTCCAATCTGATGCACTTAAAGTTGCATTAGCAAATAAAAGATGTGGCTTGGGTATATCAATGGGTGTTGGTAAAACACGTATTGCTATTGAACATCTTTACAGTAATTATAACCCTCTTATATGTGCACTAGTTGTAGTACCAAAACTCTCTATCAGAGACAGCTGGATAGATGAACTAAATATTAGCACAAAATACAGTGATCTATTAGATCATATTACATTCACTACTTATCTATCACTTAATAAACATAATCCAAATGATTATGATATAGTATATTTAGATGAATGCCACAGCCTAAAAGAGTCTCATGAGACATTCTTAAACCAGTTCTCTGGTAAGATATTAGGCTTAACAGGGACACCACCTAAGCATAAGAACTCAGAAAAGGGTAGACTTGTGCAAAAGTATTGTCCCATGAAATACCTATTCAATGTAGATAAAGCTACTGACTCAAAGATATTAAATGACTATAAGATTATTGTACATGAGTTAGAGTTATCTAAACTACCAACTTTAAAGAAAAAGAACAAAGCCGGTGGCTTTTGGTATACATCTGAGAAGAAAGATTATGACTATGTAACGTCAAGATGCAGGGAAGCACAGACTCAAAAGCAAATACAGTTTGCTAGAATCATGCGTATGAGAGCATTAATGGACTATACAAGTAAAGAGAGCTATGTAAAGAGTATGATCAGTAACATTTCCACTAAGTGTATTGTATTTGCAAATACTCAGAAACAAGCAGACAGAATATGTAAGCATAGTTATCATTCTCAGAATCCTAAGTCAGAGGAGAACCTTGAGTTATTCTCTGACGGTAGGATAGATAAATTATCTTGTGTGTTACAATTATCAGAAGGTGTTACAATACCCAACTTAAAACAGGGGATTATTATGCATGCATATGGTAATGAACGTAAGACTGCACAACGTATAGGTAGATTACTAAGGCTAAATCCAACTGAGACAGCAGTATGTCACATATTGTGTTACAAAGGAACACAAGATGAAAGATGGGTTGATCAAGCTTTAAATTCATTTGATAGTAATAAAATTCAAAGGTATAATCCACTAAATAGATAATTATGGGAAAAATGAAAGAAATATACATGCAAATGATAGAGCATGAATATAATGGTGATTATGATGCACACATACAAGAACTTGCTAGACAAACTTGTGAAGAGTTTATATCTGCACCAGAAGAAGGTTGTAGCAATTGTGATACACCAGTTATAGTTAGGAATGAAAGTACTGCAATCTGTGAAGCTTGCGGTGTAGAATATGTATATGTAAATGGAAGTAAAAGATTTAAATGATGAGAAATATATTTAAAAAAGTTCCCAAGCGTTATATAACATTGGCAGAGCGTAGGAGAAAAAAAGAAATGGAAATGCAAATAGTTAATATAGTAGGTATAATATTTATAGCTATGATATTAGTTATGGGTGTAATACTTTTAGTAGGATGACAACAAAAGGAACAATAGAAATTGACGTAGAAGGAACTGAAGTAGAGTTCCATTATACTTATGAAGCAGGAGATCCAGGAATACACACGTATCCTAATGGAGATCCTGGAGTGCCTCCAACAGGGCCAGACGTTACAGTTACAGCAGCATATGCTGTAGTTGAAGATAAGAATGGGTCTCAAGTATATGTAGATATTCTAGATGTACTTGAACCTCATATAGATTTAGATAGTATAGAAGAACAAATCATTGAAGATAATGAACCATAATGAAAAAAAAGAAAGAACAATCAAAGGAACAAAGTATATATTAGAGAATGGTAGATGGGTAAAAGCCCCGTCTACAGAATTAGATCCACATGACCCAGATTATAGTTGGGATTGGGATCTAGAAAACAGAAGATAATGGATGAACATGTGAAAAACTTGGTGTGTCTCAAGATTAATCACGCATTAGATATGCTGATTGATATTGATATGCACCCAAGTTCTGATGGAAGGAAGCTGGATACAGCTATTATCTTATTAAATGAGATAAAAAACATATGTGATGAAACACTTTTATAATAACGCAAAAGAATATTTAAAAATGACAGAAGAAGACAAAAAATACAGACAAGGCAGATCCAAATTTCGGGTGGAACAAACTGAAAAGGTGGCTGGATGGAGCATCGTGGGTTGCCTTGTTTGTTTTATATTAATTGCTTTATTCTCACACTGTACACTATGAAAGATCAATTGTTTGTAGAGGCACGTGTGAAGGATGGTGAATTACATTTCCCTATAAAAGCTTATGAGTTAAAGTTTAAAAACTTTCTCAAAGAGCAGCCTGAAAGCGTAAGGCTAGATATATTCATAGGAGTGAATGATGGTAAGGGTAGTAACCCGCAGTTAGCTAGAGTTCATGCTATGATAAGAGAGATAGCTAATGAAATAGGTCATACATTTGAAGAGGTAAAACTACAAGTAAAACGTAGAGCAGGACTATGCTTTGTTAAAAATAATGTAGAGTTTTGTAAATCCTTTGCTAAATGTGATAAAGAAGAATTAAACTTAGCTATACAAGCAGCCTTAGAAATAGGAGACTTTAGTGGTATGCAATTAAGATGAGCTTACACCAATTTTATCTGCTATATCAACTATCTTTTTCCAGGCTTCAGTATCAAGTAAGTCTTGATCTTTATTACCTTCATTAATAGCTTTAGCATTTGCTGTTATAGTTTCAAGTAGATCAGGAGGTAAATCAACATCAACTTTTTTGACTAGACCTTGCTCTCTTGCTTCATATCTAAAATATTGAATTAGGGACATTAAGAAATATAGGTGTCTTTCAAAGTCATTACTAAGACTCATGTCATCTGTTATTTCTTTACCCTCAGCAGTATATGTAAGTATTTTTTCAATCTTAGCTATAATGTCAGGAATCTGCATCTGCTGTTCTTCAGAGGCATCAAGAATTAATTTTGATACAATTTGCTGAAGACCAATAATATATCTAGGATTAATAACTAGACCCTTCATATCTTTATCAAAGTTATAAGAGTCTATTTGCTGCTTTCTAGTATTTTCTGACATAATTATAGTAATTTAAAACAAATATATGGAAAAAATTAGCGTTGACATAGTAAAATTAAGAGAAAATTTAAATGAAAAACTGGAATCATCAGGTTGGGACAAGATGTTATCACCTTATGTGAATGGTTTGAACTTTGACTATATAGTAAATGCTTTAGTAGATAATGTTAATCAAGGTAAAAGATTTACCCCAAAATTTAAAAACATATTTAATGCATTTAAAGAGTGTCCATATGATGATCTTAAGGTTGTCATAGTAGGACAAGACCCGTATCCTCAGCTTGGAGTGGCTGATGGTATAGCATTTAGTTGCTCCAACAAAGGAAAAGCAGAAAAATCCTTACAATACATACTAAAACAAACCATTGGTGATTATACTGAGACAGGAAGAGTTATGTATACACCAGAAGAATGTGACTTAAGACGTTGGGCTAACCAGGGTGTGCTATTAATAAATACAGCACTAACTGTAGAGGTCAATAAGATTGGATCACATTATCATTTATGGAAAAGTTTTGATGAGTATTTGTTTGAAGGATTAAATAGATGTTGTCCTGATACTATTTTTATCCTTATGGGTAAGAAAGCAGAGGAATGGCAAACCTATTTAACAAATTGTAAAGTTCTAAAATGTGCTCACCCAGCATCAGCTGCATATAGAGGTGGAGAATGGGATTGTAATGATGTCTTTAATAAGGCAAATGAAATCCTAAAAAAGCAAGATAGAACTTGTATAACTTGGTAATTTTTCCTATATTTATAAACCTCAAAACCAACATATAAATGTCTGATTATCAGAAACATAGTGCAATAGAAGCGTTCAAACGTCAGTTCAAAACAGAACATGGTGTTGATGTATATGTATTCTTACCAAAGGAATCACAATATAAAATAGATCTTAACCTACTTGAACGCTGTACATACAAAGCATTTATCAAAAATAATCCTGATCTAAAACATATTAAGTCTATGAAAGATAGAGTTAGACTTAGAAGATTCATGGGTTATTATCAAGCAATGTGTCAACTAGCTTGGGTAGATGGTCACAGGAAAAACTATATAGCAACTCATCTAAGAAAGAATCATGCCTCAATAATAAATGCTATTAGGCAGGCTGAGAACTTCTTCTTTGCAGAAGATAAAGATTTCTTGTATGCTTATAGAGAAATATTAAAACAAATTTTACAAGATGTGGGAACTATTCCAAAGAATCTTAAAGAGAAACTTAAGTCCAAATCAAGTTCTGATCCTATTTGGGATGAAGCAAGGCGTTTCATTGCCCAAGACAACTGATAAAGATAAAACTGAATTAGTAAACTTAGGATATTTAAACCTAGAAGATGGACAATATACACTGACAAGAGAAGCTAAGCTTCTGATAGTGTCACTTGATAATTATTTTATAAAAGCTAAGAAGAAGACTGATATCCAGCTTATGGGTAAGAATCATGTAGATAAGATAAATGCATACAGAGAGATATTCCCTGCTAAGAAACTACCTAGTGGTAAACCAGCAAGGAATAATGTAAAAGCTCTTGGTGAAGCATTTAGATGGTTCTTTGAAACATATGATTACACATGGGATGATATAATAAATGCTACTAAAATGTATGTAAATGAATACAGAGACAAAGAGTATATGTATATGCAAACTAGTCAGTACTTCATATGCAAACAAGATAAGCATAGAGTAAAGCATTCTACATTAGCTGACTACTGTGATATGATACTAGAAGGTATCAATACAGAAGATGAACACTTTAAAGAAAACGTTGTATGAAAAAAACCACAGATGCATGGATTGGACAATATGCAGCCTTTAATGAGGCACTTAAATATATGTATGCTAGATCTACCGGTGAGGAAAAATCTATATATACACCCTGGCCAAAGTTCAATGATGCTACTACTGATGGTTTAGAATGGAATACACTAACTGTTATTGGTGGTAGACCTGGCTCAGGTAAAACACTAATAAAAGATCAGATAGTAAGGGAATCATTCTTACTTAATCCAAATGATAAGTTCAGAGTTTTAGAATTTCAGTTTGAGATGGTAGGAAGAACCTCAGCTATTAGAGAGTTTAGTTCTAT
>CETF01058463.1_pt1 | contig 12553 bp, 20 predicted proteins | sample 326991 | NCBI WGS metagenome assembly CETF01 (sample SAMEA2622331, study PRJEB7988) | marine metagenome | biome: marine biome (ENVO:00000447); feature: surface water layer (ENVO:00002042); material: "saline water (ENVO:00002010), including plankton (ENVO:xxxxxxxx)" | depth 5 m | reverse complement strand
CGGAGATTTCTTCTAACATCCTAGAAAGTATGCTTCGTTACTCTGGGCAACTGGCTGATGGAACTTCAGTTAACTTTATTAAAGATCAGATGAGAAGGAACTGGAACCCTGCAAGAGAAATGAATTTAACCACACAACTTGGTAATGGAACTGATGTTGCCTTCCGGGTGGGTGTGCTCATCAAGGCTCTTAAAGAAGGCAAGTCTAAGCAAGAGGCTATCCGACTAGCCAGAGAAGCACTGTTTGATTACGGTGGGCTTAGCAACTTTGAAAAGAAATACATTGCCAAGGTCGCTTGGTTCTATACCTTCCAGCGTCAGGCAATCAAGACTGTGCTTAAGACAATGGTTAATAATCCTACTAGAGCAAAGAACGCTGCCAAACTAGCACAGAACATTGGCGGCTATGACGACAGACAGTTCTACCCAGACAGTAGAGATTACTTAAACTCTCGTGCTCGCTTGGCAATCATTGATGACCCTGAGAACCAGAGACGCTATAGTCTGTATGGTCCATCGATTCCATACATCTCTGCTATGGATGATGTTATTAACTATCTTTCCTTTATACCTCTGATGGCTAAAGCACCTGACGCTCCCTTGGAAGCGGCAGAGACTATTGGTCTTGAACTTGCTAGCAAGGCTTCTCCTCTCTACAGGTTTGCTGCTGCCATTATGTTTGGTAAAGAAATTAAGTTTGGTGAGGCTAGAACCTTTGGAACTTATCTAGATCCCAGAATGGTTTGGTACCTGTCTCGCAATGCTGAACTGTGGGAAGCCTATACTTCAGTAGTTAACCTTGAGCCTGTTCCACTTGACGAGCAACGCTATGGTGCAACCACATATGCTGGTGTGCAATGGCGCATACCTTATGATGATATGGCTAGCCGTCGTGCGCACTATGCATTCATGGAAGCAGCACTTGGTATAGGATTAAAAAGAACCATTATGGATTATGGTAGTATTATAGCAACGCAAGAGTCAATGCCCGGTGAAGTACCCGGCAGTCGCTTGGCTCTGCAAGAAGACTGGCAAGAGTGGATGCGTTCTATGGGAGTTATCATCGCTACTGATGAGCCGCTGCCAGAAGAGATTCCACTACGCACCAGAGAAGAAAGAATCAGATCATTAAGGGAACTAACAAAATGACATTTGATACAAAGATAACTGTCAAGGATATGCTTGTCATAGGTGGGATAATCGTCACCCTTTCTCTTTTCTATGGGGTTACAGGACAAAGACTTTTAACATTAGAAGCCAAAGCAGCAACCGTAGATGATAACCATGAAACCCTCATTCGTATAGAATCAGACATCAAATATATTATTGAGCGTGTTGAGAATATTGATGAGGACATCAAGGAGATTCGTAAAGATGCCAAAGAGAACTAATAAAAAAGCAATGAAGTGCAACAAGCCTCGCCGTATTAGGAAGGGCGAAGCAGGTCATGGCAAGAAAAAGAAAGTAGTTAAAGGTTGCCAAGGGGGCAAAGAAAAGATTGTTAAGTATGGTGATGCAAATATGAAGATCCGGAAAGGCAATCCCAAAGCACGCAAGTCTTTTAGAGAACGGCATCAGTGTGATAAGAAAAAAGATAAAACAACCGCAGGATACTGGTCCTGCAAGGAGTGGTAACAATGTATAAGAAGACCAAGACCAAGAAGACTATGCCTAGGAAAAAGGCAATCAAGAAGACTGATCCTTACAAGAAGACCAAGAAGAAGTCAAAGAAATATTAAGGAGATAACCTATGCCTAAAAAGAAAAAAGGGCTTTGGGATAACATCCGTGCCAAGAGGGCTCGTGGTGAGAAGTCAAACCCCAGAAGCAAGTCTTACCAGAAGGCTAAGAAAGCCGGACAGAAGATCAATCGTATGGCTAAGAAAAAGAAGAAGTAATAATGACAAAACATTTAATATATGAGGAGAGATCATATGCCTACCGTTAGAGCAGTAGAACTGCCATCATTAGCAACATCGTCCACAACACCTTCATCTGTTGGGACGTCATATTCGACATCAAAGGTTTTAACCTTTTCAATTCCCAAGGCAGCAACTGATGCTGCTTTAAACTTTCATTACCTGTACGTTAAGTGCAGTTCGATATCCAGCACCACAAAGATTACTATGTACATCTGTTCGGATGCAGCGGGAGATGAGATCATCATCCCTGAGTCTGAGGCTGACATTACTGTTGGCACGACCACTGCCACTAAGGGCACTGCTGGTTGGGCTATAGGAGTTCCCGGTAGCGGAGAGGCTACCACACTTTATGCTTTCATCAAGGGCGATGCAGGCACCTTTACGGCTGCGTCTGCGTATCTTACGTATGATGCACACGCTTAAGGAGAACCCTAACAATGGCTATTAAAAATGTATTTGGTCCCAAAGACACATCTCAGTGGCTGGAACTACAGCCCTCAACCGCTGAAACTAGTGCTGATCCGAATAGCGTGCTTGCTTCTGCTGTTACTTATAATAGCACTGACGGGTGGGTTATTAGCCTTGCAGGTTCTAAGGCTCAAACCGTCGCCTCCGCTGGAGCAGTCTGGTGTTGGCGCCCACGAACTAAGAGTGGATCTATCGTCCTTCTAGCAGCGGCTAAGCAGCAGAACTATGATATTGAGTTTAGGATCCAGACTACCACTGCTACTACAGAGAATCATGTAAACATAGGATTGGGGTTGACTGATGGTGATGCCGATAACTTTGGTGATAGTGGGCATAATATGGAACTTGGTGGCATGGTATTTGACTCTGCGTCGTCTGGACCAAAGCCAACTATCTTCTCAAGAACTGCAACCTCAACCGGTTCCGATACGACAGAGCACACCAACTACCAAATGTGGATGAAGCCACAGTTCCAAATTGCTAATGGTTCAACAGTTCTTAAATCAATCTCTCGCATTGTCCAGATCCAAGATCCCGGTGATTCATATGAGTTCGAGGACAATAATAAATCTAATAACTCAGCGATCACTCTTGCACCTGACACTGGTGATGATAACTATAACCAGATTGCCTTTGCTGTCTTTACAGACAACGCGGCGGCTGCTACTATCAAAGCCAAGATCTACTACAGATTGATCCCTAACGGCACCACAGTAACAGCATAAGGAGAATGTTATGAGAGTATTGTTTATATTAGACGCTGTTGATCCAGCACTGGCAGCAAACCGTCTTGCTGAGTTTGATGTTGAAGGAACCCTGTGGGGCAAATCTTTAACTGCTTCTTGTGAGTTCCACGTAGATGGAGCGAGAGCACTGTTTCTAGGACCCAACGGAACATATGGTAAACTAGACTGGATTGACTGGGAGGAAGGCTGGAGCCGCTTTGTAGTGTGCGTAGAAGAGACATATGATAAATGTGTGGAAGATGTTGATGAACTCTGGGATGGTGAAGCCTCCAGACTGCGAGCGATGTGATGGCTAAGGCTCTGCTCGATAAGGGATTGGAAAAGATCCTGTCTCGTAAGTTGCTTGTATGGGCAACAGCCACAGGGCTGGCGGCTACTGGTTATTTAACTTCAGGTGACTGGGTTACCATCAGCGCATTGTATATTGGCGGTCAGTCTGTCATTGATGCGATTGTAAAACTTAAGGGGGCGTAAGTATGGGCATCTTAGACTTTCTATTTGGTGGTGAGGAAGAAGAGGAAGAGGAAGTAGATCCCAACGCTCCGGTTATTAGATATATCCGGCGACCAGCAGACGAAGGACCAAATCTCGAAGTCTTACCAGAGCCTGTTTTTGATTCTCCTTTTATGGTACCAGAAAGTTCAGCATACGATACTTTTATTGAGGGTACTGTTTTACGCACAGGCACAGAGGATGTACTTGTCCCAGACGCACCGACACCTTCTCTAGAAACTTATGCTGACGAACCTAAAGTTATGGATGTTCCATATCCTTCAGTTCCTTTGTTCAGGCAAGTGGGTGATTTTACAGCAGAGTTTGCTAAGCACATCCCCAGACTAGATCCAGAGAAGTCTAGATTAATTGCTGAACTTCAGATGGTAGGTGAGCAAGAATCTTACTTAGGTCGGGAGGGAGATCCGGGCATAATGCTACGCCAAGGTGCGGCTGGCTTGGATCCTAGATCACCTAATCTTTTAGAGGACCGGTTTGATGCTATGCCCAGAACTGCTCCTAGAATATCCGAGCCGCTTGAGAAAGATCTAAGACGTGTAGCGCGGGGTTTAGATCCTACCACACCAGAAGGTCAAAGAGAGATAAAAAGGCGTCTAGAGGCAGAGGGACTGCTCACGCCCTATAGACCTAGAGATCCGCTCTTCGGTGCCGTCGGTGCTACACAGATAGAAGGACGAACAATCAAAGACGCTTTAAATTATATGCGTAGGAATCCAGATGACTCGGCGGTACTACAAGCATTCTTTATGGACCGTGGTTTAGATATGGGCGATCTCCAGACAGATGAAGGGCAAAACAGGCTTACTGATGAAATAACCTACAGACTTAATACTGACCCCGATCCTGCTTTCCAAGGTGCTGTCACTACAATGTATCAGTTGTACAGAAGAAACTTCGCACCGCAGGCTGACCTTGACATCGTTAGTCCCGGAGCGCGGGGGCGTATCGCAGACTACATAATCCGCGTGCAGAAACCGGATCAGGATGAGAGAGCGGATTACAAAAAGCGAGTGATTGGACACTTAGAGGAGTTTTACCCTAACATACCTGAATAATAAATGTCAACTTGAATTACCGTTCAGTTTGTTGTATACTACTTATTGTGTAGATATTGTAAATCTACATATAGGAGACCATATGATGAGCAAAAGAAAGTACGGTAGTAAGACCATGAGACCTGCAAGAGTAACATACTCAGACAAACTAGAGCAGGCTGAGACATATCAAGAAGTATTAAACTTAGAGATGTATGATTATGTTAGGTATATCTCTGCTAATGACAGTTGGCTTAACTCTTTCCCTAGTCCCGAAGCCACATACATTGAAAGAGAAGACAGTCATAAAAGATATAATAATCTCTTGGATGAGATAGAAGGTTTGCTTACAGAGAAAGAGATGAGAGTATTCTTAGCGATTGCAGAGGACGATGCTTCCCTTCGTTATGTTGCAGGCTTAGAGAATTGTTCACACGAATCTGTTCGCAAGTGCTACGCAAAAGCACTGAAGAAGTTGCGAGGAAACATTAAGATTGAGCACTTATGAGAAAAAACAAAGAGAGTATCATAAGAGAAACAAAGAGAGGAGAAACCTCGAACGTGTCGCACGCAGGGTAATCACAGGGGGGAACATCGAACGTTACTTAAAAAAGTTAATGAAGAAGTGTTCCCCTCCTTCTCTTGAGGAAGTATTGACAAATCTTCCTATTAATAGCGAACCAGAAGATTAGCCTTCTCCCATAAAGATTTCTATGAATACCTTTACGGGAAAAGAATAACACCGGATGGAACAATGGCACGAAGAAAGAAAATAACAAAGGGCTTAAAGGCTCTTGAAAGTGGTGATATAGCAGAAGCAGTTAGGTGTTTGATATACGATGTCACATCTAAGTTTGCTGATGAAGACTTTAAAGGCTTCAAGCCTCAAGACCTAATCTCACTACTTGTTTTATATCGTGGTCTAACGGTGGTCGGTGAAGATGGTTCTTCTCCAGTCGATGAGTGGCTGGTGTCTGTAAAGAAGAAGGACCCCAATGTCGAACCTAAGTGACATTATACTAGACCCACACGAGTTCATCCCGCGTCTTAAGATTAAAGATAAGAACGCGAAGTTGAAAACCTTTGGTCACGTTATCAATCCAGAGCAAGTTAGATTACTTAATACACTGGAAAATAATAAAAGGGTTGCTGTTGTAAAGGCACGGCAACTTGGTTCGTCTACTCTTTGTAGGTCCTACTTCTTTTGGCGGGCTTACTGTGCAGCCGATCCTTTAAAGTTTGCTGTTATGTCTAACAAGTTACGTTCTGCTACAGAGTTGCTTGATATAGACAAGAGATTTCTTAATACGCTTCCTAAGCCCCTTAGACGGGCTTCTACTATTAAGAGGGATGAGATAACCTTTGAAGCCACAGGAGCCTCTCTAGGTGCCTTCTCGGCACAGTCAGACGCTACGGACAGAGGGTATACATTTAACGGTGCTCATCTATCAGAGTTTGCCTTCTATGATAAGGCTGATGAAGTATTAGCATCTTTGTTAGCATCTGCTAATGATGCCAACGTCGTAGTGGAAAGCACCCCCAACTACTGGGGTGATGCCCTGCACCAGATTGCGATGGATGCTCAGTATAATGATTCTTGGAAAGTAATAATGATGCCTTGGTTTACCTTCCCAGATTACAGGAAGGAACTACCAAAAGGTGGGTTGACATTTTATTCCAATGAAGAAACGCTTAAAGAACTGTACAATCTCACTGATGAACAGATCTATTGGCGACGGTGTAAACTTGAAGAAATCAAATCAGAAAGCCTGTTCCGCCGAGAGTACCCGGCGAACTTGGAAGAGGCATATACTCTGGATGATCAGAACTTCTTTAGCCATGAAGATCTGGATCCTTTGGAAGTTATTGATGTACAAAATAAACTACGGGTTGTTCTTCAACCCTATAATGATCGGAATCGTTACAGCGTGGGTTTTGATCCTGCGTCCGGTGTCGGAAGAGATTTCTCTGTTGCTTACGTTCTAGACAAGATCTCGTATAGCCCAGTAGCAATCATCAGTTCCAATCAACTATCTATCAAGGCTTTCAGTGAGGAGGTAATCCAAATCGCTAGAGCCTACAAGGCACCAGTAACTTTTGAACTTAACAACCACGGGGCAGCAGTTAAAGAAATCTTTGATGGGTTTGGTTTCTCTAACTACGTTCCGTTTACTACCACGCAGAAGAGTAAGATTAAACTTTATGATATGTTCAAGTCCTCTCTGCAAGAAAGAATTATTGAGAACATTGATTCCATTACATTCAGCGAGATGAGAAACCTCGTGATTGATGACAAGGGTAGGGCACCGCACCACCCTGAAGGGAACAACTACCACGATGATCGGTGTATTGCTTACGCTTTAGCACTACGTGGTTTACAAAGTGTTCAGACACCGAAGACTGATTGGGACAGAATGATAGTTAAGAAACGACGTCCCTCTAAGCATAGACCCATTACGACCGCACATCCATTAAAATCATCGAGGAGATTTAGGTAATGAAAGCAAAAGATATATCCCAGATTATTATAGCGCACCGAAACTATTGGGATCAGCGCAAGCACGCTATGGAGGCATACACCAGAGCCTATCGCTCTGAGATGTTTCGTGAGCAAAAGACAGCAAAGGGTGGAGTAGTCACTGTTGAGACTGCTGATGCCTATGGGTTTGTAGAAAGTTTTATTGCTTCTCTATTTGCCAAGGCTCCAGCCGTAGCGGTGGGGGGAGATCCACAGGGCATTGGGGAGCCCGATACAGTAGAGATGGTGCTTAACCGTTTCCTGTATGAGAAGGCAGAGATGCTTGAGACTGGATTGCGGTATGCTCTTATCTATCCTTGCGCGTTCTTTAAACTTGGTTTGATGGAAAAGGAACTGGCAATGGATAGCATCGACATTAAAGCGGTGCATCCTTGGGATGTTATAATTGATATGGATGCTAACAACTGGGAGTCGATGCGCTTCTGTGGGCATCGATACTATCTCCCAGCCAAGCAAGCCAAGGAGCGCTTTGGTAACAAAAGGTTCAAGGCATCCATCAAGAATGATTATCTTAATGAGTTCAATCAGGTTCTTGATTCAGCAGACACATCTTATCTTTTATCCAATGGTGGCAAGATTGATGATATAGATGATGCACTCCTTCAGTATGTTGAGATCTACGAACTGTATGACCTTATCAATGATGAGTTAATCTTTTATTCTCCCAACTACGACAGCAAGGATGGAGTGATTGAGAAGGCTCCTGCGGTTCCTTTCCGTAAGCCCGATGGCACTCCCCAAGCCCCAATCGCTCCTATGTATCTTGCATACGATCCGCAGTATCCTCTCAAGGGTTTCTCTAGATTGGGTCTGATCTACGACCAGTTGTGGGAAGTTAATAACTTACGGACTGTCTGGGCTAACGGTCTACGCCGTGATGCTCGTGTCTATGTAACCAGAAAGGGAACTCTAGATGAAGAGGCGAAAGCCATCCTCGCAGAGAACCGTGACCAGTCTATTGTGGAGATGGACTTGCCTCCTGATTCTGATGCTCGTACTGCTATCGTTCCTCTGATTGCTAATACATTTTCTCCTGACTACAGTATCTACAAGGCTGAGGTTAGACAGGATCTGGACCGTGGTTCTATCCTTGCTCCCTTCACCAGAGGTCAGGCTACCAATGCATCTGCCACAGAGATTGCTGCTCTTACCCAATACTCTGCTTCAGAGATTGGCAAACTAGCAAGGTCCCGTGACCGGTCTCTTGAGATCATCTGTCAGATTTACGTAAGTATGTTCCAGCATCTTCTGATGACCAAGCCTGATGATCACGCTAAAGAAATGGTTTATATTGATGGCAACGTTAAGGTTCTGACCGAGGAAGACTTTAGAGGTAAGTTTAAATATGCTGCCGCTGACCAGTCCTCTACCCCTCTGTCTGCTGCTATCAAGAAGCAATCCATTACAGAGTTGCTTCCTGTTCTTGTTCAGTTGGGTGTTGACCCTCGCAAGATCTTGGAAGAACTTATTAGACTTCACAACCTGCCCGAAGACTTTATGCCAGAGGAAGCACCCCCAATGCCTACAGCACCGGGTGGTGGTCAGGGAGCCCAGCAGGCTCCTCTTGGTCCTCCAGCAGATAGTCCCGACGCAATACCCGTTGGTGGTGGAACGGAGGCAGCAGCCATCCGTGGAGCAGGCATGGACATACTAGCACAAGGGATTACTGAGTAATGCCACTGTATGTATACGATATACTAGGACCGGATGGTCTTCCTTCAGGCGAGACCATAGAAGAAATCTTTAAGGCTTCTGAGGTTCCAGATCAATTGAAGGGTGCACTTACTGGTGCGATTGCGGTAAGACGACGGGTTAATCTTATTGCTCGCACCCCCGATAAGTGGGGAGCCGGGGGAACTGGTAAGTGGGGAATCAACGGTTTCTTTGACCGGGGATTGGGGGTACGCTACAACTCTTACGAAGAGCGAGATGCGATTTGTAAAGCAAGGGGTGTAGTTCCGTTAGATGATATGCCCAAGTATTACTTGGAAGATCACAATGAAAAAGCAATGAAGTATGAGAAATACCTTGATGACCGAGCAGATGCTTACTGGGAGGGAGCCAAGGCGTGTAAAGATATTAAAGATCAGGAGAGGTTCTGGGAGGAGTATTGTCCTGCTAAACCTGCTCTTGATGGTGAGTTCACTAAAACCATAGACGACTTTTAAAGGAGAATATTATTATGGCTATTGAAGATAGAATGGCATCTGCACCCTTACCCACACAAGGGGAGGTGATGCCCGAGGACATTATGGAAGTTGAGTTAGCAGAGGCTCAGGCTTTAGACGAGACGGTTGCAGGTAATGCACCCACAGGTAGGTTTGGTAAGACACGCCTGTCTGCTCTCGCTCGGTCAATCAATTCGTTTAATAAGTTGATTGGCGCTCCAGAGATTGGAACTGAGTTTGAGGACATCAAGGATGGACCTCTCCCGCAGGATCTATTCCGTGCCATCATGGCTATCCAGAGTGCGACTGAAAGTTACACGATGGCTGAGGGTGATGAAGAAAACATTCATTCCTTTGGTGATCTGAATGCCGTGACCCGTGATAAGGACTTGGCTGCTATCTCTGCTAAGATTACTAAATTAGTTAAAGATAAGGCTTTCAAGAAGTTCCTTCAGACTGACGCTCCAGAGGAAGCACCGGTTGAGGAAGTTGTTGAAGAAGTTACTGTTGAGGGAGAGGCTCCTACAGAGGAAGCCGCATTAGACCTAGCCGCATTAGGCTTTTAAGGAGAACATAAATGAGTGATGAAAACGTTGGGACTGCACAAGTCAATACCCCAGCCGAAGCATCAGCACCTGCTGCTGAGCCTACGGTTGAGGTTCCGCAGACTACCCCAGCAGATACTATTGACTTAGACCAGTTGCTTGACACGCACTTGACTGGACCAGAGTTTGAACAAACTAAGCACAAGGGCATCAAGTATGATGAAGTTATTAGACAACTTTCCCCTGAAGCAAAGAAGTTAGTTCAGAACCTTCGCGAGGATTATAGAAAGAAAACTACTAGGATCTCTACAGAGCGTAACGAATTGAAAGCCCGTGAGCGTGCCTTGTTTGAGAACGAGCAGATGCTGAACGGTCTTAAAGAAAAGATGCAGTTGCCCGAAGCACTTGATATGTACAACCCAGAACATCTGCAAAAGTACATTGAGGCTAAGGCAGCAGAGCAACTTCGCAATATGTTACAACCTGCTCAGGATGAACTTAGAGTCTCTAAGCGTAAGGCAGAGATTGATAGGTTTCGTGCTGAGAATCCTGACTTTGATACCTATAAGGAAGATATCGCTGGTCTCATTAGAAATAAGGGCTTGTCTGCCGAGGAGGCTTACTACCTTGTCAAGGGTCGCAAGTCTCGTGAAGAGCAAGAGAAACTTAATGAGGAACTTCGTATGCACCGTAACAGTGCTCGTGAGTATGGCTACAAGGTTACTACCGGTAATACACCGGGCGTGCATAAGCCTAAGTTCAAGAGCGCCTACGAGGCTTATCTCCATATGAAGAGGACAGGTAAAGCGTAATGCCTATCTATGAGTTTCGGTGTTTAAACGAATGCTGTAAGGGCGAGGTAGAGGTGATGCAGAGATACGAAGATCCTCCACCTCCCTGTCCTTTCTGTAATTCCGAGACCAAAAAGAAAATCTCCCCCTCCAGTTTTGCGCTGAAGGGGGAGGGCTGGTATCGTGATGGTTATCAGAAGAGATCTGAATGAATAAGGTTCTATACTCAAAGGGAAACAATGATGAGTGTTATACACCTGCTTTAGGTGTTGCACCCATACTAGAGTTTATCCCTGAAGATGCAATCGTCTGGTGTCCCTTTGATAAAAAGGACAGTGAGTTCGTTAAACAAATCTCTAAACAGAATCAAGTTGTGTTCTCACACATAGATGCTGGGCAAGACTTCTTTACATATGAACCAGAGAAGTGGGATGTGATTGTATCCAATCCACCTTTCACCAATAAAAGAAAGTTCTTTGAGCGTGCCTTGTCTTTTAATAAACCGTTTGCTTTAATCATGACCAACACTTGGTTGAATGATGCGGCACCTAAACAGTTGTTCAAAGACAAGGACTTACAACTCTTGATGTTTGATAGAAGGATGAAGTTTATTTCTCCAGACGGTAGGGATAATAATAAGATCACGTTCAGTAGTAGTTACTATTGCTGGAACTTCTTGCCAAAGCAGATCATTATGAAAACCCTACCCCTTACTTAATCTTCTCCTCTATCCTCTGTTCCAATTGTTCCACTCGGATTCTCATTAACGTGAGGTCCGTCTCGATCTGCTGAAGCCTTGTGGTTTTCCAAGGTAACTCTGGTTCCGGCAACTCTGTTTGGAACTCGCGGTGTGGTAAAGAACACATAACGGTTCCCATTATCAACAATACTGTTATCATAAACAACTCTAAGTTCATTCGCATACTCTTCTCCTAATGACCCGGCTAAGGGTGTTTTAATGTCTTTGTCTTTCATTTGCTTCTCCTAGTGGTAAGTGTCTAACTCAATCATTCTTTTAAGAGCCTCGTCTAAAAAGTATTGAGCATCTTTGTAAGCAGTGTAATGGTCGGCTAACTCATTTGTATCTGTGGAAGATTCATATATTGCTAGGTGGTAGGAAGCCGACCAATGCAACCAGAAGCAGTTGTTGATGTGATCAATCTCCATCAGCAAACTCAGTTGGAATCCACTTCCTGTCTGGTCCTCTTACATTCAGGCACTTCTCGTTATCCAGATTGCTTTGGATAAGCATTGCTTCCTGATACCTTACGGTATTAAGATCGCCTGTGCCTATAACACGAACCTCACAGTCTTCAGCGGTCCAGCCAGACCCTGTTACGTGCTGGGCTAAGGCACAGACTCGATGGTTGCTGAAGTGTAGCCTTATGCGATCATCAAGGTGAATGGTCGAGGACCCATAATAATACTTATGGTCTGGGCAGGTAACCTTATACACATAAGGATCAACTTGGCGATTGGCTTTATACCATTCCTTACCCGCCTTGCTAGAGCAGGTTCTACAGTAGCCCTGAAGCCCATCAGAACTGTTGCGGTGTTTATTAAACTCTTTTACTTCTTTTAATGTGTCGCACTTTGGACACCTTTTTGCTTGTACTGTTGTCATCTCTATTACTCCTATTATTAAGTTCGTCTGTTGGATACGGTAGACGAGACCGGGTTTCAATACTCAAAAACTTTTTTATTTCACTACTACTAAACGACATTTCCCCTCCATCTGATTGACAATAGATTCTATTAGTAGAGACGTTGTTGTCTCTTTCAACTTTAATCGGTTGGTCTCCTATTCAACTAAGCCCCTGTCTCATTCC
>CETF01109996.1_pt1 | contig 12563 bp, 7 predicted proteins | sample 326991 | NCBI WGS metagenome assembly CETF01 (sample SAMEA2622331, study PRJEB7988) | marine metagenome | biome: marine biome (ENVO:00000447); feature: surface water layer (ENVO:00002042); material: "saline water (ENVO:00002010), including plankton (ENVO:xxxxxxxx)" | depth 5 m | reverse complement strand
AAAAATTGTATCAGATAAGAGTGTGCTTTTTGCACTAAGCGAGCCTATGCTACATTATATTCGTGTAGCACCCGATAAAGATGAATACCTCAAAGTCTGGGTTAAAGAACCCACATGGCTTGAGGTAGATAAAGCCATTAATAGCGTCATGAAAATTGATGCTAAAAAGCAAAGCATGGATTTAGATTTAAATGCTATGTTTAGATATATGGTTGAGAACTTTATTACAAAGACTGAACCTAGCCTCACGGCGATTGATATTCTCAGGTTAAACCCTTATGTTGGAAATCAACTTAAAGATGTGTTGCCTAATCCTTTTGACTCTCTTTCGGGGGATGAAGAAAAAAACGAAGATTAAGGAGAGCGATGAAAGGTGGTCAATTACAACCACAAGACGCTTCTCTCCTTATGGTATATACGCTTTCTAAAGCGTTGGGCATTAGTCCTTTAGAGGTCTATAAAATGCCTAGTAGTTTAGTAGTAGATTTATTAATGCTAGTAAATATACAAAATGATTTAGAAGCAGAAGAACTTGAAAAAGCCAAAAGAGCAAGGTGATTATTTTGGCTGAAGGTCTTGATAAGTTAAATCGCAGAGTTAAAGACACCGAAACACAGATTCGGAGTCTTTCTAGCGAAATGACTCAATTAATGGCCGTAAGCACACAAATGTTAAATCAAACAACTGGACTTTTTGAAACCTTTAGTAAATCCATGAATTTAATGAATAAAACGATGGATGAACAGAATGCTATTGCTTCTTCAATGGAAAGACAAAGACTAGCACAACAAAAAGATATGATAAGTCTTACAGATAAGGTTGAAGGTTTAGCAACTGCATTTTCCAACACAACTGATATAAGTCAAAAATTTGAAAGAATACAAAAAACAATGACAACTCAACTTTCTAATGCGAATAGAAAACTAACACAGTCATTAAATGATGTAAATTTGGCTATACAACAACAGGTAAATACTGCTAATTCTTCGGATGCGGCAAAAGTATTAGAAGGCCAAAGAGAAAGAGCAGAACAATTAGAAAATCTTAAAAATAAATATGAAAAATTCATAAAGGTAGAAAAAGAAGGAAATAATGAATTAAGCACTCGTCAAAGAATTATGAGTGATACTATTAATCAAGTCAAAAAAGAAACAGGACAAGCAAAATTGCCTTTCTTTGAAGGTTTAAGCACTTATTTAGAAAAAGGCGGAACGAGTGCTGAATATCTTGCTCAGTTTTTAACTTCCACAAGAGAGGAATTAAAAATCTTCGGTGTTGAGGTTGCATCTGTTAGAAGATTTTTATACGGTTTTATGCCGCCAGGAACATTTAGATTGATTAACAAATTTGCTACCACATTAAACTTTGTTGGTGGAACAATCCGAAGCGTTAAGGCTGATGCTGAAAATGCAGGAAATGTTATTACTAGAATGTTATTTGCTTCAACTGTTGATAAAAAGGGAGTTAAAAGATTAACAGCGAGAAAGCGAGAAGTGTCTCGTTCTAAATTTGACGCTGAAACAGAATTAACAGACCTTAGAAGGAAAGATAAATCACAAATGACAAAAATTGAAGCAGAAGATTTTGAAAAGCAAGAAGAGTATTTAGTTGAATTTATTCAGAAACAAACAGATGAAGAAGATAAAATAGCAGAAAAACTTGAAAGAGTAGAAAAGTCTGTTGGAGGAAGATTACAGACGGCTGGAGAAACAATACTTGGTGGTATTCTTGGTATAGGAGAACAGGTAATTAATCATCCAAAAGCACTTGGTAGGTTTGCCGCTACACAAAAAGTAGTGGATGGAATATCTGTGGGTATTGAAAAATCACTTGATTTTGCCGCAGGAACTATGGCACTTCTTGATGATTTAGAAGAAAATGGAGGAAGAATAGGAAAAGGATTTGCTAAATTTGTGAAGTTTATAGGAAGAGTCACTAAATTCTTATTAATGGCTACTATGTATTTAATTCTTTTCTCAGTTGCATTCTTCATTATTAAGAAATTTGTTCAAGAAAATAAAGATAAGTTCCAAAAAGTTGCAGATGTTTTCATCCCTATGCTTTCACAGCAAATAGCAGGTGTTTGGGAAGGAGCACAATTAATGCTAAGTGGTGTTATGGACTTTATTAGCGCAGTATTTACCCAAGATGTTGATATGATTTTAGAATCAGCCAAAACAATTTTATCAGGTCTTTGGTCTGTTATATGGAATGCAATTAAAATATTTGGAACAATTTTACTTGGTTTGGTTTCTGCCCCTATTTATGCGATAGCAATGAATATTTGGGAATTCTTTACTGATTTTGGAAATGATACAATGGGTAAATTAGAAACACTTATTGGTCTTATAATTGGCGTTGCATTAACTCTTGCTATATTAGCCACATTACCTGTTCAGTTGCCTCTTATTGTTGTTGGAGCAATTGCTCTTGCTGGTGGCTTTTTGGTTAGTAAATTAATTGATGCTATTAATCCCTTTGCGGAAGGAGGAATCACAAAAGATGGTTTGTCTTTAGTTGGTGAAAAAGGCCCAGAATTAATAAGATTACCGAAAGGAACACGGGTTCATTCAAATAAAGAGTCAAAAGAAATGCTAAACGGAGGTAGTAATTCTGTTGTAAATAATTTCAATATTACTGTCAATGCAAAAGACTCTTCAAAAGCAGAAATGAGAAGAATGGCTGATGAAATTGGTCGTATGATTAATTCAAAAATTAATAGAAGCACATCTTCTAGCACTTTGAGGTGATTAAATGACAAGCACAGTTTATTTAAAAATACAAAATCATTCAGGTAGTAGTGCAATTATTGACACTATTCCATTACAAGTGACTTCTGTCTCTGTTTCTGTTGATAAGCAGATTCCTGCTTTTCCTTTACCTTTAAGTGGTTTAGCAACAGGTGAGTCTCTTACTGCTGCTTTAGATTTAGGAATGTCTAGCAAAAGAATCTCTTTACAAGGATTTATTTTACCGACTGAAATACAAAGAACCCATTCTCCTGAAACATCGCCTCATAGAACATTAAAATTCACAGCACAAGAATTAGCGCAGATGATTGCTTCGGGTGTTGATTCAACAGGTTTAGCAAGTTATCAGGCTATTAATGAATTAGTAGTTTTGACTCCATCTTTTGTTAATGAAAATTACATTGATAGAGGCAGACTTGCAGATAATCCGTCAAGCCCCGATTCATCAACTGTTGCTTTAGGAAGTGTTTCTGTTGATATTCCTTTAACATTTAGAGCAAGAGGTGAACCAAATACTTTAGATAATACCAATGTTAGTGGTTCTTTACCTTTTCCAACCGCATCAACTTCTGAAGGACTAAAAGGTTTTATTCAAAACTTTGGATATGAATTAAATGCTGAATCGGTTGATGTTTCTTTTAGTTTAGATTTTGTTGTTGCTTTGATTTTACCTTGAGGTTTCGTTATGTCATATTCTATTTTCGCAGGAAAACAACGCTCGCTTGTTTTTCCGATTATGTGTAATGGTTTTTTGACATTAGATTATTCGGATAATATCGCTTCAACAGGAACAGGTATTCCTTACGGTCTTTGGGATTTAGATAATAATTTTACATTTGAGTGTGTTTTAACACCATATGAAATAAATGGTTATGGTTTTTATGCAGCGTCGGGAAATGAGTTTCCTCCACAATTTACAGACAATAATCCTTCGGGAAGTGCTAAAGCATTTGTTTCAGGCAGTAAAAAGATACAAAATGGATTAAACTCTGCCGCTACTGAAAGTGATTATGAGAGTCATAAATATATGGACAAAGACGATAGAGGAACACACGAAATGCGTATTTTTCATAGCACTAACTTACAAATTAGTTTAATTAATAGCACAACCCATAATTGGAATAATCCAGCAAGATATAAAATCAAAGTAGGGATAAAATTAGGAAGTGCTTCTATGGAGTATTTTACAACAGATGAAGTTATAATTCCAAATTTAGGAGCGCAATATTCCTATGCGGCTGATGAATGGTCAGGTGGAGATAATGACTTAACTGGCTTTGATGCAGACGGTAAGGCAAAATATAGACTTATTGGAAAAACAAGTTCAACTTTTAGCGGAAGCCATGCAGTAAATGTAAGCGGCGGAAACCCAAATGATTATGTTAGTGAGTTTAAAGAGATATTTGTTAGAGATGGTTTTACTTTTACTTCTATCGGTTTTGTTGATAGTGCTACTGCAAGTGCTTTGACTCTAAAAGCAGCCCCTTCGCAAGCAGTTGGTGTAAATACTAATCTTTATATCCATGATAAATATTTTGAGCCAAGTTATATCAACAACACCTATCATATTGCTTGTGCATGGGATAATCAAAATAAAGAAATTCTTATTTTCTTTAATGGGAGACTAGTAAAAACAGGAACGCATACTCAAACAGATTCATTTTCTATGGCCGCAGAAGATTTTTATATTGGTGCGAATGGTGGAGGAACAACAGGAGTAAGTTCCGCAAAAACCAATAATCAATTTATGGGTGAACTTCATGAATTAAGTTTTATGAATATTAGAAAAACTCAATTTTCAGCAACAAATAACTTAATGCCTAACTATAACAATACTGTTTTATATTTAAGATTTGAGGAGGTGGATGAATAATGGTTGTTGATTTAGCCACAGGCTTATCTAAAGAAGAGTCTCCAACAAATCCTAAGTTCTCTGATAGTTCTATAACTTCTTCTCACAGAATTTATACTGCTATTGCTACAGATGGAGCAAGCACCTTTACTGCTACTGACCATACTAGCGGAACACAATATTCTAATTTAGCGACAACAAAAGGATTTAGAATTAAATGCTATGATGCTTTAACAACCACAGGCTTTCGTTTTAATCCTGGTGATTTCGCAACATATAACTATTTTGTATTAGTGTATTCAGATAATGATAAGAAACATCACTTTGCTAGAATAACTGAAATAATAACAGAAGACTTAGAAGGAGATGCTTTTGAGTTTGAACCAAAATTAGGTAATGAAATTCCAAAAGATACAAAATTTTTAATTGTCAAGGGCCACATCAAAACAAATACTAACATTGTTGCTTTTTCGGGAGGTATTCTAAATGATAGTATAGCATTGGATGAAAATCTTTCCTGTGCTAGACCCTTGTTTTATTTCTTTGATAGTCTTTTAGATAAGAAAAACGAATTAGACCACAACACAAAATACTATTGTATGCAAAAAAGCGGTTCGGGAACTAGTTTTGCATTTGATACTACGGATGCTGTTGTATTTAGAACTGTTCAAGATTTTGGTAAAACAGTTATTGATTATAGTAAATTTTCTCATAGAGTTACTTTAACAGATAAATTAAGAGATTTAGATAATACTGTAAATCAAGGTGATTCAATAACAACCAATGAAGGAGCAACTATTACTGCCGATACTAATGACTATAATGCTATGTTTCCTAACGCTAGAAGAATTAGCGATGATTTGATAGCAACTCCCTCATATACTGGGCCAAAAAGATATTTACATTATGATTATTCTCCTACTAAATCAAATCTTTTATATAATGTTTTTGAACATGTAAATACTGAATCAATTGATGGTAAAGGTGGTTTTTCCGAAACTTCTATTTTAGATAACGGAAGAATCATGCCTAAGAAAATTAAAGAGTTTTATGAATACAGAGTAAGACATAACATTCATCGTGGTGATATGAACGAGTTTTTCTCTTTAGCAGCAACCTATTCATCAAAAACATCTAATGCTGTGTTTTCTTTCAATACTGAATATAATTTAAGTGATGTTCTAAATGCAGGAGATGAAGTCAAGTTAGGGAATAATATTTTAATTGTTCAGTCTATTGCTGGCCTAACAGGAACAACCCAAGAGATAACCTTCCAAAGCGACACACACCCCTATGTGAGAGGCGTAAATGACTCCGCTTTTACCGCACAGTCCACGACACCGACAAGCGGAGATGCGCTTCAACGGCGGGCATACAACGCAACTGATGGAACACTTATGCTAAATACACATCTGCTAAATAACCGATTTAGCAAGATGTATGTGTCTTTTACATCTTTAAACCATAATGAAAGATTTGCTAGTATTACTGCCTGTAATGCTACAACAGGTATGCTTACTTTATCTTTCACGGGTGATTCGTATAACAGTAATCCTTTAAGTTTTGCTAAAGGTCAATATCAAGTATTTATTGAAAGGTTTAACGGGGAGATAGAAAATATTGAAACCAAAAAAGAAGAAGGGCAGACTATCGTTGAAATTCAAGGTAGAGACAAATTTAATAAGTTATTATCTCCTGTTGTGAATTTAAATACATTATTTAGTGAAGATATTATTTATTCTAGCAATAGTCCATACAATAAATTAGCAAATATTAGAGCCGCATCTACATTTACTATACCATTAGGAGTTACTTTATTTCAGACTACAATTCCTGATAATGGAGATGGTGCTAATTTTGATAATTTTCCCGTGGTAGGAACAAAATTATTTACGGCTAATGGATATATTGGGCAAGTAACTGCGTCTAGCACTTATTCTCATGGAGGTGGGCCTGCAAGACAATATTCAATTACTTCTTCTCTAACTGCCGCTAATAATGAAGCAGTTTATATGGAAACAGAAAAAAATTATATTCTTTCAAAGGCACTTGGCTCATCTCATTTTGCTGATAAAAAGGCGGCTAGTTTAACTGGTTCAGCAAATAAAGGTTTAGTTTTTACATCAGGGAACGAAATTACTTATTCTTCGGGTGCTGAGGGAGACACCTTAGTTTCATCCAGCACTAATCAGAGCGTTGGAGCAGTAGGGCATTCAATTAATAGCCCATCTAATATTAAAAATGATTTAGCGTTTCAAGCAAAATTACATGATGAACACGGTTCTGCCTCTGCTTCTACATTTGATACTGTAAATACTTTAATTGATTTTGAAATCGTTTCTTCTACAAAAAAAGGCAACATAACTCAAATTGAATTAGCACCGTATTTGCCTATTACATTGGGAAGAAAAATTAAAAACTATGGACAAAGTGAAGGATATACTTTAACAAATACGGAACAAGCCAATAAAAATGTTGGACTTAATGCTACACATCCAAATATTATTGAAGCAAACGGCAATCTCATTAAAAACTTCAACAGAGGCGACCCAGTATTTATAGGAGCCGATACTGATAATGCTGTTTTTGCTGGATATGTTATAGTTAAAAGGTTTGAAAAAGGAACAGGAAATGGTAAATTTTTGTTATTCTTAGACAGAGATGTAAGTTATACTGCTGGAGATAAAATATACCAAGTAAGTAAAGACACGCATGATTTAGTCTTTATTAATGGAGCGCATCTTTGGGGAGGAAAAATTTTAACTCTGCCTCATAGTAAATTGACCTCTAGTGGGCCTGTTCCATTAAACATAGAAAATATCTTTGTTAGTAACGAAGACACTAATAAGAAATATGGACAGCCCTATTACAAATCAATTGCTAAAGCAGATGGTTTCTTTAATGAGAAACCCACTCAAATTAAATCATCAATTGTGGAACTAAGAGAAGTTTATCCAAATGATTCTAAATTAGAACACCATTCTATTAATTACAAAATAAAGCCTAATATTTCTTCCGTAAATATTAGTGAATATGATAAAACTGGAACAGGTGATGATAACCACAGAGATTTTGATATGAGAGGATTTGGTAGCGCACATGGTTCTTTGTTAAATGGAGAAGCAAAAAGACATAGAGTTAATATAGATGATGCAAGTAAAGCAACTGATGATTATGGAGGCTATGGAGGCTATGTTCATTTAAACACAGAATATGCGAAAGGACTTATACATGAAGTCAGTTCAGCAGCAACGCTCTTTTTGTATATTAATTCTGATATTTTACCATATTCCTCATTAAGAGGAGATAGTATTATGGATGGTAATAAAAACATCATAGACTATAATTTACTTCTTATTGAAAACAAAAAAACAAAAGATTCTTCTCTTACATATACAAATACTACCGCAGGTAATCAAGTTCGCCTAACAGATGATAATTTTCAAACGATAACTATACAAAATAATACTGACATTTCTGCGCTCAAAAGGTTTGGGATTATGAGACTAACTGAACTTTGTTTTGATATTCACTATAACTTATTTAACCCAGAGAAAGAAACTGTGCCTAATGAAGAATATATTAGAGTAAGTCAATTAAACGGAGGACACTTTTCTTCTGCTATTGGAACTTTAGGTTCTGATTCTTTACTCGGAACATCTTCTTCTTTGGCTTCAGAACCAACAAAAATTGAATTAGCAACAGTATCAACTAATCCAGCAAACGGAGATAGATTATATGATGTTAATTACAAATTTTTAGGTCTAGTTCATTCTTATGATTCTGGAACAAAAACAGTTGAATTTACAAGTGAGGTTAATTTAAATGATGATGCTTCTTTAACTACTGGAAATATATACAAAAGAGGCACAGAGTTCACTTCTCTGACTCTTCAAGGAAGCAAAGATAGAGATACTTTTATGTCCGAAGATGGCGCACATATTCAAAAAGGCGGAATCGTTAGCGGAAATTATGGTTCTAACTCTGGTGATGCATGGCATGGTTTCCATAATAGCCAAGTTGCTGCTTTTGCCTCTTCCGATGCAGTAGTGTTTCCAATTAGGGTTGCATATGATAACTCCCTTGCTACTCCAGGAAACACTCCAAGAATCTTATTTTCAAGACCATTTTACTATATGTTAGGATTTGCTGACAATTTGTATGACCATAATATAGTGGTTGCTTTAGATACATATATAATTGAAGATGGACAAAAACATGATGTTGATGCAGGGGCAACCATTCCAATCAAAGATGGAAGACAATATGACCATAATGACGGTGCTTCAACTAAAAGAAGTTTAACTGTTGGAAAAACAAGTAATAATTATATTTTTGGAGAAAAAAGAAGGGGTTCATCAAACACAAAGGCCACCACTTCTCCCTACGAAGCAACAGGAATCAAAATAGGCATTAAACCAAGACTTTGGTATGATGCTTCCGAACATGATACTGTTTCACCAATAGGTTCATCAAGTGGAACTCTCTATGAATATGGTTTCAATGCCTACGCTGAAAAATTAGGCTGGATGGACATGATAGACTTAACTGGGTGCTATTTAGTATCAGAGGCAGGAAAAGATATTGATTTAGGAAAAACTGTTTCAACAGGTGATGAAAACACCGAGTCCTCAAGAAATATGAATAATGTTGTTCCTAATGATATTATTTATGTTGTTTCTCACACCGTTTCAAATTCTGGTGGTTTAAAGAACCATCTTATTTTAGATAAACAATTAGTGGATGAGTCTGCTTACCGTGTCCTTAAACCAAATGAAACCACCTTTTATGATTATAGTCCAAAAGAAATAAAACTTAATACTTTACATTCAAAATACACCAAAATGGCAAATGAAGACAAAATGTATGATATTAATCAAGATATTGATATTGTTGAAGGAACGAGAGGAAAAACTCTTACGGGTTCAACTCCAGATATAACGGGGCCAAACCAAGAAGCATTTCTATCAATGTATGTTGTAGTAGACCCTGATAAGCAAAGTTCTACGGAAAATCATTTGGTTATGAGAACAGACACAAATTTCTTAGAAATAATGCCTGAAGGAAATTATAGCATGTATATGTCTGATGGAGAAGATAATACAAAAACTAGTCTTGAAGTTATCAAAAATGTGTCTGTTGATGGAACTGCTTCCCCAACTCCACAAAATACTGTTATTTTAAATTTCTCAAAAATAAAAGAAATGCAAGGCGTTGTGAGCGTTTCGGAAACATTTACTTTAGATACTGCCCAAGAAATTCAAATTGATGCTAAAAGAGCGTGTATTGGTTCAACGGTGAGTGTCGGTCTTGAGGGAGAAGACTTGATTAATGAATTACTTGAACAAGAAGGAATTGAATTTGAAACAACATCAACCGATACTCCTATGTATTTAGCACCTAATTATCAAGGATTAGATTTATTTTCAGCAATTAAATATGTTTTAGATAAAAAGGAGATGAAATTAGTTGAAGAGAACAATGTTTTTAAAATTGTTCCCGATGACTCAAATGACTATTATACTAATATCATAATTGATGATAGTGAAGAATATTTAATATCAGAATTTGAAAAGGTTTCAACTACTTTTGATTTTTACAATGAAATCATTGTTTATGGATTATCTCACAAAGCATCAAGAAAGGATATTCGCTCTATCCAAAAAAGAGGAAGAAAGACCTTAGAAGTAGTTGATAATACTTTGCTAACTCAAGAAGAAGTAAATAAGCAAGCAATTAGATTATTGCTTATTCATTCAAGAGTAAACCAAAAATTAACATTTACTATGCAAAATAAAGGCATAAATCAATTAAGACCTGGAGATATTGTAAATGTTTCTATTCCTAGAGAAAACATAGAAATGAGCGAATATATTATTTTAGAAATGGAACATCTATTGACAGGCTTTATTAAATTACAACTTGGAAGATACACAAAAGACCTTTCCGATATTTTCTCTGAACTTCTCGTTTCAAGCAAGGAAACAAAAGCAGCGTTGAGAAATAATGATTTAACCACTAACGAAATATCCTTTGATTTCTTGGATAGCATCAACATCAAAGGACTTAAATTATTGGTTCGCAAGCGTGAGGCATCGGGCGGTATGACCCTCGGATTCGGACGGGCGTTCAATACATCAACTGCTAAACTTGGATTTGAAGGTGGCGCAACTATTACAATTACTGATTTAATAGAGGAGGATTTAACATGATAACTGATGAACTTAAAAAACAACTGGTATCTCATCTTAAAAGCATTATTACTAGTGCTAAAATAGGCTTGGGAGGTAATTCAACGAATCCTATATCAACTGATTTAGATGTTCCATTAAGTGTTTCTCCTACATTAGTCAAAACCGAATCCGATTTGAATGTATTAGAAATTAAAGTTTCAGTAGCAGGTAGTTCTATTCAAGGACAGGTTATTCGTGAAGTTGGTTTGTTTGATGACAATACTTTATCAGCCCATGCTTCAAGAAGCCCTAGAGTGGATTACTCTCTATTTAGAACTAACTTTGACGGAGTTGGCCCATTTTCCACAACAGAAACATTAGAACTGTTTATTTTATTGGAGGTTGAATAAGATGGTAAGCAATAGAAACTACTATGGTCAAAGCACAACAGGAACTGCAAATCAAATTGAAGATGATGTGGATTTTCCGCATACTGGAATTATCAAGGCTTTATCTGATGGATTAGGACAAAATTATGCAATTAGCGGTTTTGATATTACTGTTGATAGCGCAACACAGATTGATGTTGGTGCGGGAGTTATTTTTCGTGATGGTAAAAGACTTGCTGTTGCTGGTGTAAATAATTTAACTTTAAGTGCATCATATACAAACGGTTATCATTTGTTAGTTGCTAATAATCACGCAACTGCGCCTGTTTTGGAAATTAGAAACCCAACCGCAGTAAATAAAGTTCCTGAATATAGACACCCTGCTTCTGGAGTAGCAGGAGCAGATACTATTATTGCTGTTATTACTCATACAGGAAGCGACCCAAATATTCAATACTTAACAGTTCATAAGACTGAAAACAGTTTGAGCGTAGGGTATGATTCTAGTGGTTATACAGAGGCTATGTCAGTAGAAGGCAGTTCTACTAAAACAACTTTCCATAATAAAATAGCAGATGCAGATATTAGATTTGTATTAGGAGATAATACTGCTGATGAGAAATTTGAGATAGTTACTGATGATGACGCTGATGGGGATTTAACTGACACACTTACTGAGGTATTTTCAGTAAATGGATTAGGTGCAACATCAATTGCAGGGACGGTAAATCTAGGAAGCGTAGTAAATGCTGGAACAGATACGGATAAGTTCTTGGTTTTAGATAGTGGCGGAAATGTAGACTTTAGAACAGGAACAGAAGTTAGAAGTGATATTGGAGCAGGAACATTAAGTGCAGAATCTGATACATTAGATTCAGTTAGCGGAAGAGGCTCAACAACAGCAAATAGCATTTCAGTAGCGACTATTACTTCAACAGCCAACCAAAATCTTGCTTATGAAGTGCATAATAATGCAGTTGGGGCAGTTATGACAGGAGCAAAAACTGTTGTTTATGTTGATGATATTACTGCTCTTACTCCAGCAAATCAGGTTCAATTGCCTCCACCCGTGGCTGGAAACATTTTACATGTTATAAATATTGGAGGTGCGCCTATCACTATTTTAGGGAATCCTGTGATTAATTTGGGACTTCCTACTCACGCTAAAATAAGCACTCCTAATCAGGTAGTATTAGCACCCCATGAATATATTACATTACAAGGACATAATGATAGTATTCCACCATTGGTGACTGGACATATGATTATTAGTGATTGATTTTGTATGGCTTAATCTTCTGATTTAGCCGAACAAAATAAGAAATAAGGGAAATTAAAATTTACCCCTTTTTAAAAACCAAAAAAAAGCGAGGGAGGCCGAAGCCCCCCTCATGTTTTT
>CETF01028334.1_pt1 | contig 12563 bp, 19 predicted proteins | sample 326991 | NCBI WGS metagenome assembly CETF01 (sample SAMEA2622331, study PRJEB7988) | marine metagenome | biome: marine biome (ENVO:00000447); feature: surface water layer (ENVO:00002042); material: "saline water (ENVO:00002010), including plankton (ENVO:xxxxxxxx)" | depth 5 m | reverse complement strand
TTATATGTTTCGTGTTGTGATGAACAAGTACAACCAAGAAAGGAATATAAATGATATTAACAGATAGAGAAAAAGTGGCAATACTTTTAGATTTTGTTCACGACTATATCAATGGAACTTATGAAAAAAAAGATGAGTTTGAAAAAGCGAACGAAGTAGTTGGCGAAGTAAAATCAAATGATTATTTAGACAAATATTTACAACCAAGAAAGGAATACAAATGATGACACTATTATTAAAAACTCAACAAGAGTTGCATAGAAATACAACTAAATGGAATAGAGTAGTAGAAAAAATAAAAAAGATAAACTTTAAAAAATACGAAAGCAATCAGACTATCGGCTTTATAATTGATGATATAGTAAAAGGAGAGTTTATAAATGAAGCCAAGTAGTGCGAAAGCAAAAGGTAGGAACTTCCAGAATAAAGTCAGGGAGATGATTATGGAAAAGTTAAGAATCGACGAACACGACATAAAAACAGCAGTTATGGGAGAAAGTGGTATGGATATTATATTATCCAAAGCAGGTAGAGAAACTTTCCCTTATGCAGTTGAGTGTAAAAAAGTAGAACGAATTAATGTTTGGCAATGCTACGAACAAGCGTGTGAAAATTCAGATGACTTAACACCCTTATTAGTTTTCTCAAAAAATCATTCAAAAGTAATGGTTTGCTTTGAATTTAAGGATTTATTAGATTTGGTAAATGAAAGTAACGGATTCAAGAGATTGACCAAATGAAAGTGACAGAAGACGGATATATCATAGCTTGTCCTAGTTGTGACAGCAAGAATATGATTAAGAAGTCCCGTCAAAAAAATTATGACGGAAGCTACAAACAGCGTTATATGTGCAAAGATTGTGGCACAAGAACCGTAAATCCACAGCTTTTAGACCTAGATATTGTCCGAGAAAATATTAAGTTAGCAAAGCAAAAACAATCTGCTCAAGATACTAACAGAATAGAACGTAAAGCATTTAGAGAACAAGCAAGATATGAAAATGCAATTACTAAGTTATTATTTGATATACAAGCATTATTGCAACAAAAGAATTTTTCAAAATTTAAATTTAAAAAAGTCAAACAAGGAAAAAGTGTTGGAGTTCTTCAAATATCTGATACACATTTTAACGAACTTGTTTCCTTACCTCATAACCATTATGATTTCAAAGTTGCTAGTAGACGTTTAAAACATTACGTAAACAGAGCAAAACAAATCTTTAAGGTTTATGATATAGATAACGTCTTAATCGCTATTACTGGCGATTTAATTAACTCAGATAGAAGATTAGATGAAATGTTGAATATGTCTACGAATAGAAGCAAAGCAGTATTTCTTGCAGTAGATTTATTACAGCAGATTATATTTGATGTAGGAAAAGATTATTCTGTGTCTATTGCTTGTGTAACAGGAAACGAAAGTAGACTAAAACAAGATTGGGGTTGGTCAGACTTTATGGCTTCCGATAATTATGACTTTGTTATTTTTGAGATACTACGTCATTATTTCAAGACAACAGATGTAAACTTTATTGTTGATGACCCTACGGAAGTAGTAGTCAATGTTGCAGGACAAAATCTATTATTATTACACGGAAACGGAAGTTTTACTACTCAGTACGAAAAAAGCGTGAATCAGATTAAGGGAAGGTACGCAGGTAGAGGTGTGCAGATAGATTATATTATCTCTGGACACATTCATTCTGCAAGAGTAGGAGATATCGCAAGTAGAAGTAGCTCATTGGTTGGAGCTAACGAGTACAGTGAAAAAGGATTAAATCTATCAGGAAGAGCAAGTCAGAATATTTATATTTTCCACGAAGATAAAAATATAGACGCTATGAAGATAGATTTACAGTATGTTGGAGATGACTGTTATAATATTGACGAAGAGTTAGAAAGTTATAATGCAAAATCATCTTCAAAACTAAAACCAAAGAAAACCATATTTGAGGTAACGATATGATGTTAAAGTTAAATCCAAAGGAAACAGAAGTGCTAAAACATATTTTTGAAAGCCACTATGTTAGAAAATTGCCACCTGAAATCAAAAATGTTGCATTGGAGATTAATAGAGCAATTACTAATCCTAAAAGAGTGACTGAACAAGAATATATTGGACTTAATCCAACTTGGAAACATTGCGAAAATTGTGACGATTAAACACTGATGATTATTGCAAAATTATATCAATGCGTTTATAACGCAATAATATCGCTTTGTCTTAAATGCAAAAATAAGGAAGGTAAAATGTATTACAATACAACAAATCAAAATGGAAGTTTGCTGCGAACAAATATGAAACAAGCAAACAATCAAGAACAATTAACACTAGCAGTTTTTCAGACTTACCCTAATGATAATCTATCTGCAAATGATGTTTGGAGATTCTTAATTGAAAATGAATCAATTAATGAACAAACGCCACTAACATCTATACGCAGAGCAATTACTGATTTAACAAATCGTAACAGACTTGTAAAAACAGATAAAAAAGTATTAGGGAACGCAGGAAGAAAAACATACACTTGGAGATTAAAGTAATGGCTTACGAACACAAAGAAAACAAAGGTTCATTATTTACTAATGAAAAAAAAGAAAAAGACACGCAACCTGACTATCAAGGTAAAGCAAATGTAAATGGTACATTATACAATGTATCTGCTTGGATTAATGAAAGTAAAGGTGGAAAGAAATATTTTGGGTTATCTTTTTCTATCCCTAAATCAAAAGACGACGAACTGCCATTCTAATATATTAGGGCAACATATTACACAAAATAAAATTTAAATTAATTAATGGCATTTAAAGGAGTGTCGCAGGTAATCAACCCTGTTCACCTTTAGTTATTATTTCTTTAAATTAGATTATTTTAAGTAAATACGGTTGGCTACTGGTTGCCCTATAAAATTATGATGAATAAAAAAATAGCAAAACGATACAAAGATTTATTAAAAATCTTAAACGAAGAAAACAACAACCTCAAAAAACGAGCAAAACGCAACAATAAAATCAGAGAAAACTTAATTTTGCGTAGTTTTGAAGATAAAAAAGACTAAACGTCAAATAACGCATTATTTACGGTGTTCATACCACTTTGTTCTATCACGCTTACGATATGCTATCAAGAGTGTTTTTATGGCTTTGTAGGGGTATTTTAAAAAGAAAAATTTCTTATAATTGCTCTTCAATGTTGATTTCAACACGATACACATTATAAGCCGTTTCTGATACTGGTAATTTGTTATTTACAAAGCGAACTTCAAATCCATTTGTACTAAAACCATCTTCGCTGTAAAAAAATGAAGTCTTTTGTCCTTTTGCGTAATCAAACAAAGCAACCAATTTATCTTTATTTGTTTCGCTTAAATTTTCATATACCAATCTTCGTTGTCTTCTTGATGATATGTGATTAGCAAAAGTATATGTTTCGCCACCTAAAGATTTCTTAACTCTGATTCCATCATATTTTTTAGAAAGCTCTGTTCCAATGTTTGGATTTTGACTAGGTGAGTAAGTAGCGTTATTTGCTCCTGCTGCTGATGTTCCGAATTTTACTGATGTAATAGCCATAACAAAATTTACCTCTTTTTATATTTCTCTCAAAGATACTTTTAGACTACCTGGACTTCTTGTTAAAGAAGTTACTATAAATTGCTTACCATTAAAACTTTGTCCAAAAGGTTCAACAATCATATCATTATGATTAAACGCACATATATCTCCAACTTCCATTAAATAAAAATAAGAACTACCACCACTACTACCTGGATTTATTATTTCTGTATCCACCACTAATTTTGGATTACCTTCAATAGCATTATAATAATTAGCAAACCCATTATTTCTTGCACCACCCATATTAGCTTGTCCAACTGAATTTCTCAGTATTTTTAATTCATCAGTTTTTATATTTTCTTTTGTATCAATATTATAAGTAGTTCTTGGATTATTTGTAGTATCGGTGCAAGTTATTTCTCTTATCGTTTTATCATTGATTGGATTAATTTCATATTTTACAATTCGTTTAGTTACCAATGATTCAAAAGGCGTAACAGATATATTTAAATTGGTAATATCGTTTTTGTCTATTGTGTGTATTGTTGTTGGTGAATCTGGTATATGTATATATTGTGGCGTTTGATTAGAAGGACGAAATCTAAATATAAATCCACCTTCATATTGACATTGCTCTAATAATTTTTTTATTTCGATAGGTTTGTGTGTATAATATCTACAAAACCAAAAGAATCCAGTTTGCTGCCTATCGGTATCTAATGCACTATATCCATCAGGTGTAGCTGTAACTCCTGCAAATCTGTATAATATATCTCTGTGCATATCGTGTATTAAACTTGCTACTGTACCTGCATTCCAAGATTCGTCAAAACCATCTGCACCAGTATATAATCTTTTTACTGATGTAACTGCACTTGAGTTAGCAAGTTGCAATTCATCTGTATCATTGTCATCTACAATTTTTGTTTCTATTTGAAAAAAAGTATCAAAGAGATTTACTACTGCTAAATTATTATCTCCACCATCATCACTAGCATTGTTTGTAAATCGTATTCTTAATTTTAATTCTTCTGGTGTTTTATTTGTAGCATTAGAGAAGTCGCTATTACTTAATAAATTCAGTTCTTGTGGTTCTGGTGATTGATTTCCTGTTTTGGTTATTTCTTTAAAAGAACTATATGAGCCATCGTGTTTTATTGCTACACCTATTTTTATTGTTAAATTACCATTAGAAGCTCCATAACCAGTAATAGAATAATTGTAAAAAAACTTTAAAGCTTGTAATGCGTGTTCTTCTTTTGGAATATCGGAAATTACATACTCTTTATCTACTGTAACATCTGTATTTAATGCAGCAGTAAAGTCTGCATCAGTTGATACATTGTCATCATAAGCATTGCCAGGATTAGCAACAGTAACTCCACCACCACTACTTGGATTTGTTACTGTTTGTGGTCGCACTTTATATGCTCTATGCAAGTCTAAATCTGTACGCATTACATTTCTATTTGTGTCGTTAGTTGCACCTTCATAATCATCATAAGTTGCATTACTAAAAGTATCATCAAGTGGACACATTATTGGAAACTCGCTAGCGTTAAAAGTATCTTTTACTGGATAGTGTAATCTTGCATCAACGGATTCTGCTTGATGAAATAAACAGTTAAATACATCATTGTTTAAAGTGTCTACTTCTACTGGAAACACTATCGATGCATCAATAAAGTCAGGAACGCCAACAGTTGATGTTTCAGGAACAGATTCGCCGTAAAAAATTGGAAAGTAATTACCAGATTTCGACTGATATTCTGGTATAGAAATATCTTGTATTGGGTCGTGTACTGCAATCACAATACTTACGGTGTCTTGATTACTTAACTTTACTTCTTTTAATCTACCTTGAAAAATTATTTCTGTATATCCACCAACTCGTGAACGAACAATAACATCTCTGTTTATATAATTGTTGCTACCTCCATATATTTCTTCTGCTAATGTTTTGCTGTGATTAGATAACGTTCCATTTGCACAGGTAATAGAAATATTACTAACAGTAGCTGTAGAATTATTTAAATCAATAGACTCTCTGATAGAAGGAGTGTTGGTTATAAATCCGTGATATTTCATATCACTAATACTTGAATGAGGTACTTCTGCAGTAGCTAATCTTATAATTTCATCAGAAGTATCTGCAGGTATTGGACTTGATGGATAATCTTGATTTCTAAATTCAAAAAGCCATTCTTCTTTAATAGTGCTAGTTAAAGCATTATTATAATTTGTTGAACCTGATAGAGCCATTACGCAAGATTTCTTTTAATTGTGTTTTCTATTTCTGGCAACAAGTTATCTCTTACAAATTCTTGTGTACCAATAACATTGCCCATAATATTTACATTAATACTTGCACCTCCACCTGCGTCACCAAAGTCTGGTGTAGATAGTGGTGTAATATCTACTCGTTCTCTACCACCTGCATTATCTCCTACCATAATCATTTGCTGTCCTTGTGTAACAAAAGAACCACCACGAGCAAACGCTGGAGGTTTTTGTGCTGCAATCCCCATTATTTGCATAGCAGAAGATGCTTTTAGATTACCCATCGTGGCAGTTAACATTGGTATCTGTGCTAATGCTTTTTTCGCAAAAGGAGCAGTTATTGGATTAGCTTGTAACAATGCTGCCTGTGCTTGTATTTGTGCCATTACTGCTTGTATTTGTGCCATAGCAGACTTTGTATTCATAACAACTTTTGCTATTTCTACAGCTTGATTTATTCTAAATATAATTTGCTCTTGCTCTCTAAATCTTTTTAGAGCATCTTTTTCCATATCTGCTCTTTCTTCAGCACTAGCATTTCTAAATGCGTCTGTATCTCTTAATGCTTGAAGTTCTGCATTTTTTCTTTGATTTATATTTTGTTGAGCTAAATTTAATATTTTATTGAAATGATTTTGAAACAAATCTTCTCTTGTTTGCACTATTAATCCTTCAGCTTCTTGAACAAGGTTTGCTGTTTCCATCAACGCTGAAGCTAGAGCAGAACGATTTCGAGCTTCTTCTGCTACCAATCTTGCAGAAATAGAAACATCTTCTTCGTCCTCATCAAACGTTACCAAATCATCTAAATTTATTGCAACAGGGTCTGCTTCTTTTACTGCTTTTGGTAATAATTCTTGAAGTGGCTTTATGATTGATTCTTGCACTCTTCTTAATACATCTAGTTGAGCAATATCTGCTTTTGTTCCACCCCTTCCAGGTCTAGTCAATAATGCTCTTTGAATATCAACCTCTAATTGCATTTCATTTAAAAACTTAGTAAGCCTTTCAATTCCTTGCTGTGAACTCAATGCTCCTGATATAAATGTTTTATCAAGTGCTGTTCCCAAATTCATCACAGGGACAACTGCAGTATTTACTGTGTCGGTAAAATCTTTATAAAACCCAGAATCAAATGCGACATTTGACGTTTTTATAAACTTATTCATAATGCTTTCTGTTCCATCTAAAGCATCGCTTACCTTATCAAAAGTGCTAGGAACAACTTCAAAGGCATCGCTAAACTTTTGAATAGTGTCTGCATCAGAAAATTCAGAAATTAATCTCAAAAAAGTTTCTTGGTCTGTTTCATTAAATCTTGTTATTGCTTCTGTTAAGTTTGAAAAAATATCAGTTAAGGCAGGAATTATTTTTTTAGCTCCACTGAAAAATATAATTGAATCACCCAATGCTGCACTAAGTCTAACAAAAGAGTCTTGTAAGTTTGAAACCATACCAGTCATTGTTTTAGATAACGCATCAGTAGCACCAGCTATTCCAATGGAAGGGTCAGTTATTGTTTTTTCTAATGCTTCTCTAAACTCTGGTAAGGTAATTTTACTTAAATCTTCAATACCTTGACTATCTCTGACTAATTGTAAAATACCTCTTTCACGAAGTATATCTGCTGCTCCTGCACCACCTGCAAACGCACGACCAAGTGCTTGTGCTGCTTCTGTTGCAGTTGTTCCCATAAATGCTGCTAAGTCAGATACAGGTTTAATTAATCTTTCTGAATCAGCACCAAATGCTTTTAATGAAGCACCTGCTTCAACAATATCTTGTAATGTAAATGGAGTGGTTGCAGCTATTTTGTTAAAAGCGTTAAATGCTTCAGTTCCTCTTTGAACAGAGCCAAACATTGCATTTAATCGAACTTTAACTTTTTCGAATTGCATTGACTGTTGTACAAGTTTACCAAAACTAGCAGAAACTAATCCTATAGCAAAGGAAGCCAATAATAATTTACTTCTAATCGTTGCAAAAGAGTTTGCTAAAAGTCTATTTTTTTTTGTTATGTCAAAAACACCTTTACCATATCTTTCGTTTTGCTTGGTAAGTTTTTTATTTGCTTTCTCTAACTTCTCATTTGCTATAGAAGCAGTTTTAAATGCTCTTGCTAACTCTTTATCACCAGTCGCTTGGAATTGAATTTGTACTTTTAGTTTTGTATCTGCCATTACTTGCTCTTTTTAAATTGTTCTGATTGGATATAATTTAACATTTTTTCTATAACATTGCACTTATCAATCCATTTTTTTGGGTGATTTCCATATGAACCTTCATAGGGAGGAACATTCATCTTTTGAGAATACGTATATCTTTTTATATCTCGTTGGTATTCTTTGCTAATAAAATGATTAGGACACGCAAAAAATGGTAGATGTGACTTGATAGTTTGATGTAACTCGAACTTCTTTTCTGATGTTGCGTTATGTTCTTCTAATTCTTCTTTTAGTAAACCAATAACATACCATACATCGTCCATAGATGTAAAGGTGTGAATGCTGTTATTCTTTTTAAGAGGTAACTTAGCTTTATATGGAAAGGTAGAATATCTACAACCCTCACACCAATCATCTATCAATATGTTTAACTCCAGTGAGAGGGAATCTATTCCCCCAAGCTATTATAATCCTGAATAGCTAGTTGTAATTCTACTCTATCTTCAATAGATAAAGATTTAATAAACTTATCATCTGCACCATCTACACCATTTCTAATCCATAGTGTGCTTAATGCAAATTGATTTTTAATTGCTGACTCTCCATCTTTCTGCACAAATTCTACAGAATCCATACATTTATCAAAAGAGTCTACAGACATTTCTACAAGGGTAGCTTTTTTGCCACTCTTGAGTGTTATTTTTTTAGACATTGATTATCCTTTATTGGTTTAAGCAGTTGTGTTAGTTGCTTTTATGCTAAAGAATTTATTAGCACCAGTAGCATCTGCAATCGCTTTTTGTGATATACTTAAGAACATTGCTTCTTCTTCTGAAAAACTTACATCTGTTAAGATAGTATGGTCTATATCAATACCAATCTTATTTGTGCCTGAAGATGCTTGTAAGTCAATATCTACGTGACCAGTGTCATCTCCAAATGATTGTCCTTCAAATGATTCAATTAATGCTTGTGTATTCCCATCGTATTTTACAACAGAATCACAAGTAGCAATTACTTCTGGTAATGCTCTTTGAATTACTTGATAATTTCCTGAAGAATCAAAACCCATAAACTGAGCATCGTTCTCTATAGTTAAACTGAATGATTTTAATACACAGTCAGCAACACCTGCTACTTTGGTTGTATCAAAATCAGTTACAAAATAATTATTGTTGAAATGTGCTGTGCTGCCAAATGTTGGAGCAGAAGAAGGTGACAGGTCAGGAACTAATCCACTTTTAAATGTACCAGATACTTTAACCCTACCTGATTCTTCACCAATATCACCACTGATAGTTAAAGAAGTTAAAACACAACCTTTGAATACCATTGAGTATGCACTGTTTACTGCATTGTCTACTGCGACGGTAAATGTCATTGAGTTGTCTGATGCAGTAGTTGTAGCAATATCTATTGCACTTGGCTCATAGTTGTTTGCTACTTCATATAAGTCATCACCAGATGAACCTACGCCAGAAGCGTCCTGTGTAATGTTTTCAAGTAAAATAGGTAGGATAGTGCTATCTGCTATCCCTGAAAAACTTATTTCTTTTACAGTCAATTTGTTTGATGCAAAAGTATCAACTTGTTTTAACGTTCTTCCAGTTCCGTGCCTTACATCTGTTACTTGTAACGGATTTAAAGCAGGAAGCTCAAGTGAGTCGATATTAATTAAATTCATTGATGAAACAACTGCTGTCCCTGCAGTAGCTTCTTTTATAATCCCAAGCTGAAAATCTTTTGGGGATACTGATGTTGCACTGATAGCCATTTTACTTTACCTCTTTTTTAACTTTTGATTTTACTTCTTCTAAATAATCTTTTGCTAATTCTGGCAATTTTGATAATTCTACTTTCTTTCCAGCATTTAATTCATACCAGTCCTGAGTATCTAATCCTAAGAAACTTGGTCTACGTGGCATTAAGCCATCTTTTAGTTTATATTTTTTTGCCATAATTAACTCCTTACAATATAAAAAAGTCCATCTGAAGTTACAAAGAATTTATCACTAGAGGTAACAAATCTTACAAACTTCTCGTGTACCTCCTCATATAACACTGGAACGGTAATTCTTGAAATATAAACATTATTTATTTCAGTGTCTATATTATGCTCTACTTCTGGCATTCCTGCATAAAAGTAAGGAATATCTCCACCATTAGAGTTATTAAACAATACCGTTTCTATTCTACTAACATCTTTATACATCTCATCAAGAGCTTTTTCTCCATCTCCGTATGTTTTTACTACATAATCCATTTCTATATTATACACGTTTAAATAAGACTTTGTTCGTTTTTCTTGTAGTTCTTGAGAGGTAGGATATATGCGTAATGACTTTGTTCCAATATCCTGTGGTTGATTATCAAAGTATACTGGCAACGCACCTTTGAACTCTGTACGCAGTTTATCACGCAATGGATTCATTATTTTTTCATAAGTAATATTGTTATAACTGATAGCCATTATCTTACATTCCTTACTGTTATATCAAATATCGCTTTTCTAAATCCATTAAACTCTTCATCGTCCTCATAAATTATACTATTGATAACACAACTAAATAATGGGTCTATCTCTATTAAAGAATAAAACACCTCTTCTAAACGTGATACTTGACTAAAAAAACGCTTTACAGTAACATCGTTACGCTTGTGGTCAATCATATAGAACTCAAAACTTAAATTATAAGAGTTGGGTAATAATTGATACATAGTATTTGAAGCATCTGAATTATCACCTTTTAAAATAGAAAATTGATTACCTCTGTGTTGAAAATCTCTTGAACGGAATACTGGCATAGAAGAACCAAATTCACCCCTGATTCCTCTTTGAATAGTTTCTTCTACTTGAACTTTCCAAGCATTAGTAGATGCGACTGCCATTCTTACCTCGATAGAATTGTTTGAAATCTTTACGAGTCATTTTAACAGAACGCATAGATGCATTTTCTACTTCTTCGTATGCTCCAGTTACTTCTACTTCCCACTCATCATTTTGTGTCGCAGTAGATGAATCAGATGAACCTTGGAATCTTATCTGTAGTCCACCTGCTAATTCTTGATAGTCACCATTAATAATTTCGTCTTGCAATACTAAGTTATTTTTTAATCCGTCTGTATCTTTTGCATACACAGAATATTTAGCAGTTCCCATAGCACCACCTGTAGTTACAATAACTTTTAATCTATCATAGCTACCATAGTAATTTCCTCTAGTGTCAACAATATTAAGACTTCCAGACACAGATATTTGTCTTACAATACCTTTGGAAGCATCTCCAGTATTTTGAAAAGTAAGTTTAGCTCTTCCACTATTTAAATCTTCAATATGCATTGTTGCCTCTTCAAACAACGCTTCTGCTATTTCACTTGTTGGGTCTTTCCCTTTAACTAGAAAGAATGCTGCAACTAATGAAGTTAATCTTCTAATCAAATAATCGTATGTACCGTCTTTTAATAAAAACTGTTCTCTTGGAAGCGTAGAATCTAATTTAGAATCTACATAGTCACTTGCGTCTTTCATTACTCTTGTTTTCAGAGTTGCAAAATCTTCCCCTGCTTCCATTAACAAATCATCAGGATTGCTACTGTCATTGTAATAATATACTGCGTCTTCGCTTTCTTCGTAATACCATTCATCGTTGGCATCTACTGCTGCTTTGGACGCTTGTGCTGAACCTAAATCTTTTCCGTCTACAAATAATTGTGTTACAAGACCAGAATCATTAGAAACATATCTACTTCCTGAGTCAATTACCCAGCTGTAAATAGGTTTCTTTGTATCAAATTCATCTAAATTTGGAAAAGTATCTTTTAAATCTCGTGATGTTATATATGTAGGCATTTACTCTCCTTTGGCTCTTTTATACCACCCATACCAAAATTTTTCTTGCGTAGGGTTCTCTGAAATTAACAAAGAATAGAATAAGATTCTATATGAAATAAATCTATCTGCTTCTAATCTTTTACACGCAGAGATAGTTGCTGCACCAATAAGTCCATCTTCTTTGATTTCAAAAGTGTTTTTATTGTTACACGCTTGTTGCAATATCTTTACTGCTCTGCGTTGTCCAGTATTGACTACACAATCAAAGTATGGATAGCGTAAATCTTTTGGTAATGATTTGGCTTTGGAAGGAATCCAGTAGTCTTGATAGTATATTTCTTTTGCTTGTTCTCTGGTTAAGTTCTTGATGTCAAGGTGAGGATAGAATCGTTTGGTAATACCATACTTAGTTTCCCCACCTAAATCATCTTTGTCATTGACATAACCTCCCTCGTGTTCGAGGACTTTCTCAATGATTTCATTGAACTCCATTATGCTGACTTCTTCACTTTCTCGAAGCTCCTCATACCACCTAAACCGAGAAGTCCGAGAAGTATTGTTGTCAATGTACTCATATCGAATACTGGTAAATCCACTTGATATCCAAATGAATATACAAGAAAAAGTAAGAACGGTTGTAGTACGAAGTGATAACATAATGCTACTCCACAAGTCCAACCAACAAAAGGACGCCAACCAGCAACAAATAAACTGGTATGTCCTGCTTC
>CETF01062344.1_pt1 | contig 12632 bp, 7 predicted proteins | sample 326991 | NCBI WGS metagenome assembly CETF01 (sample SAMEA2622331, study PRJEB7988) | marine metagenome | biome: marine biome (ENVO:00000447); feature: surface water layer (ENVO:00002042); material: "saline water (ENVO:00002010), including plankton (ENVO:xxxxxxxx)" | depth 5 m | reverse complement strand
TATTTCTTACTGGCTTGACTGAGTCAGGTTATGACTATATCGAGCAACTTGGTTCAGGTCCAGCTAAATCATTTTTTCAAATAGAACCTGCTACAGCACATGATATATGTGATAATTATTTAAAATTTAGACCTGGCAAAGTAAAAAGCATGAGTGAAGCTACTGGTATAGCAGAGTCTGTAATAGGCAGTTCAAAGCCTGAATATTGGAAAGATATTTTAACTTATAATATAGCAGCAGGTATAGTTTTATGTAGATTTAAATATTGGAGAGTGCCTAAAAGTATACCAAAAGAAATAGAAAGTATGGCAGAATACTGGAAAAAGTATTATAATACAGCAGGTGGAAAAGGGTCAAAAGAGCACTTTTTGGCTAAAGCAGCTACAAGAAAGGATGTATAAGTGGTAGGAATATTAGACAAAGAAGCATCTCATGGATGCCCAACATCCAAATTTTTAACTAGAAAAGAAATTAATACATTTGATCCAGCATGGAATAGGTGGAGAATGAATTTTATATTTAAACATGAAGTGCCATTATATGTAACAGATGAAGTGGCAAAGCTGTTGACAGATAAATATAAGTCAATAGAATATAAAGATGGTGATGAAGAAATGCAGGTAAGTGTAGAAGAATTTTATGATGACTATACATATCCTGAGTTAAAAAAATTAGCAGTAAAAAATGGTATACCTTATAAAGAAACTATGGTAAAAAGGGAAGTGTTAGTAGAAATGTTAAAAGAGAAGAATGGCACTATATAAATATACATTTGATGAAGTTATACAAGAAATTTGCAGTCGAGTTAATGACCCTGACAGAGATACTTATGGTGATAGGGCAAAAGAATTATTTTATGAAGCTGCAGTAACATTAGTAAAAGATGGTAATTTTAATGCTGATGATGTGCCAGGTCTTATAACATTTAAAAAAGTAGATGTGAGCACATTGAATCCTAAGCATGAATGGTTAATTGAAAGTTCGCAAGTTGGAGACGATGGAAATCCAGATACAGTTCTAGGTGAGGTATGCATAAGATTGTTGTCTATAATAGATGATTATGAAGATAATGAATTTGCAGATCATGAAAATTTTGGAATAAATCAACATAAATACATGCCTATTACTGTAAATGAGTATGCTAGTTTAATAGATCCAGAAAATAGACCATATGAAGATGAGATTTATTATTGGAGGATGGGGTCAAAGGTTAGATTTTATCCTAAGGAAAGTATGGTTGGTCAAAATGTTATTGTACAATTTGTAAAACATCCACAAGATTTTAGTACTGATGCACAATTGCAAGGAGATTTTTCATTAGATTTTATTTACAAAATAATTAATTATTCAGTTGCAAAGCTTAAACAGGAGATGGCTGGAGAATGACCTTTACAGAAATTAAAAGAGAAATAGCTAAAAGATTAGGTGACAATGATTCAAAAAAATATAGAGGAGTAATTGGAAATTCTTTTTTACAAGCTATATGTGAAGAACTAGTTTCTGGTGAATGTGATCCTGTAGAGTATCCTGAATTATATGTAGAAGAATCATTGAATGTAGGCGAAGTAGTAGGCAGACAATTTTATAACTATCCATCTAAAATGTTAAAATTAATAGATGTAAGGTCAAGAGCAGATATATTCACAAAAGAAATTACAAAAGAAGAATATGAAAGAATGCAAGTAGAAGAAGCATTTAGACCAGCATTAAATGAAATATTTTGGTATCAAGATAATAAATATATTTGGATTATAGCAGAATTTAATAAAGGTTTAATTCCACAATTTATATTTACAGTATATTTAAAAAATCCAGATAGTTCACAGTGGAATTTTGATGTAGATCTCATAGAAGATTTAAAGTATGGTAGAAATTTTATTTACAAATGTATTGACAAAGCTGTTGCAAATATAGCTGCTATGCCAATGCTAAGACCAGTAACACAAGGTAAGTAATATGATTAATTATAATTTAGACACAGTACAGTTACATCCAATGAAATTTATGGACATATATAAAGACATAGCAGTTGAAATGCCTATGCAGCCTGGTATTAATATTATAAGAATGGAAATAAATAAAATAATTAGAAGAATTAATGATGAGATAGGTTTATTTAAAGAGCTTATAAAAGTTACACCAGGAACTATAACATCAACAGTAGATGCTTTGACTACAACTAATATAGAAGCTATGACCACTACTAATATTGAAGATCAAGGTAGATTTAAATGGAATTGGGATTGGAATACAACTGAAAATAGATTGCGATTATCTGATGATATTATGGAAGTTTTAGAGGTATTTATAGATGATGAAGAATGGCAACAAGTTACATATCCAGAAGTAAAAGATACAAACAATGTATCAGAAAATTATTTTGCACAAATAGGTAGGTGGTTATATTTTCCAACCAACTTAGCTGCAGAGACCAAAATACTTAGAATAAGAGTAAAAAGACAATATTCATTTGTAGAAAATATAGTTAGCGAAGACCAAATTATAGATGTGCCAGAAACATATAGGCAGCTAATAATATCTGGTGTTTTAACTAGTTTATCAGCAAGACCTAAGTATAAAGATCCAGATATATTAGCATATAATAAAGAAATATTTGAAAGAGAATATCAAAGTTTAATAATACAATATGATAACTTGGAGCCAAGTTATGAGTCAAGAAGCATGACATATAAATATTAGGAGAAAAAATGAGTAATTATTTAAAAGGAAATACTTGGTCAACAGTTTATACACAGGTTTTAGGTGTAGGTGCAACAGGATCACATGGTGGATTAGATTCAAGTTTAGATGATGTTTGGACAGATGATGGTGCAGGTGGTAAAAATTTAGCAGCATTTCAATTATCAACAGCAGCACTGCAAATGACTGGCACAAACAAATTGCATTTTAATGACGATGGTGTTTATATACATTCATTAAGTGATGCTAAATTAAATTTAGTAGCTGATGGTGAAATAGATTTTGCAACAGCTGATTTTGATATAAATGCAACAGGCAATGTTACTATAGATGGAAGTGCATTGACACTGACAGGAACTACAACTTTAGCAAGTGCTACAACAATATCTGGAGCACTTACATGTAATAGCACTGTTTCACATACAGGTGCTGTAACATTGGCATCAGGAATAAAATTGCAATTTGTTGATGGCAATGAATATATAAGTGGAGATAGCACAGATTTAACTATAGGATCAGGAACAGATATTAATTTGACAGCAACAGCAGATGTAAATATACCATCTGGTGTAGGATTAACATTTGGTAATGATGGTGAAAAGATAGAGGGTGATGGAACAAATTTAGCAGTATCAAGTAGTGGTGCATTAAATTTAACAGGTGCAGCAGCATCTACTTGGAAGACTACAGCAGGTGCAATATTGGTTGATGCAGAAGCAGCAGCATTAACTTTAGATGGTCATGGTGGTGTAAACATAGCAGGAACAAATGGTTCTGAAATTGATCTTACGACTACTGGTGCTTTAGATTTAAATTCAGGAGCATTTACATTAGATGGATCTACACTATCTATAGATGGTACAGATGATTCCAATTTTACAGTAACAGGTTCAGGAAAAACATTATTATTGCAATCTACTGGTGGAGGTGCAGCACAACAAACACAATTAAAAACAGCTGGAACTGGTGCTTCTGCAATGGAAATTTTTTCTACAGCAGGTGGAATAGATATAACATCGGTAGGTGGTGCTGGTAAAGATATAGATATAACTGCAACAGGATCTATAAATATATCATCTACAGAAAATGCAGCTGATGGAATTGTATTAAACTCAACAGCTGGTGGTATTGATATAATTGCAGCTGGAACATCTGGTGAAGATATAGACATTACTGCAACAGGATCTTCAGTAAATATTACAGCTACAGAAGATAATGCAGGTGCTATATATATAAGAGAAAATGGTGGAACAAGTGGTAAAATAAAAATACATGCTGATCAGGGAACATCAGTAGATTCTATTCAATTAATTTCTGATGATGGTGGTATAGATTTGCATTCTGGTAAAACAGGAGCTATATCAAACATGGCATCTGATTCACCATCTAATATTTCAAATGCACCTATACAAATAGGAGTAGATACTGCTGATTGTGGTATAGCAATAGGAAATAGTACATCAAGTGTATTGTTTGGTGATAATGTTAAAATAGCAGGAGATTTACATGTAGTAGGTAGTGTTCCTTCAGCAGACACTTTATCAGCTTCATCAATAGCTAGATTTACATTGCAAAACACAGATGAGGAAAATTCTGTAGGGGGTAGAGATTCAGAATTTTTATTTAAAGGAGAAAGTGGATCAGGAACAGTTCATGAAATGGCTGCAATTACTGTTTCACAACAAACATCAGATGAATATCACAGTCAAATGATATTCAGACTAAATGATTCTACCTCAGTAGCATCATTAGCAGCTACAGGTGGAGCAGATGATGTTTTAACATTGACACATGATAAAACAGCTACATTTGGTGGAGCTATAACAACAACTAGTACAATAACAGGTGGGCAAATTAATGCTGACAATTTAAGATTAGATGGTAATGTTTTATCTTCTCAAGATTCTAATGGTAATATAACATTAACACCAAATGGATCAGGAGCAGTAGTTATTGATGGATGCTCTATATTAGTAGATTCTAATACAGTAATAGACACTGGTGTAGGTACAGGTACAGACAATACTATATTTGGTGCAGATGCTGGTGATGCTATGGAAGCAGGTGGAACAAACAATGTATTGTTTGGGCATGATGCAGGAACAGCTATAACAACTGGTTCTGCCAATACATGTATTGGAAATAAATCAGGTGATGTTATGACAACACAGAGTTTTAATGTTGCTATAGGTTCAGATGCTTTAGGCTCTGCAGCACAAAGCAGTTTAACAGCTGTAGGTACTTCTTCCTTGCAATCTAATAGTACAGGAGCTAATAATACTGCTTTAGGCTATCAAAGTGGCTTATTAAATCAAACAGGTAGTAAAAATACATTTATAGGTAATCAAGCAGGACATAGCAATACATCTGCAGATTTTAATACAGCTGTTGGGCACAGAGCACTTTATGCTTCTAATAAAACAGCTGATGATAATGCACACAATACAGCAGTTGGTTGTGATGCAGGTGATCAAGTTTCAACAGGATATTACAATACAATAATAGGGTCACAAGCAGGTGATTCACTTACTAGTGGAAACAGTAACACTATAGTTGGATACAATGTAGATGTAGACGATGCTGCTAGAGTTGGATCAGTGTTAATAGGAAATAATTTTTCATTAGGTACAGCATCAGATAATTTTGTAGAAATTGGTAATGCTACAAATACTATGAAATATGATCTAGATGGTGGAGATTTAACAGTAACATCTGATATTAGAACTAAAACAAATATTAAAGACTCTGAGTTAGGTTTAAAATTCATAAATGATTTAAGACCTATAACATATGAAACAAGACCTTCAAAAGAATATGGAGAAGAATTTGGAATAGATCCTGAATTTTGGAATGAAAAGGGCACAGGAAAGGTTTGGGATGGATTGATAGCTCAAGAAGTTAAACAATCTATAGATAAATTAGGTGTTTATTTTAGTGGATGGAATGAAGCTAGTAATACAAAGCAATCATTGCAGTATGGAAAATTTGTTATGCCACTTATCAATGCTGTTAAAGAATTAAGTTCTGAAAATGATAAATTAAAACAAGAAAATGAAGCTTTTGAAAGTAGATTAGCAGCTATAGAAGCTAAATTAAATGATGCAGGAAAATAATGAGCAAAAATGCATTACCATTACTTACAGGTGGACTCAATGAGGTTACAAGATCTGATATAATAGATAATACAGAGCTTCAAGTATGTAATAATTATGAAGTAACTGGCGATGGAGTATTGTCAAAAAGAGCAGGTGTTGAAGAATTTGACACTGAATTAAATTTATTATTAGATGAAGAATTTTGGTATATATTTAAAATATCAGAACCATATTATCCAATTAACATTGTAAAAGAAGATGAGTCTTACAATCAAACTAATGATTTTATTTTATTTGTTTTTGGCTCAAAACAAAATCAATTTGTGTTGCATATGTTTTATAAAAAAACAGATGGCACATGGACTAATAAAATTAATGACAATGAAACTTTAAACTCTAGAATATCAGAACAAAATATAACATATACAAATGAATCTAAATTAGAATTTACAGTAACTAATCAGCAAGTAATTATAACAGATAATGTTAATGTAGCACATTATGTTACTGTAGATTCAGATGGAAAAGTTATAGCATCTACTCTTGGGATACCAGCACCTAAACAATCAGCTAATGTTTTAATAAATGATATGGATGGAACATTTCAATCTGATAACTTTACAGAAACAATTACAGATATGAGATTAGGTGATTCTGGCTATGTACAGGTTGCTTATACTGTTGTTTCTAAAATAGGAGAAGAAAGTAATCCCTCACCACTATCAGATACTGTAGATATGGCTTTCCATCAACTAGATGATGATTTTAATAAAAATATGTTTTTAAGTAAAATAACAGTTTCTGATTTAGTTTTACCTGATGTATCAAAATCTATTGCAGAAGAATTAGAAAGTTTTAAAATATATATAAGAATAACACCATTTATAAGTGGTTTGGATACAAGTAGTATAGAGTTGACAGAAACATTTACTATAAATAATAAATTTGATTCTAATGGAAATGTTTTGACATCTGGGACAACAGGCAATACATATACATTAAAAAATGAGCCAGAGCCTGGCAATATAATTACTTATGAAAATGATGTTGCACCAAAAGCAAAAACTGCAGCATTTATAGGTGGTATAAATATATTAGGAAGTTTAAAATCTAGCACTAATTTTACACACAATATGCAATTTTCTACACCTATATCAATAGTAAATAATAATACAAGTAATTATGTAGATGCAATAGTAACAATTAAAATGTCTGAAGACAAAATAAATGCAGATGGTAATTTTTCTATATTAAACTTTTTTACAGTTAATGATGAAAATGAAGCATATATTAAAGAAAATAAATTACCTCATATGATATTTTATGATGAAGATTTGACTACACCTTTGCAAGTTTATTTTGCAGGAGCAAAAAAAAATTATCAAGATGGTGAATTTACTAGACAGCCTAATAACACTCAAGGCAATGAAATATCAACATTTGGTGAATTATCTAGTAATCCAGTAGGTAGTTCTAATAATTTTTTTATAGTGTATGTAAAGATACCTTTGTTATTAGCTGGTAATCAAAAAACTATATATTTTACATGGGTTAATGATACAGCTGTTGCTAGTGGTGTAGAGTCTAAATATTACTTGCATAATAATAAAGCACATTTACAAGGTTTATTTCAACAACCTATACAAGTTGTAGACCAATATGAAAATTTAACACCTGATATGTTTGGTGGTAAGTACTTTGAAAATGTATCGTTATGGAATGGTTTTTCTTCTGAAGGTGTATCTAATGATACATTAATCAAATTAAATTTTGAACAAAACGATCCTTTGTATGAAGATGAACAGTATTTAAATAAAGCTAATAGAAATATATCTTCTGAATTAACTCGAGGAACAAGTAACATAGAATTTTCTTTTTTTAGAAATCCTGGTAATAATGGACCAGAAGGATCTCTAATAGCTAATACTCCACAAATACATCCACATTTTACAAATATTTTAAATGATGATATACCAGTAATAGGATCTAGATATTTATCAGTTGTAGAAGAAGATGACAATGTTTTAAAATTGTTTAATGAATCAGATAATACACCTACTATGGAAAAGTTTTACATAGATTTTTGGATGAATATTGATAAAGATATGTTAGATGAAGGTGGCTCTGTAAGAAATTTTATAACAATAGACAGAGCTAATGCAAATAACATAAGTTTAAGGTTAGATGAATATCAAACTAACATCAATGGAAAGGGTTTAGAATTGTTAGTAGGAGATATATCTAGAGGGTATTTTGATATTAATTTTAATTTTAACAATGTTGATACATTAAATTTATTTTTTTGTTTTTCTATAAATGATGGTACAGATTTTGAAAATGGTAAAGCTAGTTTGTTTTATTATAATTTAACTGAAAATCATGCAGATTACAATACATATCAATTTGATGAAATTACTTTTAATAGGCAACAATCTTCTGCTATAGATAATATTTTGTTAGGAAAAGAAACTGGAAATGATAATAGTTTAGATAAATTTAAATTAGATAATTTAGAGTTAATAAGAGATAGATATTTAAGTGCAAGTAATAATACAGATATTGCTATGGTATGGAATATAGTAAATCAACAACCAGCATTTAGATCAAATATAGGCAAGTATTATGATGTAGATACAAAAAATATATTGTATAATGGGAACATAAGTTTTAGAGATTCTGAAAATTTATTAGATAAAGAATTTAAAAATATGGTTAGATGGAGTAATATAAATACTAATGCTTTTGCAGATTTAAATTTTGCACAAGTTAAAGAGCCTATAATAAAAATTATAGGAGCACCATCTTTTTTGCAATACCAATATCAAAATACATTCTTAATATTTACAAGAAACAATATACATAGATTTGTATTAGAAGGCAATGCATCTGGATGGGCAGGTAATTCTAGTTCTATTATAGATGAAAAAACACAATATGGATTACTTGCACCAGAAAGCTTAGTAAGAGTAGCAGAAGGTTTGTTTTGGTTATCAGAAACAGGAGTTGTTAAATGGGACTCGCAAGGCTTAGTTTTGATATCAAAAAATAGAGTAAAAACACCTATAGATGAAAATGCTATAGGTTTTCATAGTAGTTTAAAAAATCAATATATTATTGTATCTAATAATGAAGCATATGTGTATCATATAGATAGAGATATGTGGACAAAGTTTACAGGAAATGACATAAACAACATAATTAATACAGCTATTTTAACTGGTGGAACTGAATTAGATAATGTAAATTTGTTATTGGTAGGTACAAATAATACAGCTAGTGATGAAAAGAAAATAATGAAATACCCATCAGGAACAAGTAATGATGCAAGTTCTATTAAAACTAAAGATATGTTTTTTGAAAAAGGTGTATTGAAAAGAGTGCAATTAAATTATGAATCTGCCAATGAAGTTACATTTAAATCTAATGTAACTAAAAACAAAGCTGATGGCACTGAAGTTGTAAAAACTAATACAATAGCAAATATAGAAAATGGTAAATATAGGGGTGTAGCTAATAGTAATAGTAGAGGTAAATCTTTAAATTTTGAAGTAGAAAATGCTGATAAAATAGAGTCTATTATATATGATATATTATTACAAGGACAAGTAAAACAATAATGTCAAATATTAATTTTAAACAAAATTCTGATGGAACATTTGATTTAATTGCTAAAATTAATAATCGAAACAAAAGAATATTTACTATTAATAAAGACAAAGTAATTTTTGATGGTATAGTAGAAATAAATAAAACTATAAAAGTTAAAGATTCAAAAAAAGGTAGTGGATTAATTGTGCCTATAAAAACATCTACAGAAACTAAAACAGGTTCTATGTTTTATGATTCTGCAAAAGATAGTCTTAATGTCTTTACTGAAACTACTGGTTCATACAAAGAAATCAAAACTACTGAAGTTGATACATCAATAGATGTTACAGGTGGTGGTACTGGTTTATCATCTTTGGCTACAGACAATATACTTGTAGGTTCAGGTACATCTACAATGACACCAAAGACATTGGTGGCTGGTTCTGGGACCACTATAACACACAATGCTAATGATATAACAATTGGTTCTAATGTATTAGACTCTTCAGGAAATTTAGAAGTTTCTTCAGGAGTTATACAAACACCTATGGGAACTAATATTATGATGTTTACATCAGGAAACACTACAATAGTTGGTGATTTAACTGTTAATGGAAATGACATAATACTAGGTACCGAAGCAGCAGGAACTATATCTAATGCTAATGAAACAACAGATGATACATCAGGTCACAATTTAACTATAAAAGCTAGTGCAGGTAAGGGTAGTGGGTCAGGTGGTGATATAATATTTCAAACAGCACAAGCACCTGGTGGTGCTACCTCTAGCACACAAGGTGTTCATTCTAGTGTTTTAACTTTGTTTGGTAATGGAAATGCTACTTTTACAGGAGAGGTTATAGCTGATAATACTATTAGTTTAAATAATAACATTTTAAGTTTTGATGGTTCGCATTCATCTGTTACTATTAATCCAACAACAGGTACTAATGCAGCAGGATACAGATTGTTGTTAGAGGGTGGTCAAGGGACAGGCACAGCAGTAGGTGGGAGCATATATTTAAGAAGCACACTAGCAGGAGGATCAGGGTCAACAGCTAATTCATATACAGATATATTTGGTGTTCATGGTACAGGTCATGCAGCTTTAAGAGCTACATCTAAACTACTTTTTGATGCAGCCAATGGTTCAGGACATACTTACATACAAGAATCTTCTGATGATGTATTAGACATATATGTTGGTGGTGATAAAATGATTGAATTAAGCGAAGCACAAAGCAAAATATCTATATTAGAAAATTTTAAATTATATTTTGATGGTGCAGGAGAAGCTTGTTATATAACATCTGATAGTTCAAATATAACTATAGGAGCAGATGGTGAAGATAAGTTTTTTATAACCGATTCAGAAACTAAATCTGAACAAGCTGTTAAAATAAAAGAAGCATCTAATGCAGCATCAGACAGTGCAGGATATGGACAAATATGGGTTAAAAGCAATACTCCCAATAAATTAATGTTTACAGATGATGCAGGTGCTGATGTTAGTATAAATGGTCAGTTTTTTGTAGATTGTGGCTGGTATCAAGGTAGTAGTGCTGGAAGATATATGCCATTAGTATCAGGTCAAAATGAAGCATCTTCATTAATAGATTTTAGTAATGATGATGTATTTTTTATAGTACCATATAATTTAAAAATAACAACCATATATATGAATATGGTAAGAACAAGTAATAGTGCAGTACATCCAGGAAATACAAATATTAGATTAGCTAAAAATGGTAGTTTTATATCTAATTCAGTAACAGTAAATGTAAATGATACAGGATACGATTCAACTAATTTGTACAATGTTTATACTTGGGACTTTAGTAGTGAAACAAATAGTTATTCAGCAGGAGATATAATGCAGATTTATTTTGATCCAACAAATGCTGTATATTATTGTTCAGCTACAGTAGTAGGATATTACACATAATTTGAAGGAAGGATATTAATATGGCTTGGCAATTATTAGCAGCAGCAATACCAACAGTAGCAAAGATAGCTACTACTGCAATAAATAAACCAAAACAATCAGATTATAAACCACAAACTAAATACATGGAAAAGTATTTAGCAAATCTTAGAGGTCAACAATCTAGCAATGCAGTATTTGAACAAGCTATGAGACCTGCACTTAGAACTATAGGTGCACAATCTAGACAACAACAACAGCAAATAGGCTACAATGTACAAAGATCAGGTTTAGCAGGTTCAGGTATCGAAGCACAACAAAGGCTAACAGCTAGTCAAGGAACACAAGAAGCATTAGCAGGAGCTACAGAAAGAGCTGCTTCTGCACAAAGTGTAGCTAATCAACAGCTGGGCAGAGAAGCTATGAAAGTTTCTAGTCAAATAGAAATGGAAAGAGAAAGATCAGCACAAGCATATAACCAAGCAATGAGACAATATGATGCAAATTTAAAAGGTGCATTTATAGAGGGTGTTGCAAATGTAGCAACAGCAGGTGCAGGTATGGCAATGACTAATGCAGCTAATGAAAGAAAGCTTGAAGCTGCACGAAGTGTATTAGGTGGTCAGGCAGATACATATTTAGAAGCTGGATTTGAAATAGAAGACATATATAATGCTTCTGTCAAAACTATGAAAGAAAATGAAATAATGTTTGGTGATAATGACAATCAATCAATATTAGAAGAAAAAATAAATGAAGAAGGTGGATTTGCAGAAATTGCATATAATAATACAGAAAATATACCTGATGTAGATCCTATACTAGATATAACTAATCAACCTACCTCAACATCCTCCGAAATCGCACAAGGTAATGAAGCAGTCTCGCCAACTGCTTCAGATGCCTATAGATATGATCCTGAGACAGGAAGAAAAGTAACTAAGGAATATTACGAAAGTGTAATAATGGGACAAGATAGACCTGATCCTTTTGTTAAATATGGAGTAAGACCAGATAGACCAGGAATAGAATTTGCAGAAGATGATACACCACCTAATGCAATGGATAATCCTTTGTATGTTGAAGATTTAGAAATGCCAAAAGCTATACCAGAGTTTGATAATACAGGTCCTGAGTTGCCACCTACAGCTGAAGAAAGAGCATCAGAAGCACAATTGATTCAAAGAGATGCAGGTTTAGGAGATACAGAAGTTATAAAAAATACAGCACCAAAAAGACCTAAAGCTGAATTGGCATCCGATGATGAATTTGAAGATAAAAAGATTACTGTTACAGATACAGGTTTTATATCAGCTCCTTCTGAT
>CETF01014739.1_pt1 | contig 12664 bp, 9 predicted proteins | sample 326991 | NCBI WGS metagenome assembly CETF01 (sample SAMEA2622331, study PRJEB7988) | marine metagenome | biome: marine biome (ENVO:00000447); feature: surface water layer (ENVO:00002042); material: "saline water (ENVO:00002010), including plankton (ENVO:xxxxxxxx)" | depth 5 m | reverse complement strand
TCTGTATTCTTTTCAAGATCTGAACCCATAAGCTCTAGTCTTGTACTGTGTTTGTTAAGAGTTTCTACAATACCAAAGTAGGCCCATACACCTACAGCTACAGCTCCTATGATTGAAACTAAATTACGTAAAGGAAGTTGAACATTTGTGTTATCACTAACTTTCATTTAAAATATCCAAACGCAGTTACTATGCCACCTACTACTATTCCTAGCCAAGCAACAACTTTCAACCCACCCTTACCCATAGCCATTTGCTCCTTTAGAGCTGCTATATCCTTTGTATTCTTTTCTAAATCTTTGTGAATATGATGTAGTTTTGTATTGATCTTTGCTAGTGTTACACTGGAAGAAGTTGATTTTTTAGTAACTCTGGCCATAACATTTATTATTTCCAACCAATAGATGTTGCATGAATACTTGTTTCTTTTGAACCAGCACTCTGATTATGTGTAGTAATTTTATAACATAATGAAGTTCCACTTGGTTGTGCTGAAATATCTAAATCGTGAAAAGCTAAAATCTTTTTGTTTGTTCCCCAAGTTCCTTCATCTATTAAAGTTCCTTGAGTAAAATTAGAACCACCATCTCTTGAAATAAATCCTTTAATATCTGTGTTTAATGTTGCTGTTCCAGAAACATTTTCCATAAGCATAACCATATCTGCTTTTGTTGGAGTAGATTGAGCTGTTGTATTAGTAGATTTTAAAGTTAAATCATTTACTGGTGTAACCATAGGTCTATACTCTAAACGAACATAACCTTGTCCACCATGTGCAGATGAAGAAGAACTAATACCATCTCCAATACCTCCGCCACCACCACCAAATAATCCTCCACCACCAGCATTATTTTTTGGTCTTGATTGAGAATTTTTTGAACCAGTACCACCAGCTACAGTAGAACCATCAACAGTTGCTGAACCTCCATCTTCATTGCCATCTGTACTTGATCCCTCTCCTCCAGATGTATATCCACTTCCTCCAGCTTTACCAGAATTTTCAACTTCGGCATCTCCACCTCCGCCTCCTCCTCCTCCAGAGTATGAGGCAGAATTACCATTACCACCAGCAGCAGCATTAGTATCTCCAGAACCACCACCGCCACCTCCAGCAGCATAGTAAGTTGTTCCATCTAGTGTTCCATTACCACCACCACTTCCAGCACTTGCATTACCAACTCCAACTCCATTACCACCATTTCCTCCAGATAGTTGCAACGAAGTCACAGATGATGAACCGCTTTTACTTCCAGAACCACCAGAGCCACCAGCACCTGTTCCTGAACCTATTGGACTTACTCCTCCACCGCCACCACCAGTAGCACTTAAAGTTAAATGAGAACCAAATACAATTGAAGAAGTGCCTCCAGCATTACCAGCAGAATTTGAACCGCCCCCAGTTCCTCCAGCACCTACAGTAATATTAGCAGAATTTGTACCAGCAGGGACTGTAAAATTTACAGCACCAGCCCAGCCTCCGCCACCACCACCTCCGCAACCAGAGTTAGTACCATCTTGATTTCTATTTCCACCAGCACCACCACCGCCAATGACAATCATTTTGTCTATAATACTTCCTTCTGCAATTGCAAAAGAAGAATTACTTGCAGAAAATTCTTTAACAACAGCACTTCCAAGTGAAGGAGAAGCTCCACCTCTAAAATTACCATTATCAAAAATTTCATTTGTTGAAGCTGAAGCATCTATTCCAGTTGCATCTGTATATTCATCAATAACTTGATCTACTAAATTATAAGCAGCTAAAGAGCCATTAGTAGCAGTTTTAAATGCTAGTATAGCAAGATTAGCTTGTATCTTATTATCATCATAATCAGTTGCGTGTTGATTAACATTTGATGCTGCTATTCTTGCATCTGCAAAAGTACCAGATGTAATTTTAGATGCAGATAAGTTTGGTATATCTGCCTCTGTAAATCCACCACTAATTAAGTTTGCAAGATCTCTAGCTTTAGTCATAGGATTAAACTCCTACAAGTACGTTAGCTTCTTCTTCGGTAAGTTTTTCTCCAGCCACTAATTTAGCTTTTGCACTAGCTTTTAAGTCATAATCTTCTTGAATTTTTTGTTCAATAGGTTTTTCCTTAGCAATAGCTTCTTGATCTGCTTGTAATTGAGCTATTTCTTCTGCTGACATATCCATTTCTATTCCATTAACATTTTTTTTCATATTAGCTCCTTATTTTTTTAATCCATGCATTACGACTTCAAAATCTGAAAAATTTCCACTACTAGGAAAAAAATGAAAACCAGTCAAAGCGTTTGAATTTCCATGATAGTAGTGACATAAACTATGACCACTTGGATGATATTGTCCACCACTATGTTCAGCTATAGCACCATTACCTGTAATAAATTTATAGTTACTTGTTGATTGTGGTTTTACTAATTCAAAAGTTGCCATTTCATAATTACCAGTAGGAGCACTCCAGTCTTGAAGTCTCCAATGATCATTATTTTCGCTTATTCCATAACTACTATGATTTGAGTTGGCACTTAAATTTCTGTAAGAATAATCTAAAGCATAGTTATAATGGTTTGTATTTATAGTTGAACCAGATTGTCTAATTCTTACCCTAGTGTTAGCTCCAGTATCAAATCTTGCATATAGATGAAAAATATATTTATGATAAACGCTATCATCTACACCAGTAAAATCAAAATCTACTGTTGCAGTTGAGCTTGTAACACTTGTAGTTTTAAGTTTTACTAACTCACTTTCTAATGTTCCAAATTCTAAAGCACTTGCACCACTATTTACTTTTACTACTTGTCCAGCCGATCCCAAAGATAAACCAGCATTCCATATACCACCAGATCCTGCAGCAAAAACATTCCAGTGAGCTGTGCTTGTTGGAAGATTTCCTGTTGTTGCTTGCTTTGCAATATAGGCACTGCCTGTAGTTGCGTAATATACTACGTCATTTTTAACGTAAGAAGTTGAATTATCATAATCTCCTTTGTGAGATGATAATGAAAGCGATCCGATATTTATAGTTGCCATAGTTTCTCCTTTTTATAAAATTTTTAAAAAATAATCAATCTTATATTGTTGCAATTAAATCTCCATTATCCAGGCTAAATGTTATACCAGAAGCTGCAAAAATTACATCATCAAAGGCAGCATAAGTAGCAGCATCTATATTATCTGCTCCTTGATTTGTTGTTGTAACTTGTAAAGTGTTATTCACAGGAGCAGGTGTATTCGCCTGGCCACCCATCCCTGCATGAACATTACAATAATAATACAAAGTAGGAGCATTAGCAGCTACTACTATTTGTACTCTAGTTGATGAAACCACTGTAACTCCAGTAGTATAAGGAGTTGAGTTGTTACTATCTGTAGAAAATCTTAATGGATGAGCAGAGGGATGGTCAAAAATATATGTATTGCCTTCCTCTAATTCTAAAGTTTTTTGCTGTTGGCCCATAATAAAATATTTATTTGATCCACCAACAGATTGTACAGCTACATTGTAATAAACTGTTGAAGCTGTAAATGAAGTGTTAAAACCATAAACTTCTGCTGTGCTTGCCTGGCCAATATCAAAACCATTTTGAGCAGCATTAACTACTAAAACTTTTCCTGCCTGGCCAGATAGATCTGAAGTAGTTTTTCCTGTACCACCCCTTGCAACTGGCAACGTTCCAAAAGTAATTGCTGTGCCTGCGTTTATGTTGGCTACTTGGAAAGTACCAAAAGCAACACAATCAACAACATCCCCATTTGTTAAAGCAGAGGCAAATACTAAACTTGTTCCAGAAGTTACAGTAACATCTGTGCCATTTACCATCTTCGTTCCATTCAAATATACGTCTATGAAATTAGCATCATATTGGAGGCTATTTCCTGCATCATCATTGCCAGATACAGTTGTAGGTGTTCCAGTTATGGTAAATGTAAATCTGGCAGAAGTGCCATTTGTAACAGATCCTGCAGCCTGCCACCCACTAGCTGCAGAAAAAACTCGTAAAGTATTTGTAGTCGTATTGAAGTAAAGATCTCCATCATCCAAAGCTGAACCATCTGGATCTTGCGTTGGATTTGAAGATGCAGCTCCTAAATAAATATTAGCAAAACTTGACACTGAAGATAAATTATTTGCTACTTGGTTAATATTTGGTATTGCATTACTTACGTTTGTTATAGCAGTGCTGTTGCTGTTGGCTGTGTTGATTGCCGACATATTGCTATTAACAGTGGTAATTGCAGATAAGTTTGAATTGACATTTGTTACAGCAGATATTTGAGCTGCAAGATTATTAATGTTAGTAGAGTTTGAATTTACTGCAGTTATATCGCTGCTTATTGCTGCTAAAGCTTGGATTTCAGTTGCTATTCCAGAGAGTGTGTCCAGGCCAGAAGAATTTACTGTTGTTTCTGGATTACCATTTGCGTCAAAAGCCATAATTTTTGAAGCTCTTGTAGATTTATCTGGTAAAGCAAAAGGCCTAGTGTTTGCTGTTTCTATTGGTAAAGTTAAACATCTTGAAATTTTTTCATCTAATTGTTGTAAAAATAATAAACCATTATTGAATTCAGTTTCTAAACTATCTGCAGTAAGTGGGCCTCCAGAAGAAAACACAGTTGCTCTTGCTAAATCTTTGTTACCTATGATTGTTACTATTGCAGCATTGGCAGGCGCATTACCAGAAGTGAAGGTTATAGATCCTGTGCCATTGGTATTTGTAGAAACTGTGTAGTGCGTGGTTAATGTTTTTTTTGTGTTGCCTACATAAACAGCTAGATCTGTATCTGCAAAAATTACAAACGTAAAATTATATGGGCCTAGAGATCCACTTGAAGTGTATTGATTTCTACGTTCCCCTGTAAGTATTGGATTTATTGCCATGTTATTCTGCTCCTATAACTTCTCTTAAAGGTTTCATATTTTTGTCATTTATATTTTTAGTCAACTCAAGTGCTTTATACTTTAAATCTGGATATTTTAACATCAATAATTTATCTGGGCCATCAAGACCAATTCTTAAATTTTCGCTAGTTTCAAAGCTATTTTTAAATTGCTCTGGTTTTCCATGCCTATGAAATCTTATAGTATTATCAATCATTGTTTCTCTTGAAGTAGTTGCAGTGTCATCATCTGATCCATAGATATAATACATATCAGAATTAAAAAGTGTGAGTAGATTGTCCTTCAAAGATACATTGTTCATCATAACATTTTCATAATATTCTGGAGATACATAAGCTTCAACATTTTCTAAAACACTTGGAGGCAAAACAGAAAAATCTCCATTTATCATTTTTTTGTAATCGTTATGCTGCTCTCTGCTTAATTTAATTCTTTGGCCTCTAATAGAAATATATGCAGGATGATTGCTTGGCCCATAACTCAATCGTTCAAACTCTCCTGCTACACCAACAATATTTAAAATATCAGCAAATAAAGGCTTGCCATCTTGCGTTCTCATGTTTGCAATACTATCAAATTTTTCGTTTCTATGTAAAAGAGGTACAGTTTTTTGAGTATCTTCCTCACTAAATAAACCTGTATCAATAAGAGATTGTACGTTCCATTCCATATCTCTGTATTTTACAGGAGAATAAATAACACCACCTGGCCCAACTCTTGGATCTTCTGTTGCATCTCTACCCCACCAATCCACTGCTTGCTCTAGTGATTGCCTATCAATTCTTTTATTTACTTCGTTAGAAAGCTCCATAGTAAATTGATTTATCATATCATTGTTTTCTTCTGCATCTCTCTTACTTACCATTTCATAAGTGCCATCCCCATTGTCCACAAAAACTTTTATCTGTCCATCATCTGGATCTTCTAAAGTAAATACATCTGGCAGATCTCCTGTTCTAGCAATCAAGTTACCATTTTCATCTACATCTCCTAGTTTATTTATATTCATTCTCATACGTGAAGAAGTTGGTACAAAGTTTGCTACGTTCTTTGCACCCCATTTTATCAGCTTTCTAGTAAATTGTGTTGGATCTCCTGTTCCATAATTATCTGAAAATATTTCTATTGTATCTGCAATATTCACAGCAAAAGAAGATGATAATGTTTTTTCTCCAACAGATAAAATAGATTTTACAACAGCTTCTGTTATCTCTCCTTCGTTAGCTTCTGTCATTTGTGCAAGATTATAGCCTATTGTAAGCCATTGTCCTGCAGGATCTAATCTATTTATTTGATAAGATCTATCTTTGCCATCATGTAAAGATCCTATGAATTCTCCTTCTGGATCTATCTTTGACCAAGGCACTACAACAGAAAACTCATCTGGCCCTGTTTTCATAAATTTTAAAGATTTAGCATCTCTTTTACTACTAAAGATAGGATCTCCACCTTTTACATAACCATTCATAGCTGCAAGAGTGGACATAAACACTAACCCATGAGAAGCAATTAAGTGGCCTATAGCCATATCTCTCTCTACTTGATTTGTAGATTTTAACATACTGTTTAGTTTTGTGCCTGGCATAGCTGCTATACCTGCATTTATAACTGGTGTAAGCTCAAAACCTACTTTTGTTAGATTGTATAGTGTTCCAAAAAATGGTGTAATTACTTTTAACATTGTTCCCCATACTGCAGATCCTGGAATATTTGCTTGTTCTTTCAACACACCATAAATAGCAGATCCAAATTTATCTAATCTTCTTTGTAAAACTGTATCTCTTGCTTCATCAAGAGCTTTTAGTCTTATTTCTGGAGCTTGTTTTATTGGATCATTAACTATTTCTTGTACTCTTAATGCAAAATCTTTATCTGCAAGAACCCCATTTTCTACTTCCTGCATAGCTTTGTTGTAAGCATGAGTATGCAGCTCCGATCTGTAGAACATAAATTTTAACATATCATCTGCAGCTCTCATAAATCTTGGAGCATATCTTGTAGATATATCTAAAATAGCATCTGCACCTTTAAAATACATATTGTCATTTAAAAATTTAGGATCTTCTTCTAGTCTTTCTCTCAATCTTTTATTTACTTTACCAACAGAATTATATGTAAGATTTCTAACATTTATCTTGCCACCAGAAATACTGTCATCAATAGGTACTTTAGAAAATGTATCTATAGATCTTCCTGTCAATAATGATGAAGCAAATACTCTAGTGCCATCTATCATTGATTGCATATAGCCATAGTAACCTGCAAGAGCCTGTTTAAAAGTAAGGCCTTTGTATTGTTTGTTTAACATTTTATTTACAGATCCTTTTGTACCACCTGCAAATCTTGCTAAATGATGAAAATGTTGCAGCACTACACCTGCACCAATATTTACCATGTGCGTATCAATACCAGATAAAAGATTGTTATAATAAACCTGGAATAGCATATCTCTAGTAGATGCTAAATTTAGTTGTCTTGTAGCTCTGGCTACAGAATTCTCATTGTTTTCTATAATGCCATAGAGAGCTTCTAGTTTTCTTTCATTTAATTCTTTGCCACCAATACTGTCAAAGACAGCCTGCAAAGCTTTATCTTCATCTTGTATTTGGTCAAAACCATTTTTCATTTCTCTTAATATTCTAAATGATCTTCCTAGTTCAGCTCTTGCACCCATGACCTGGTTGAGTACAGAAGAATATGTTTGTGTCATTTGCACTGCAAAAGCTTTTTCTTGTCCAGAAGCATTTTCTGATACTGCTTTTTTAAGAGATAATTTTAAAACTTTTCTAAAATCTTGTAATAATTTTATAGCTCCATACATTTGTTCTACTGTATAGACAGATCCAATTCTTCTGTTTTGCAAAGTCTTGATAGATATATTTAATTCATCTGCTAGCTCTTTTACAACTTCATCTTTTAGTACACCTTTTTTGTTACCTCTCCTAGCCTCTAAAGCATTTTTACTATAATGTTTTGATACAACTTCTATCAAAGCATCAATATCGCCTTCATCTTTTACCTTATACCAAAGAGAGTTTTTAAAACTGTCAAAGTTACCTGGGAATAATTCTGGTGGTAATTGGTTTTTATTAGCTGCAGCTTCTAAATTTTTTATAAATTTTTTGTCAAATAATTCTTCTGGAGATCCTTTTTCTTTAAGTAGATCTTGGGCCTTGACTTGTTTTTTGAGTGTTTTTTCGGAGTATTGCTCAAGTTCTGGTATTCCTTTAGTAAGAAATTTTTGTACTTCTTTAGCCATTTCTGCAGCATTAAATTTACCAAACCTTCCCATTATATACTTCCTAACAATCTATTTATGTTCTCCTCTAATTTTATCTCTGCATTGTATATCTGCATTTGTAAAGCTAGTGGTATAACGTTTTTATTATCATATTTTTTACTCAAACTGTACCATCTCTTATGATGTTGTTTTATAATAGGATGTATTTCTTTTGGTCTTAATTGTACTTCAGAAGTAAATCCAGGAGATACTTCAATCTGATAGTGTATTGATCTTGTTTTATTATTGTAATCTTTATCTAAAACTTTAAGATCTTTTTCAATTTGTGCAGATATATCTTTAATTTTCATATTTTCTGCCAACATAAATGCTCTTAAATAATCTGGTAATCCATTAGGATCTCTGTTTTTAACTTTTAATTTAGTGTTAATACTATCTAATTTTTTTATATCTACGTCTATTTGTGCATCAAATTTGTTTAACATATCTGTTAATATTGGCTTGTTTTCGTTAGCTTTTGCAAGTAAAGTATTGATGTCATTATCAACTTGGTATATTTTGTTTTCAATACTTATGGCAGATAAATTATTATTATTTCCTAGATCTTTTTCTGGAGAGATTGTTTCAGTTCTCTCTGGCCCAGGTACAGTTGTATCTTGGGATGGTAAGTCTTTTGCACCTGTAGATGGTGTATCTGTAGGAGAAGTATTAACTTCTAATCCTGCATCTGAAAGAGATTTATCTGCAGCAGGTTTAACTTCAGATATGTTTGAAGTAGCAGCTCCTGCATCTGATCCTACTGCTGCTAAACCACTTCCTGCATCTTCAAAATTAGCAGCTAAATAAGTTTTTGCTTTTGCAACCCATTCTGGGGATTGCTTCATAAATTTTATACTTCGTATAGCAGTATCAAACATAGCACCCATAATACCACCTTCTATGACCTGCTTGCCTCTTGATACAAATTTTTGGTACAAATCATCTGCATCTTCTGGCCTACTATCTAACCATTGTACAAACTCATTTTGGACACCAAGCTCTACTAGCAAGCTCGCAAAGTTGCCATATTCTGGAGAAAACATAAAATCAGCTACAGCTCCAGATCCATACACCTTCAAAGCATTAGTAGCCATGTTACCACCTTGATATGCTTTTGTTGCTTTTAACATCCCAGTAAAAGGGATCATAAATTCTAAAAATCCTGCACCTAAATTAGCTGCCATACTATCTGGGTTATCAACAAATTCAAAAGGCCTTGGATTAAAATCTTCTGGTCTTTTTGTAGTAAAATCTACTTTGCCATCTTTTATTTGTATATAAACGTTAGGTACACCAACCTTTTCCAAAACCTGTACAAAGTCATCTGTTACTTCATAAACATTGTTGATTGTACTCTCAACAGCAGTACCAACCATTTTATATCCTTCAGTAAAAAATTTTTTAAGTCTTGGATCTTCTTTTGTTTTTTCTTCTATGTAATCATCATCTAGCTTTTCTTTGTTCATCTCAACAAGCATAGCTGCACTCTTAACATTGTCAGATTTAAAAGCTTTTTCTATTGTACTAAATGCTTTGTCTTTTTCTGCAGTTTCTCTAACATTAGTAGGATGGAGATTGTTTGTTTCGTGTGTACGTAATGCAAGTAATCTTTCTAAATCTCCATTACCTTCTGTGCCTTCTAAAGATGATATTAAATCTAATCTGTTCATCAATCCCCTGTTATTGTTAATATTTGTTTATATTCTTCCAACCTTGAAGGTATCAATAGTTTATAAGGATCTTTTTGAAGAAGCTGTAATACTTTACCTGGTGTAAGTTCTTCAAGCTGCCCTCCTTCTGTTACAAAGAATACTTTTGAATTATCAAATTTACTTTCTTTTTCTTCTAAAGCTTTTAATCCTCCAGGTATTAGTGCTAATACTTTGGATTGTTCGCCTTCTAATCTTTTTATTTCTGCACTTATTGTTTCTCTTTTTTTATCATCTGTTGTTTCTGCAAGTTGTAATTCAGCATTTTCTTTTAGAGTTTGTAAATTGTTATATTTTGAAATGTTTGGATCTCCAGTAGATTGATCTTTACCACCTTCAAATTTTTTAAATTCCTGTTTTGTTGCCACAATTTTGCCATCTGCATTTAACTTATTGAGTGTATCAGCAATATGTATTGGATTTATTCTGTTACCACTATTTCCTATAGGTATTCCTCTCATGTCAATAAGATGTTCAAAGGTTTTTCTAAAAGTTAAATTTATTTTTTCTTGTCTTTCTGCATCTGTATTAGTTATAGAAAACAAAGCTCCTGCGCTTTGAGCTTCCATTTTGTTTATGATTGCCAATCCTTCTTTATAAAGATTGTGATCTGTCCAGTGTTTATCTCCAATATTATAAGAATTTGCCATTTCTATAACTTTTGCTTTTGTAGTGCCAGTAAGTCTTGTATCTTTTTTTAAATCATCCATATTTAACATTCCAAGTCTTGCATCTTCTTCATACAACTGCTTTACTCCAGGCATATCATCATCTGCATTATACCTGTTAAAAAATGTTGTTTCTAAAGTTTCAGCCATTTTCAAAGCATCTTCTGTAGGATATTTAGCTTTGAAATCAGATATAGCTTTTGTAATATCTTTTTCTAATCCAGAGCTATCTGCATCACTAGCTAATCTTTCTAATCCTATGATTTGTTTTAAAATTGTTGATTGATCTTGAGCTGCCTGTAAATTTATATATTTTTTATCTCCTTCATATAATTTATTTACTCTATCTGTTTCATTATGAAATATTGTAAATAGTTCTTTTGCAAGTTTATCTCTGTCATCATCATTTAATATTTCACTAATTCTTGTAGATCCAACACCAATCACTTGTCCTTCAGCTTCTAGCGCATTAAAGAAGTCTTTTGTAATATATGTGCCACCTCTTACTTCTTCTATAGCCTTGACCAAAGCAACATGATTACCTTTGTATTGTTTAAATACTTCTTCTAAATATATTTTTTGAAAAGTGTTTCTTGCAAACTCAATATCTTTAGAAAGTTCTTTAGAATTTTTTATACCTAATCTAGTATCATCTGCTTGTATTGATATATTGCCTGCAATAAAAGCTTCTTTAGGGCCAAGGTTTAAATAATCTCCAACCATGTTATTTACAAAGATACCTGCTTTTGCCAGGCCTTCTTCTCCTTTAGCTGCCATTTTTATAGTATTTGCAGCATGACCAGAATTTACATAGCCTTGAAAGGTTGTAGTTTCTATATCGTTCTTTGTGCTTGACCAGTTTGTATAAACTGATTTTGCATAAGTTATTGTAGATTGCTCAAAGTCATATTGAAAATAATTGTATAGTTGAGGATTTTTTTCTTTTAAACTTTCTAATAATCCATCTGATATGTCTTTAGATTGTTTGTTAAAACCTGCTATATCTGCTCTGTTCTTGGTATAGGCATCATATAGTTTTTGTTCAAACAAAGATTTGATTTGTAATTTAGCTGCAGCTTGAGCTGATTTATAATATGCTTTTGCTCTTGGAGTTGATCCCATCTCTGGAGCTTCCATAAAGCTAATAGATGTATTACCTAAATCATCTTCTTCTACTTTGTATGCTTTAAATTTTTCTCCTTCTGTAGCTCCTTCAATAGCAGCTTGTTTGCCCATCTCTTTAAATCCCAAGGCAGAGATTTGATCTAATTTTTGTGAAAGATTTAATAAACCCCTTCTAGTTTCTGTTATGTCAGATCTAGTAACAGAAGGTAAGGATCTTAATCTTACTCCTAGTGGTCTATATTGTATCTTTCTTGTTGCCATATTATCCTGTCATTTGTTTGTATTGATAAGCACCTGTTCCTAGTGTTGCTACAGCATTTGCATAACCTAAAGTTTTTGCTGTCTTACCTGCAGATCTATCTATTCTTGCTTGGTAAAAACCCATTTCTTTTGCAATACGTGCATTAGTTTGAGCAATATTATATTCAGCAATACCCTGTGATTGCATTTTTATACTTACTCCTAATTTACTTCCAGAGAAAGGATCTGTGTTTCCTTTACCTGCAAAGGCATTACCATAAGCCATTTGTGCAATCATGTTGTCCAAAACTTTATTTCCATCTTCTTTTGCCTGGACAGCAGATACTCTGCCTTTTAATTCTTCTTGTTTTGCTTTTGCTTTATAACCAAGCTCTGTTGCCTGGGCAGCTCTGAATTGCAATACTGCTGAAGTTACTGTTGCTGCTGCTGCTACGTATTGTGCCATAGTTTTCTCCTTATATGCTTACCTTGTATTCTACACCTAATAATGTGAAAAACAGAGGCTTTGATTGTGTTATAGTTAATGTGCTATCAGTTGTAAATCCAGATAATGGCTGCACTGTTTTTAGTCCTGTAAAAAACTCAATGCCAGTTCCTAGACTTAAACTTTCTAAATTTCTAAATGGTACTTCTTCTGTATCTACTTTTATACTTTGTGTGCTATTTAAAATTAAATTAACTTCTGTAATTCTTTTTAGAAAACCTTGAACATTTCCATTTGGCAGCCTT
>CETF01035979.1_pt1 | contig 12681 bp, 3 predicted proteins | sample 326991 | NCBI WGS metagenome assembly CETF01 (sample SAMEA2622331, study PRJEB7988) | marine metagenome | biome: marine biome (ENVO:00000447); feature: surface water layer (ENVO:00002042); material: "saline water (ENVO:00002010), including plankton (ENVO:xxxxxxxx)" | depth 5 m | reverse complement strand
ACAGATTTTGAAATTGAAAAAATTGAAATATTAATAAAAGAATCTGATCGACCTGATATAAAAAGTATAGCACAATTAGATATAACAGATGCTAGCGTAAGCAATGACAAAATATATAATTATACTTATAAAGGTAGTTTACCATATAAAACATTACCTGAACAACAGTTAACAAGAGTATACGATAACGTGCCTACCAAAGCAAAAGCTCAAGAAATAATTAGTAATAGAGTTGTTTACGGTAATTACCAAGAAGGATCTCAAAATAAACCTTATGATACAGGATTAAATTATTCTTTTGATTACACTCTTGCTGTGGGTGATAAAAGTGATACACAAAAATTTAGCACACAATATCCTTATCATACTATTAAAAGCAGAAGATCATATCAAGTTGGTGTTGTATTAGCTGATAGATACGGTAGACAATCTCCTGTATTTTTATCTGACAATACTGAAAATTCTATTATAACTGTTGCTGCTCAAAATAGTACTGAAACAGCTCAAAGCTGGAATGGTCAAAATTTAGAAATAACATTTAACAAAAGAATACCTGAAACAGACGAAGCAGGAAGAAGTGTTTTATATAGTGCAACAAATCCAACCGGTTGGTATACATATAAAATTGTTGTAAAACAAAATGAATATGAGTACTATAATATATATGCACCGATGACAATACATGGTTTTCCAGATTCAGGTACCATGAGTGACCCTGGTTTATTTTATGCAGATGAAGATAAAAGAAGCTGGTTAGTTTTGCATGGTGATAATATAAACAAAGTTCCTCGAGATACAACAGAAGGGTCTGCGGAAGAAAATTCAATATTCCCAACAGACGTAGATTTATATCCAAAAATTAGACAAACTGTTTTTACTAATTCAAATTCTGGTGCAAACAACAATACGCTTAATATAATGGACGATGGACCACTTGTGAATATTACAAGCATTGGAAAAGCTTTAGATCACGGGTTAGAATTAATGACAGCAGGTACTCCTTATGAAGCTAGTAATCAAGCATACACTGTTCTTTATAACTTTAAGAAAAATCCTTTATTAGCCGAAATGCCCAATGGGTTTGGTTACGAAATAGCTGTTACAGCTGGCGATAATCAATCTCCATTAAACTTTAGAGGTAGTGACGGACTTTCAGTATGGGAAACAAAAGGTTTTGAAAGCGCGTTAGATATATATTATGAAACAGTAACTTGTGGTTTAATATCAGAATTAAATGCTGATATAGTACAAGGTCCTGGCGCTTCGGGTATTCCAACAAGCATCAAATTTAGCGATGGTACAACTGAAGCTAATTTAGCAGAAAATTTAACAGCTGGAAATGTTGTAGGTTCAACACACCTTGAAACATTTAATCAAGGCCCTAACGGTACTACACCGGCTGAAATGACTGGTATAACTTATTCTGTTATTCAAGTATTAAAAAATGGCACTGAAATAGACACAACAGGTAATTTGTTTTTTGATATACAGGACGCTGGAAATAATCAATTCCAACTTAAAACAACAAGTAATTTCGCTTATTTTGGAACATCAAGCGATACATATACGGTAAGAATTAAAGCTGAAGATAATAGTAATAATTCTACAGTACAAGATTTTTCAATATTTGTAACAAACTCTACACCATCAATAACTTTACCAGAAACAGCTACACACCCACATTTTCAATCAAATAGATTACAAGTATTTTTACCTATATCTGCCGTAAATGGTAGCGCAGATACAACACAAAACACATCTAATTTAACATTTAGTATTACGGGTGTTACATTTGATCCAGACGGTACGCCAAGCAATTCAAGTACACATGCTGCTAAGTTTAGTATAAATTCTATAAATGGTGCCGTAGCAATTGCCGGTCATCGTTTTCCTGCTAGTGAGGTTGGAAAAAAATACAGAATAACTGTTCAAGTTAATGATAACAGCGGACAAACTAATAATGTTGCAAGTGATACTTGTGATGTAGAAATAGGTTTATGGCAGGCATACACAAACACATTATATGCTAGTAGCCCCGCAGGCGTTTGTAACACTTTATGTAATAATTCCCCAAGCGGTACATTCTTTATAAAAAGACCAGATTCAGTTACACAAACTTCTTTAACTGTTCAAGTTGGTGATTTAGTTTACACAGACGCAGCAGGAACAACGAGTGCGGGTAATAAAGCAATAATTACAAATAATATGGCGGATGGAACGCATGATGTTGTAACGGGAGGTGCGGTACAATCTGTGGGTGTGGGTAATGGTTGTACAGGTTTCCCTTGCCCTTAACCATATAATTAGGGAATTAATAAAATATGTAATAATTAATATAACATGGCAAAAACATTAGACATTGGTTATTTTAACTCTATATTTATTAAAAGTGATGAATTTGCAGAAACTGCAAATGTTCCAACTAATAGATATTATATAGAAGAGGCAAGAATAAAAGGTGGATTTAATGAAACATTTATGGAGCCAGGTGTTAGAGCGTATGCTGTTAATGATGATTATACTGTTATAAATAGAAAAAATGCAATGATTTATTCTGGTATTTACAATTCAAGAACTGGAATAAACGAAACAAATCAGTTTCCTATAGGTGCAGCAATTACAAAAGCAGTTGATATAACAGACGGTTCAATACAAAAGTTGCATGCAGAAGATCGTGAGCTATATATATTACAAGAAGATAAATGTAATGCTGCTGGTATAAATAAAGATTTTATATTTACAGCTGAAGGAAATCCATTATCAACGGCATCAAACTTAGTTATTGGACAAGTAAGAACGTTTTTAGGTATATATGGAATAAGCACAAACCCAGAAAGTTTTGCAGTTAAAGGTAATAGAAAGTACTTTACAGATAAAAAAAGAGGTGTTGTTATAAGATTAACAAGAGACGGTGTTACTGAAATATCAAACTTTGGTATGAGAGATTATTTTAAAGATAATCTTAAGTTAAATACAAACTTAATTGGCATGTATGATAATGTAAAAGATCAATATATTTTACATTTAAAAGAACAAAGTAAAACTATTGGGTTTGATGAATCTTCAAAAGGCTGGACTAGTTTTTATACTTTTTATCCTGAAAATGGTTTTACTTTAAACGGCACTATGTATACTTTCAAAAAAGGAAATATATATGCACATTATCAAAATACAGATTATAATGTATTTTATGGACAACCAGCCGACGAATCTAACATAACAACAGTTATAAACACGGATGGTTCAGTAGTTAAAACTTTTAAAACATTAGGTTATGAAGGTACAACAGGTTGGTCTGCAAGTGATATAAAAACAGATTTAGATAGTGGATCTTATACAGATTTAGGTGTGGATATTGCTAAAGCTGATTATAGTTTTAATGCAGATTATATATTACCATCAATGTTTAAGAAAAAAGAAAATAAATATTTTTCAATTTTACAAAATGGATCAATAGCAGGTCAAGAAGACGAAGTGTTGTTTGGAGGAGAAGTTTCAGGTATAAAAGGAATGTACTTACATGCTAAATTAAAAACAACAGAAAATACTAAACAAGAATTATTTACGGCTTTAAGTGAAACCGTAATATCATCAAAATAATAAATATGGACCCAATTACAATGGCAATTTCCGGCGGTGCATCACTAATAAGTGGCTTATTTGGTGCGGGCAGAGCTAGAAGAGCGGCAAGAAGAGCAAGAAAAGAAGCTGCTGCTTTAGAACGTAGAATATCAAATGTTGAAGCAAATAGACAAGCTGTAATAGATCCATACGCTAATGTTAAAGATCTTAGTGGTATGATTAGCAATCCATTTCAAAATCTGCAAGTAGCCACGGAAGCAGCAGAAATGCGAGCTAGAGAACAAGATTTGTCTTTAGCATCGACACTAGATACATTAAGAGCAACTGGTGCAAGCGCTGGTGGTGCTACGGCATTAGCACAGGCTGCATCAAGAAGCAAAGCTAATATTGCTGCAGATATTGCAAAACAAGAAGCAGCTAATACTAGGTTAAGAGCACAAGGTGAACAGCAAATGCAACAAATGCAATTAAGAGAAGCAGGAAGAGTACAACAAGCAAGAGCACAAGGTGCTGCATTTAAGTTTGGTGCACAAGAAAAAAGAGATAATCAATTATTAAATAGATTAGCTGCAAAACAACAGAACGCCGCAAATCAAGCTGCACAATATGGTAATCAAGCAAATCAAATGATGGGTCAAGCATTAGGTGGTGCGTTTGGAGTACTTGGCGGAATGTATGCAGCATCAAGAGACGTTCCAACAGGAACAGGAAATCCAGTTTAAAATTATGGGAGCATACGAAAATCCAAGATTTTTCTCAGTAGACTATACTGCAGGCACAAAAGCTTTTAATCAAGCATTCCAGCAAGGCTTAGCTCAAGGAGAAGAAATCTTTCAACAAAGAAAAGAGGCTAGAAAAAATTACGAAGAAACTATATATAGTGCGGGTGATGACATGCTAGTAAAGATGCAAAATCTTGAAGGTGATGCAAAGATGACAGAAGAAGCAATGCAAGAATCTTTAAATAAATTTTATGATCATGCTTTAGCGGTTGGTGAAAGACAAAAAGGTATAAAAGGTTTGTTTACAGCTCGTGAAGAAACTAGAATAGATGGCAAAGAATTAAGACAATATACAAACAGTTGGACATCAAATAGCGCACCTATAAAAGCATTAGCTTCATTTACATATGATCAAGAACTTAGTAAGCAAGATGATTTAGATAGAGGAGATAGTGCTTATGAAGATCAAATGTATTATAGTAGGGCAAAAGAAGAAGGTAGATTAGAAACTAAAATGGATTTTATTCCAGGTAAAGGTTTTGAATCATATTTTGAACTTAAAGACAACAACGGAAAAATTATTGAAAAAGTTCCTGCTAATAAAATAAACATGTTATTTTCTTCTGATAGCCGTGTAGCAAGACAAGAAATAGAAACAACTTTTGATAAGGCTTATGGTAAAGATGGATTAATAACAGGTAATGCTAAAGGTGAAATAGAAAACTTATTAACAACACTGCAGGCTACCGATTCAGAGGGTTATATAAAAGCTAGAGATGTACTTGCTAAGCATGTAGACCGAACTGATGGTTTAGAAAAGTATTTAAAACCTGATGGCACTTTAAATCTTGAAGCAGAAAGCATGGATTACGAAGGAGGAACTGGTGCATTTAATTTAAGTAAAATTCCTTCATCTCAATTGCAAAATACAAATGATATTTACAATAATAAAGTTCCTGCAAGCAATATTGAAAAAATTGATACATTTAAATCAAGTTTTCCTGCTACTAATTTAAGCAATGAACAAATTGAAAGAATAATGGAGAAGGGTATGTTAATTGGTGTTGATGGATTATTAAATGATAGAGAACTTAAAAAGGGTGGTAATTTAGAATTAAGCCCTGATCAAATAAATGCTATAGAAGATATTTATGCGGCTAGTTTAGTTGCAAAACATAAATTAACTAGAGACTATAAAATAAATACATTAGAGGCAAATGGATTGTTAGATAAATTTAATAAACCAGAAGAAAAACAAATAGATACAAGCGGTGACTTAACGACTCTTCAAAGAAAAAATATTTATGATGAAAATCAATATTATAATGTTCAAAAAACTGATTTAAATAGAAGTTTAGATGATTTTACTAATGTTATTGATTTAGGTTTTGAAGTTGACAATATGAAAGTAAATCAAGGTGCTGAAGAACTAAAAGGTATATTTAAAAACAAAAAATATGAATTTGATGGTGGTGAAAAAACATCAATTACTGATGTGAATGTTGATTACGACGGCAATATAACCGTTTATGCTGGTGATCCAAAAAGCTATAAGATAACATTGAAGCCAGGTGATCCTGGTTACAACCCAGATGTACCTCTAGCAAATGTTAAATTTTTAGCAGATACTGACGCTAAAAAAGCTACATTTAGCGCTTATAGTCCTTCTGATTATAAAAAGCTATTAATAAACTTTGGTGCTGAAACTAAAGACGCTAGAAACTTTGAAGTTAAAGCAAATAACGAAATTATAATAAGAGCAAAAGAATTGGCTGGTAAAGGTAAATTTAAAGATGCAAGATACAGACAATGGTTTAACGAATTAAAAAGAACAAAATCCGGCGAAGAATGGTTAAAGAATTGGGCTGATAGTAATCCAAACGAAGCAACTGGCCCGCTATGGGGTGAAATTACAGGTAACACTACTCCAGCTGGCGGTAGTATGTTGCTTGACTAAAAAAATAATTTATGGCAGATCCAAAAATTTTATATAATAATTTATTTTCTAATAAATTATATTCAAAGTCTTATGACGATTTTTTAGAGCAATATGACAACGAAGAAGGGGTTCAAAAATTGCATAATAAATTATCGCAAAATAGTTTATATTCAAAAGATTTTGATGCATTTAAAGAACAGTATAAACTGGGAAAGCAAAACGACCCTGTACAGGAGACTGCGAGTGTAGGGTCGGAAAACCTAAGCAGTACGGATTCCAAATTGGATCTTGGTTCATCGGGATCAGCACCAAGCAGAGCTAATATTTTAACTGGAGGTGCGGGTAAATTTACTCCTCAAGAACAAGAAGATTTTAAATACTTTGAAAATATAAGAACTAGAAAATCAAATGCCATTACCCAATCGGACTTTGAGGAAGAAAAAGTACAGCCAGAATTAATGAAAAGATTTGGCAAATATGGTTTTGTTTTTGAACAAGCAGGTATAGGTGATTTTATAAAAGTATCTACAACTGATGCTGAAAATCCTATAACAAAAACATTTAAAATTAACAAAAGAGATTTATTCAGAGGAGGAAACAGTTTTGATGAATTAGAAGAATTTGTTAAAGCAAATAAAAAAAGCGCTGTAGGTTATGCTTCACCTAAAAAACTTGAAGAATTTGATCTTAAAGAATTTCAAAGATTGAAAAAATCAATGATAGAATCTGGAGGTGATGGTAAAGTTCAATTTAAAGGAAGCTCTGGTGAAATGTATGACGAAGATCAAACTGAAGAATTATTTGCTGATCATTGGTATGCTAGCCGAGGGTTTAATTATAAAGACATAAAAAACCTTAAAAATAAAAGTAAAGATAATCAAGAAAGAATTAATTTTATTGAACAACTTCAATTTAAAACAACAAGGTATCAACAACCCGGTAGTGTACCAATTCCATTATCAATAAAACTTTTAGCGCCAGATATTATGAAAAGATCATATCAAGGCACTGAAGAGGAAATAAAAAAATATCCTGAATATTTTGATCAAAATGGCTTTGCAAAAAGAGATGTTTTAAAATCAGAATTAGAAAAATTTAAAAAGGAAAATAAAGACTATTCAAATATAACTACTAACCCTGATTTTTTAAAAGCAGAAGGCGATTTAAATTTATTTTATGCTGATATTAAAAATAAAGCTGGAGCTGAAATTGAAAAAGAAATGCCTGTAATTGAACAAGAGCAGAAAAAACTACAGCAAGAATGGGAACAAAAATATGATTTAAAATTTAATAACGAAAATTTTGAATTAAAAGTTAATGAATTTAACAGTCAAATAGATAATGCAACAAAAGAAATTGAACAAATTATTGGCGGTGATATTAGTAAATTAGAAAAATATAAACCAAAAAGTAAAGAAGAAGAAAGTTTATTAAATTCAAAAATAGATGCGTTAAACACTATTGTTAATAATGCAAAACCTTTAAATGATTTTTCTACTAAACACAGTGCACTATATCAACGTTCTAAAAATTTAAACGATTTAAATGAAATTTCAACAATGTTGCTTAACTTTGATGATGTACAAAGAACTAGAGGCGAGTATACAGACCAATATAAGAATTTTTTAAATAATATAAAAAGTGGCTGGAGTAGTGGTAAAATCAATTCTACTATTATGTCAGAACTTTACGGCGGTGTTGACATGGATAATCCTGATGATGCTGCAAAAGTTGCAAAATTAATAGCCACAGAAAAAGCATACCAACAAGGTATATTAAATTCTAGAGTATACGAACAATACTTAAATGCTGACTCTGTTGCGGAACAATTAAAATTATTAGGTCAAAATCCATTTGAAATTTCTACAGCTTTATTTGGAAATTCAATGAGCCAATTAATAAGAAGTGGTTCAAAAATATTTTTTCCAGTTGTAGGAGCTGGCGCAGCAACGGGCTCTGCAGTTCCAGGTGTAGGTACAGTTGCAGGAGCAGGTAGAGGATTACAGGTATGGACAGGGCTTGCTGGTTTTGGTATGGAATATGGAAACGCATATTTAGATATTATGCAAGAAAATGGAATAGATATAACCAATGCCGAAGCAGTAGAAAAAGCTTTAATGAATCCTGAAATACAAAGTCAAGCAAGAGAAAAAGGAATTAAAAGAGGTATACCTATAGCGATTGCAAACTTTATGAGTGCTAAAGCAGCATCTATGATGGTAAAACCTTTGGCAACCGGTGGTGAACAATTTACAAGAGCATTAGGTTCACAGCTTATAGTACAGCCTGGATTTGAATTTAGTGGAGAAATGTTAGCGCAACGAACTGCTGGTGAAGATTTAAGTTTTACAGAAGGGTTTAATGAAGCTATTGGTGGTATTGGAGGTACTTATCATAATGTTGCTTTTGAAATGTACAAAAATTCAACAAAAGGGTTTTCAGTAAAATTAGCAAATAATCTTACTAATTTAGATAACATGGTTAACGGTAACTATGATGGCAAACAGGTTATTAAATTTGTAGATAGATTAAAAAAGAAAAAATTTATTAGTGAAAAAGTTGGAAATAAAATATTAGCAAATTCCCAATTACTTGATGAAGCAAATGCTAAATTAGGCGATAAAGCAAATAATAAAAATAGAGCTAGGCTTGCTGACTTATTGCATACAAGAAAAATGATTACTGATCAAAATACAAAAAGCAACAAGCTGGGTGATATTGATCAAGAAATAAGTAAGCTAAGTTCAACAGGAGAAATTAGTGAAAGCGGAGTTCTTACTTTCAATGATTATATAAAAAATTATGAAGGTGGTATTAAAAATGGATTAAGCTTTTTAAAATCATTAGGTGTTGCTGACGATGTATCACTTGTAGAAAGTGACGAAAATGGTAATTTTAAATTTACTGATGATATATCCCCAGAGTTGCAAGAAGCAGTAAATAATTCAAATTCTCCTGCTTTTATAACACCATATACTGAAGGAAGTAAACAACTTATATTCTTAAATAAAAAGTTAATAAGAGATCTCGGCACTGAAGCACAGTTTGAATCAAAATTAGATGTATTGTCTGCGGCTATGCCTCATGAAGTATTGCATGCTGTTTTAGACCGTACTTTTACTGATGAAGAAATAATAAACATTAGTAAAGATTTAAACAATTATTTACAAGAACAGTCTGGTAAAGGAATATCTGAAGGTACTGTAAATGATATATTAAGTAGGTTAAAAAATACTTACGGTGAATATAAAGAAGATGGAACATTTGTAGGTAAAAAACAAAAAGACGGAAGTGTATATACGGAAGCACAATATGCACAAGAAGTTTTTACTTCAATATCTGATGAAATAAACATTGGAAATATTGATTGGAAAAGACAAGACGCTGGATTTTGGCAAAACTTTGCTGATAAAATAAATGATTATTTTAAATATAAATTAAAATTATCAGCTGATGAAATAAACAAAGCTAATATTAAGACTGGCCAACAAGCGTTTGATTTTTTAAAAAATTACAATAAAACCTTTGCAAAGTCAGGAAGAATTAAGCTTGGTCCTATTACAACACCCAAAGCACCTGTAAAAGAAGAAGAAATAAAAACTAGAAAAGCTGAGTTTAATATACAATTAGAATCAGATAGATTAAAGGGTATAGCGAAGCTAAACGCTAAGATACAGGAAAATGAAGACATGGGGCCTGGCAACGCGATAATGAGACAAAGAATAAGAGAAGAAATTGAATCGCAAATAGAAAAGGTTAATGAATTAGAAACGCAAAATACAGCAAATGAATTAAGAGAAAAGCTTAAAAATGCAAAAGGAATAAATAGAGAAAATATACAACTCGCATTACAAGAAAAATTTGCTGCGTTTGAAGGAGAAGTTGAAACCGCAGGATTAAATATTGAAACAGGTAAATTTAGAAGCTCTGATGTAATAACTGATTTAGGCAAACAATTTAAAAACGATTTAGATGAAGGTTTACTAACAAATGAATTATTAGCCCAAACTTTTAATTCGCCTTCAACCAATGACTCATCAAAATTTTCTATTACTGAAGCAATTGTTGAACACAATTGGCCTGTAATAAGCAGTGCTTTAAAGTTTACACCATCTGGTCCATATACAATGGAAAATGTAAAAGATGCTGTAAAAGAACAATTAAATGGTATATTTCCTGCAATGCAAGGTTTTTCTGCAAGAAAAATACCTGTGTTAAAAAATTATACAGGACCTGAAAAAGTTACAACGTATTTAGGCTCTGTATTTGGGCGTAGAAAAGCAGAGATATTTGAAAGAGCTAAAAAAATGGGTGATCAAGTTCTTGAAGAAAGTTTTAGCACAGAAACAATGACTGAAACAGAATTTAAAGAAACTACAACTACAAAAGAAACAAGAGTAAATCCATTAGAATATAAGAATGTAAAGAATAATGTTGATGCTATAAAAGATGCTGTTAAGGTTAATGAAAAAAATTACAAAGGATTAACTTATAAAAAGCTATCTGATAAGTTTGCTGGTAAAGTTGGTAGTATAATGTTTGATATACCTGCAAATAAAATTGATAATCCAAAAGCTAATTTAACTTATGCTAAAAGAATAACTGATGGTATTCCTGAATCCTCTGAAGCAGGTAATATACAAAGGGATTTAGCCGATGCAAACGAAGTTAGAAAGTTTGTAAAATCACTGGCACCTGAAAATATATCTGGTGACATATCTATACTTGATGAATCTGGATTAAAAGTTGAAGTTTCAAAAGAAGCAAAAAATCTTTCTATAGGTTTACCTAGAAACGTTTTAAATTTCTTTTATGATAATACTGGTAAAAGAAGACAAAACTCTTTTGTACATAAATTAAAACCTGAATTTACTGGAAAAATATTAAATGAAACAATTGAAAAAGTACAGTCTGAATTTGCAGGTATTACAGAGGCTGGTCAATTAAATAACTACGATAGAAAAATTGGTCAGAACTTAAAGGGTTATGCTAAGGTAAAAGCAGCAAATACTGTAAATAAAATTGCGACTGATAAAATAGAAAACTTAGATATAAAGCCAGATGCAAGACAACAAGCTAGAGCAGATGCTGCAGCAGGTAAGTCAAACTTTTTATATTCTGATGTAGGGTTAACATCGGAAATATTACCGCAAGAAAAAGTTGATAGTATACTTGATAGAGAGTTTATTTTAGAAGCTGAGGCTGCTGTAGAAGGAAGAACTAAAATAATAAACAAAGTTTTAAAACACCTTGGTATTAAAGAAGCTTACGATCTTCAAACAAAAAAAGGAATTGATGATTTTGCAGACGCATTAAAAGAACACGTCTTTCCATATTTTCCAAAAGATGCTTTTTTTGCAACAAAAGCTATAATGAGAGTCAGCCGTCGAATTGCTGGTGACATGGACACTTATTATCAAGAAAAATTAGAAGAGTTAAAAAATGATGATAGTATAGTTTATGGTGAAAATTATACATATACAAATGAAGAAGGTAAAGAAGTTGATATAGATAATTTATCTCAATCTTCATATGATACAATGATAAAAACTCCTGAAAAAATTGCTAGAAATTTAATTGTTGGTAAAAAAGATGGTAAATCACCAATACAAAAATGGAATGAAAAAAATATGCGTATACATCGCGCTATGTGGGAAAGAACAAATGAAGCTATAAAAAATGATCCTACAGAAGGTAAAGAAGCAGCTAGAGCATTAGCGGTATATTATTCTTTTGTTAGCAATAATAAAAATCATCCGCATAGATTAGGCGCTGAATTTGTAGGGTATTCATTAAATCCTGAAGGAGTTGTAAATAAAAATGGTATTTTAAAATTATACGAAATGGAGCACGCAATGCCCGCTACCGGTGCATATGCTTATTTATTTGATAGTATATTAACAAATAGAAATTTTAAAGCAGACTACAATGCTATCGTTGATAATTATAAATTAATTGCTTTAGATGCAAAAGAAAACAAAAAGCTAGCTAAGGCTGGTGTTGGAACAAGTATGTTACCTGGTTGGAAAGTAATGTCAAACTTCTGGTGGCAAAGATACTTTAATACAGCTGTTGGAAATATTAACGGTGGTATTGATGTAAATAATATTATATTTACAGACGGCAAATCAATTGGACAAACGTTTGGTATTAATAATCAAGGCGAGTTTGCAACAAACCAAACAGCAAAAAATAATATTAAGAAAGCACCATTGTTAAGAGGCTCAGATGTAAACGTAGATAATAATAATTCTGTATTAGATAAGGCTCAAAAAATTGATGATATGAATGCTAAAATGCAGCAATCATATTTTAATGAAGTTGATTTAGATGCTGACTTTAATAAAATTATTGAAGAAACAACTGGTGTTGCTAAAGAAAAAAGATATAGCGATGCTAAAGCAAAAGTAGCAGGAAGAAAGAAAGGAAGATTTGATA
>CETF01024655.1_pt1 | contig 12756 bp, 2 predicted proteins | sample 326991 | NCBI WGS metagenome assembly CETF01 (sample SAMEA2622331, study PRJEB7988) | marine metagenome | biome: marine biome (ENVO:00000447); feature: surface water layer (ENVO:00002042); material: "saline water (ENVO:00002010), including plankton (ENVO:xxxxxxxx)" | depth 5 m | reverse complement strand
CAGGTTGTTTCTGGTCGTCAATTTGAGGATCAAATAACAGTGGGTGATTATCAAAGATTTTTAACCCTGGATCTTGGTAGGAATAATGTAACAGAAGTTTTATCTGTAAAGGACTCTCAGGGTAACGAATATTTTGAGGTTGAAAACCTATCTCAGGATGTTGTCCTGAAGCAGGTTAAGAATGTAGATAGTTCAACAAGAGATGATGTTGCTTACTCTATGCGAGTTATGCCTGTGCCCAGAAGATTTACAACAAGGTTCAATGTAGATGGATCAACAACACTTCAGTTTGGTTATGGGTCTGAGGATAATCTAACTGGTGATCTTGTCGCTGACCCCGCAGACGTTGTACTTAACGTAAACAGTAAGCCTTATGTTTCCGAGACGACTTTTGACCCTACAAACTTAATAAAGACCGACAAGTTCGGAGTTGTCCCAACAAATACAACTCTTACAGTAATTTATACAGCAAATACTTCAAATGTATCAAATGCCTCTGTTGGCAGTATTAACAATATTTCGAGTCCAAAACTTCTTTTTAATGACAGGTCACAATTGTCTGAGGCCGTTATTGATATCATAGTAAGTTCGATTGAGGTAGATAATGAAGAGCCAATAACTGGTGATAGTGAGCCCCTCACAGCAGATGAGATAAGGATTAGAGCACTTGGATCCTACGCTACACAAAGTCGTGCAGTGACCAGAGAAGATTATATGAACTTGGCCTATCGTATGCCTCCAAAATTTGGAAAAATCAAAAGAGCAAATGTGATAAGAGATGAAAATTCTTTTAAAAGAAATCTGAACATGTATGTTTTGTCTGAGGACTTCCTTGGTAACTTGTCAGTGCCAAACTCTGTATTGAAAGAAAATCTCAAAGTATGGTTAGACAATTATAGAATGATCAATGATACAATTGATATTCTTGATGGGAAAGTAATAAACTTTGGTATTAAGTATGAGATAATATCTGACATAGATGCAAATCGTTTTGATTTGTTAGAGCAATGTAACGAAGCTTTGAAGAGTGATTTCCTGACAATAAAGTTCGGACTAGGAGAGTCTGTATACCTCTCAGAGGTGTATAAAATACTTAATGATGTGCCAGGAGTTACAGATACAAGAAATGTTGAATTTTATAATCTTAATGGTGGAGTTTATAGTAACTATATTTACGACATTGATTCAAACATATCTAGAGATGGAAGGTATCTTATTGTCCCCCCTGATTCAGCAGCAGAAATTCTTTTCCCAGATACTGATATTTTAGGAGTTATCGTGTAAAATGGCTATAAAAAAATATTACGCTACAAAAGATAACACGATATCTAACGCTTTCAAGAGCAATCTTTTAACGAGGGCTACTGGGTCTAATATGGGCGCAGCAGATATCTTAGAGGTTTTTGTAATACACGGACAAACTTCCGCATCAGTTAGTACCGAAAACGCTGAACAGAGTAGGGTAATTATTGAGTTTCCAATCGATTCAATTCAGGCGGATATGAATAACGGCGTTTTGCCAACAAGTACAGGAAGTATTCAGTTTTACCTAAATTTGTACAATGCTCCTCATGGCTCTTCAACGCCTACAGAGTTCAACCTAGACGTGAAGATGTTAGCCCAGGCTTGGAGTGAGGGTCGTGGACTTGATATGGACAACTATTCAGATTCAGGTGTATCTAATTGGATTTCCGCCTCATCTACCGCAGAGTGGGGAACAACAGGAAGCTCATTTATAGGTGGTGTAAATACCTCTGCAAGTGTATCTTTTACTACAGGAATTGAAAACATATCGGTAGATGTGTCTGAGCAAGTTTATAAATGGTTAGACGCAACAAACAATTATGGATTCCTTATAAAATTCCCAGACAGTATTGTTTCAGGGTCTGACTCTTATTATACAAAGAAATTTTTTGCAAGAACTAGTGAATTTTATCATTACCAACCAACAATTGAGGCTCGATGGGATTCTTCAAGAAAAGATAATAGAGGAAACTTTTTTATTAGCAGCAGTTTGGCAACTTCTGATGACAATAGGAACACCCTATTTCTGTACAATGTGATCAGGGGAGAGTTAAAAAACATACCAGGACTAGATGATAATAAGTTGATGGTTGAGTTGTATTCTGGAAGCACAGCACCAGAAGGATCTGCTTTGTATGTTGATGATTCTTCAGGAACATCAGTTACCGCAATAACTGGTGGATTACTCATAGAGAATGGTACCACAGTAACAGGCGTATACACAGCGTCATTCGCTTCAACCAGCAGCCTAACCACCGTGTATGATGTGTGGCACACAGGCTCAGGGGGCTCAAGAATAGAATTCTATACAGGATCATATGAACCAATTGGAGTTGAGACAAGCGACCTTCAATATGATAAAAAATATTTAACTTCTATAACAAATTTAGACAGTTCATATGAGAAGGGTCAAAAGCCAAATCTTAGAGTGTTTATTCGTGAAAAAAACTGGAGTCCTACAATATACACCGTGGCATCCTCAAAAGTAGATACAACAATAATAGAAGATGCTTATTATAGAATTTTTAGGTCAATTGATAACTTAGAAATAGTGCCTTATGGAACTGGAAGCTCAAACAACAACTTCACTCGTTTGTCATATGATGTAAGCGGGAACTATTTTGAATTAGACACCTCGTGTTTAGAACAAGGCTACTCATATGGAATTCAGTTTGCCTACTATTTACAGGGTGAATACCAACAACAGCCAGAGGTATTCAAATTTAAGATAGAAGAAGATAGCCTGTATGAGTAGATTAAAGGACTTATATCAAAACAACAAGCAAGGAACAACTGTTGGGAAATATCTCAATAGCAGTTCTCCTGATAATTTAGGAGGAGGCATAGAGTCAGAGGCTCATTTAAAATCCCTTGTTAAAAAGAATAATTATTTTCTACCACCCATAGATTATTCAAAGCCAGAAAACTTTGTTAAGTTTGGTTCGGCATATGAGTATTACAAAAACACATTTGAATATATTTCTAGTTACTACCCTTACGATGGTTCTGGTTTGGAAAAAACAAACTTTTTCAATGATATAAATCCCTTAGAAAAATATATGCTAGAGGAAGTATATCCACGATCAACAGGTTTTGTCACAATAGGCGCAACCTATGGAGCGATATCATCAGATGCTAGTGGATACTTCTCATCTTCTGCTCAATATATTCAAGCAAAAGGTGGTCCTCACCTTAATACAAAATTTAACGAATCAGAAAATAGAACTTCGAATCTAGAGTTTGGCGGGCCTAGTGGATCTACAGTTGAATTTTTCCTGAAGAAAAACGATTTGATAGATGAAAATTCTAGCTCTAGGCGGCAAGTCATCCTCGATGTAACAAATGGTGTTACAGAATCCACACAAGTAGATTACGGCAGGTTCAGGATAGAATTAATATCAGGTTCAGAAACACAGTTTAATGTACTGATGCTATCAGGCACTAATGGGTTTAATAATGTCTTAGTTCCTTCTACTCCTAATCAAATAACAATCTCTGATGGCTCTTGGAGACATTTTTCGTTTGCCTTCAATACAAAACCAGCGTCAGGATCTCCGTATATAGATTTCTATGTTAATGGTACTTGTGTTGAGACAGGTATAGTAGGGTCTTCAAACATCTCAACACCTGTTACGGGTACAATGATAGCAAACATTGGCGCTCTAAAACAGAATCCGACAGGTGCTCTACCAGCAACTTTTGAGGGCTACGGAAAGCTTTCGGCTTCAATCGATGAGTTTAGATTTTGGAAAACCAGAAGAAACGCAGAGCAGATAGGTAGGAACTGGTTTATTAATGTTGCTGGCGGTAGCGACAAATATGATGCCAATGTTTCACTTGGGGTGTATTATAAATTTAATGAAGGGATTACAACAGCAGAAGCTACTGACTCTGTTGTTCTTGATTATTCTGGCAGACTGTCAAATGGATTATTTACAGGGTATGATACAACTTGCAGAAATACAGGATCTGCTATTGATCAATTGTTGATTGATTCTGTTCTCGAAAGAGGTGACCCAATAATACGCACAAATCATCCTGAGTATATATCAACTAAGGATTCATACGAAGTAACCGGCTCGACATATGATCAAAATAATAGCGCCAGACTTTTAAACCACCTCCCAAATTGGATAATAGAAGAGGAGGAGAATAGTCAAAATGAAATTATTAATTTAACACAAATTATTTCTGGTTATTTTGACACTTTGTATAACCAACTATCATCCTTGAAAAAAATAAGATACAATGATTATGTTAGCGGAAGTTTAACAAATTCTATTGATGAATTTCCGCACAATGACAGACTTGTTGAAAACCTTGGTATTAATACTCCTGAGTTGTTCGAGAATGCAGATGTGTTGGCTCAATTTCTAAAAAGAGATGAGCAAATTAATTTTGACCAGCAACTTGTGGATGTGAAAAATACAATATATAAAAACATATATAACAACCTAAATTTTATTCTTAAATCAAAAGGCAACGAAAAGTCAATAAAAAACTTCATACGCTGTCTTGGGGTTGGGGAAGAAATTTTAGCTTTTAACACTTATTCCGACGACGTGGATTTTGAGCTATCAAGTAGCTATAAAACACAAGTCAGTACAAAAAAATATGCTGATTTTACCTCGTTAAATAATCAGGGTGATTCAAGTGCATTAGTATATCAGTATTACGATTCAACAAACACAAACTCTGTAGGTCTTATTGCAGGATCAGATCAGCTTGATGAGTATGCTTTCACTTTACAGGCAGAATTTTTATTTCCTAATAAAGATGAGCAAGATAGTTTATCTTATGAGCTACCAACAGTTCTTACGTCCTCTCTATTTGGTTTTCACGTCCCAAACGATACAAGTCCAACTTCTACAGATCTAACCTGGGAAGCTCTTAATAACGATTACGGATTACAAGTATATGCAATTAAAAGCCCAGGAGCCTTTGCAGAAATAACCTCTCCGCTTTCTAGAGTCAAAGATGCATATTTTGTCGTGCAAAACCGTGCAGGAGAGAATTTATTAACATCAGACATATATCGTAATGTATACGATAACGAAAAATGGAATATTTCTGTAACTTTAAAACCAAAGAGATACCCATTCTCTGATGGTGTATTTGGGTCTGATGTAGGAGATTCCGCTTATGAGTTAGGGTTTGTGGGCATAAACTATGATACAGGAGTTAAACAAAATAGTTTTAATTTAACCGCTGATGTTGGTTTCACTTCAGGCTCATTAACTGTGGGCTCTACAAAGAGAGTTTATGTCGGAGCACACAGGACAAATTTTTCAGGCGACCTTTTGACTCGATCTGATGTTCATGCTACAAGTTGTAGGTATTGGACAGATTATTTCTCATCGGAAGCTTTGGACATACAAGCCAGAGACACAGAGACCCATGGCTCCCTGCACCCATCTAGAAATGCCTATTTGTTTCAGACGGCAAGTGCTAACGTGTATATACCTGAAGCTCAAACATTAGCGTTAAATTGGGACTTTTCAAAGGTTACAAAATCTGACTCTAGTGGCTTCTTTACCGTACAGGATCAATCGTTTGGGCAAAATGATGGAAGTTACACAGCAGACTATCAGGGCACTGTTTTTAGTCCAATAAACCTAAGACAACACACAGGACGTGGTGAATTTTTTACAGCAAATTCTAAACCTGTTAGGAAACAATATGTTTATTCTGAAAGGCTTTTGCCTCCCGAATACATAGCCTCTAGCGAGATGGTTAAGGTTTTGTCTACAGATGATGAAATTTTTGGCATATTCAAAAAACCTGCAAGTAGTTTTTTTGCGATAGAAAAAAGTATGTATCGTAGTATTTCTAATCGTATGCTACAACTGTTTGCTTCTATAAGAGATTTTAACAATCTTATTGGTGAGCCAGTCAACAAGTATCGATTGAACTATAAGCGCATGGAGAAGATGCGTGAAATTTTCTTCCGAAAAGTTCAAAATGATATCGTAGATCTGCAAAAATATCTTGATTATTACAAGTGGCTTGATACAGCAATGACACAAATGATAGATCAGCTTATGCCAGCTTCTGCTCGTTACGCTTCTAATGTAAGAAATATTGTTGAAAGTCACAGTCTAGAAAGAAACAAAATACAATATAAACCACCTTTATTAACAAGCCCAGGCGCACCAAACAGAGTGCGTGTAATAACAGGGGATATAAATGGCGATGATACCCCATTAGGAGTGGGAGGCGACGCCGAAGACGACAACCACCCAGAGAATAGACCAGAAGAAGACAACCCCAGGGAACAGGGGGGAAATGCTGTACGCACGAGAGATGAAGGTGTTGGGGTCCGCCCACCTAAAGGAATTGATTCTGGTCCAATTGGACAAGAGCCCGAGGCCGTGGAGCCTGACGAAATAAGAATAGCTGAAGACCTACATATTAGAGAATTCCCCCCAGTCCCTCCTCCTAAGTTTGGTTGAATATTTATAAATACTTGCAAGAGACTAATTAATAAATGGCGAAAAGAATAATCATAAATTCGGCTCCCCCAAAGCCATCAAAAAGAATAATTGGCGGCTCGAATCAGAGGAGTCAATCGAGACTAACTTTGCAAGGGTCATATTCTTGGAAGTATAATCATGCCCCAGAAGGTCTAGATGAGAGCAAAAATTTATCTTGGTGGCGTGAAGAGGCAAATCGATACGAGGCACCTCTATCCTCATCAGGGGAGATATTATACGGAAGGCAGGCTGTCAAAAGAGAACTAAAAAGAGACACGGATAAAAGAAAATTATATAATTTTGATATACAGCTTGACAATTCAATAAAGGGTGGCAGCAATCAACCTATTAACAAAAAATATCACCTTGGCAACAGAACACTCACGGCTTTTGATAGCGAAATAAATGTTTCTGAGGACATATACCCTAATACAAAAAAGAGAGTGTCGTTTGGAGTAACTTTAGACGGGAAAACATATACTAGCGAACAAACAACCCCTTTTAGTCTGTTTAGTTCCAGTGTATCGTCAGGGTACCAGGCAAAGTTGACTGCTGATGGGTTTGGCGGCGTTGATTTTGCTAATTTACATGATGATAAAATACAAACCTACCAAGGAGAGGTGCCAGCCCAAGGACCTTTTACCGAAAGGTTTGTGGGTGGTATTCTTGCCAGGCATAATGCCCCACTTCGAGCAACTGAGCGCCAAGAATCATTTAATATTGTACTGTCCCCATCCTCTGTAGCAGAAGTTAATATAGAGGTTAACAATGGAGCAGATCCTTTCATTGACCTAAATGGAAGAACTTTGACTTTAACTCTTGGGGGAGTGTCTTATTCGGCAACGTTTAACCCTGGTGTTAATATCGCAGATTCAACAAAAACAGTTTTGGGCATTGCCGACGCAATTGATGCCGACGGTGCCGCCGAAGCAATATCCAGAAGTTTAAACCTAGCGGCCTCTGGAGACGGGTTGCCAGTTGTGGCAAGTTATGGCTTTACTAATTTTGTTAATGTCAAAGGCACGTTTGTAGGAACGAGAGACAACGGTACAGCTTTTGGGGGAACCTCTATTGATGCTGGAAGGGTTACACCAACACCAACATTTAGTGGCGGTGCAAACTCAGTAAGAGCTATAAATCAAACCGATGTTGGAAGTCCACAAGGAAAATACTTAAGAGGGCTTGGAGCAAAAGCACCAGTAAATATTGAAAATATAAAAACATTATTTACTTCCGATAGTGTGCGTGTGGTTGGAAACTATATCAGGAACTATGAAGTGGTCCAAGGTTCTAATCGTGCCGCTACTAATATGGATTTAGCATATAATCGAAACAATTATAATAATACTGCCCCTTCAGCGTTTATAACAACCCCAGCTATGCGGACTTTATTAGCAACAGGATCAGCAGATTATGCCGCACCTCGTCAGATCAGTACAAGAAAAACTAACCAGACAATTATTGTAAATCGTTTTTCTGCCCCAGGCGACAAGGTGGACTCTAAACAACAATTTCGTGATGTAACATCAGATCAATCATCTCCAAATAATGCTCTACCATTCCGTAATATACCAGTTCGAAAGCCGTATATTAGCAAGCTGTCTACTCATACAGCTTTTGGCGGATATGAACTAGGAAGTACAACTGTCGCAGCGGTTTATAAAACACAGAGAAACAGAACCCAAAGAGTTCAGGCTTCTGGTAGTGTATTTATTACGGGTTCGGTTTTTGACGATTATTTTGTAACAAGGCCAATACCAGCAGGAGATAGCACTCAGTGGTTTTTTTCGCTATCAGGTTCAGACACGGATACATACAGTGATTATGTTAGGGCAAACTCAAGATATCCAGAACAAATTTCTTTTTCCAAATTAAACATTGGATCATTTAATGCTGGATTGGCGGGACTGACAGGTTCAGATGGTAATGCAACTTATATTTGGGCCTCCTCGCCATTTGTTGCTCCCTGGAGCCAGACCAGAAACTCATACAAAAGCTCAGCAATATTTTTAAGAAAAAACAATATTTACGAACTTGACCCAGAAATAAAAACAGGGAAAGACACAACTTCTCTTGCAGACTCTACAAAAACAAGACAATTTGTTGATCAAGTTGGTAATACAGTAACAAATTTCTACTCTCAGCAGTTTAGAGAACCACCAATCACATCAAGATATAAGCCACTGGTTCACCAAATAGAAACTTTTATTGGCTCGCCATCTGAGACAACTAGTAACAAAATTACTTTAAGTTTAGAATATAGTTATGGAAACACTCTTATGGGGTTTGCCAATCGTGAACTTAACAGGAGAGTTGCAGGGGATATTAAATTTAATCATAACAAGATCAAACGACCCTATGAAGTATTGCGAGAACAATTAAATAGTGACTCATCACGCTCTCTAAATGGCGTGAACGTGATAAAAATGTTTGCGTACAATGAGACTATATGGCCTAAAGAAGTGTACACTTATTTATCTGGAAGCCGTGCGAGATTATCTTTTACTAACTCTTACTGGAGAGATGACGCTATAATCCAACCAGTAACAACTTTTTATACAAACTATAACACACTGTTTTATGTTACATCTATAGAGACAAGAGATAATAGACAAACTCCACGCTTAACCACTCCGTTTACAACATCTCAAGGATATGGGGTTACCTTAGCGGATCAATTACCTTACAACCCATTGGACTCATCAACCCCCGTCCCAGAAGGCCCAGGTAGGGCGTCAATTTGGCCACTGGACTCATATTTGTGGTCTGATTTATCAGACACTTACGCAGGTTCTACCTACGAGACAGGATCGCTTTCTGCCTCGGTAATATTGGCAGGACAAGCATCAACGCCTTGTGGCGAACTGATGATGACAAATTTTGGAACAATTGATGATCGAATCACTAGCACAGACGCATCAAAAAATACAGGAATAAGCCTACCACAGGTATCAGACTCTGTAACTTCGCAATATGTTTATAGTATAGCTTTCGCTACAGGAACTTTGGTAGGTGGCAACTACAATGTTGAGCCAAGAATTCCTGGCGGTGCTTTCTCTAGACCACCTTGGACAGCAGGTACGCAAAGAGTTTATGTTGATGGAGAATTTAAAGGACAATCTGCGGAACAAGTATTCCCTTTTTATAACAGTTACGAACAATGGGCACAAGAATTAAGGCTTGCAGGTAAATCAAATTCAATCATACCAGAGTATAGAATAAGTGAACACGTAGAAAAGTTTAAAAACAAAGCGTCTGTATTTACAGCTATTTCTTCTTCCTTAGAAATAACAGGGGCAAATTCAAATAATTTTAATGGAACCAATACAGATTTTTATACTCGTTATGCTACATCCGATAATATGGAGTTTTTATCAGATTTTATGACATATGACAAGGGGGATGTTAATTACATTTTTAATGACTACCCTCGCCACTTTGAAATTAATTCAGATGCAATTATGAAACTTTTGCCGTATGAAGGATTTTACCCTGTTAACAGAACTTTACAAATCTCAACACTATATTCACAATCATATGGACCAAATTCTAGTTATGATGGAGCCACTTCAGGTAACAAGCGATGGAGAAGCCTTCTCAGACCATTCTATGCTCCAGGGATTTTATACAACTCAATTAAATCAGGAGTTTCTGTTGACTTTCCAATCAGAAGAAAGACCAGAAACAAAGGAGGGTTCCATAGTTTTAATTCGGTCCTTCAAGATGGAGTCTACCCAGGATATAATATAGGCTACCCGCTGTTTGGTTCGCTTTTTGAGAATATAACAATATCTGGTGGAAAATTGCCAAGCGGAACCAGAAGAAGCAATTACTCTCACGACTGGTCGGACCCTGATGTCAACGCTTTGTATTGGGCTGATAGGCTTCCGTTCGAGTCTATTTTAGCTCCCGAAGAATATTTAACTGCTGATGTAAATACATTAACTGGCTCACTTGCCACCGTAACATCGGATATTAACAGTTATATTTCTATCGACGTAACAGGGTCGTTTAGAGTTGGAAGGGTAGATTCTGATAACATTTATAAAAAAGCGATATCTAACTTTCTAGCGAACGTGCCCCAATTCTTTTTGAAGACAAAAGAAAACAAGTTTGGGTCGCATGGGAAAATGACAAAATTTGTTTCCCAATTTGGCAGTCCATCCAGAGGATCTCAAGAAGTAACCACTTCAGCAAGAACTGTTAATATTGATCCAAAGCGTGCGTATATGATGGAAATTGGACTAATGAAAACTGAACAATTCAACATGTACAGCAACCCAGCGGCGTTCGGACCAGCTACCAATACAAGTTATATTTTTCAACCGTGGGAAATTGCTAATGCTTCAGGGTCTTGGACTCCTTCTGGTTCCGATTGGCCAACACATCGTGGTGAATTTGCCCCATTTGCTCCACCCTATTATTATGGACCATCCTTGGCTCGCATTACTTTTATGCCAATTGGGGATAAAACAGAATATACGCTAAACGAAATATTGGACAATGATCGTGGTGAGGTTTTTGTAGACTACATTAACGAAAGTGGTAGTCTTTATGATGCAAGTTCTGGGTCTTTTGTGGATGCAAACGGGAACACATTAACTACAAATACAACTCCTGCTTATAAGTGGAATAGAGCTTGGTTAAATAGAATGGATATTGATGCATCCATTAATATTGGGAATGAATTTCCTATATCTGCAAATACAACTTATAAATCATCTGACCCAAACAAGTGGACCATTATGCCAAAATGGGAATCCCCCGTATTAGATTTCCCAAGTGAGATATCTGCTGTAGCTGCGGCAGCAGCATCAGCGACATTAATTGCTATTGATTATGCTTCGGCGGCAAGTGGACAAACAATAGTTGTTCCGACAACTACAACAACAGTAACTTTTGAATTTGACAATAGTTCATCATCCCCTGGACGTTCTAGTGCAACAAGCTATACTATTGGAATTAATGGCATAAGCAAAAACTCTGAATTAGCAGAACGAATTCATGCAGCACTTGCCCTTTGTTTGTCTAATGGCGAAATTGATGTAACATCAAACCAAGCGGATGATACAGTCTCAATTATTTCAAATATATCTGGCGCAGCTATGAACAGTAATACAATCTCTGGTACTGCTACAGAAGGAGGTGGTGGTGCTATTGTTTCTGCCTCTGGGTTTTCGGGAGGAGAGTCAGAGGTTGCCGCTTCTAGGTATGGACTTTCATCATCGGTAACACCAGGAGAATTTACTAAAACAACCCAAGGTATGTGGCACCAATACGGACAATCACCCAGTGATGGCAGGGGAATTTATTTATATATAAAAGATATTCCAACGGGAGATCATGAGGAATATGACCTAGTAGCAACACATATCAATTCAACTGGTTCATATAACTATGTTAAAAAGGTTCCAAAATTTGTATTAGATTCTGGGCGTACAGTTTCGTCTCTTGCAGATCTTTGTGGGTTTGATTCTAGCGAAATTATTCGCAAAGGTTTTGATCCAAGCAAAGCTAAGAGACTTGGAGAGCTTGCAGAGGATAACGAAAATTCAATTTCTGAGGCAATACTAGCATTGCCGTTTTACTTGGACGAAAGCGGGGAGTCAAAACTAATAACTCTCCAGGCATCTCCTACAGAGTTGGGCCCAAAAATAAAAGAATTTAGAAAAAATTTCACAAAGTACTCCTTGCCTCCAGCCTTAGCTCAAAAACTTCTTGGATTGGTTCCAAAGGGCTTTCCAAATGTTCCCGACACAATTAACCCATTTGGTGACGATGAATATGACGAACTTCTTTCTGGTGAAGATATAAGACAAATACCTGTTGTATACTTGATGGAGCACATCGCCACTCTAACAAAACAGGACCTTGCAGATATTTGGCAAGGAATTATGCCAGACTTGTCAAGGAGGTTAAGTTTTAGTTTTTCTTCGATTGATCATTACATGCCTGGTGAAAATGTCGAAGACTCGCTAACACAGTTCCCAGAAGTATTAAAAGAACAGATAAACATCGGTGCTGTCAGAGATGGACACCCAAGATATGATCTTTTAGATATTGCTGAAAAAGCTTGCAAACAAGGATTCTTCCCTGAGATTAAGTGGTTAGTTTTCAAAGTAAAACAAAGGGGTGTCTCAACTTATTCTGAGATGATTATTCAAGAAGTTGATGGACCAAATGCCCTTGGGTATGACAACTCTAGAGAATTCCTAACCTTACAAGGGCTTCCAAATGATCAGGTAGATAGGATTCTTGG
>CETF01026869.1_pt1 | contig 12775 bp, 18 predicted proteins | sample 326991 | NCBI WGS metagenome assembly CETF01 (sample SAMEA2622331, study PRJEB7988) | marine metagenome | biome: marine biome (ENVO:00000447); feature: surface water layer (ENVO:00002042); material: "saline water (ENVO:00002010), including plankton (ENVO:xxxxxxxx)" | depth 5 m | reverse complement strand
CGTATAGCGGCAGTAAATAGTATACTAAAGAAAGATAATTGTAGGTTGACAATTGATCCAAAGTGTGTTAAAGTAATAAACGGACTGTCTAAACATGTGTACAAAGAAGGCACAAGACAGCCAGAAAAAGCCTCAGGATTGGATCATTTTAATGACGCATTAGGATATATGGTTAACCATTTGTTTCCTATAAATGCTAAGCCTCAAACAAATCACCTTGCAGGAGTGCATGGTAAAGTGAGAAGATCAATATGAAAACAAAAACACTAACAGTTATAAAATGTTTTGTAGAAGAACCAAGTGATGCTCCACATGTTATGGAGTTCGTTGGTGAAACAATAAACGAATGTTTGACTGTATGTAACGTATATGTAGAGAACTGTGAACCTGGTACCACAGTACACTATCATTCACATGAAGTAGTATCAGAAGTAGATTACAACAAAAAAATAGGAGAATCAAGAAGATGAAAATACCAGATTATTGGAAATCAGAAAGCACACACAAAACAGACCCGCTAAACACACTTAGTCTTATGGGCGTAAGTCTTATGTGGGGTCATATGTTAGACCTTATATCATTGTGGTTTTTACCGTTAACTATAATTACTCTGTTAGCCGCATATGGTTCAGAGATCAATAAGAGAAATAATCATGTCTAAAAATAACACACCAAGAGCCGGCTTTGAAAAGAGTGTAGAAAAGAAATCACACAACAAAGATACACATCCAGAAAAAGGTACTAGGCGTTATGCACAAAATGAAAAGATAATCAATGAGAATCCTGTGTTAAAACAAGCCAGAGATATCGCTGAAGGATTAGAGAAGCCAGCCAGTTCATATGGTTTGCCAAGTGGATTGTCACGTAGAAACACAGGTGCTGGTTCACAAGGACAATGGCACGGTGGTAAAGGTTCTGCACCAAGAGCCGGTACATATTCACAAGAATACAAAGATAATTTTGATAGAATATTCAAAAAAGGCAAGTACAGCACAGACAAGTAATGGCTCAAGACTATTCAATATACACAAATTACGACAACAGACACCGTACTGTTAAGTTGTTTACTGATCTTGACAGCACAGAACAAGCATTTCACAAGTTAGCAGATACAATACAATGGCGTGTGTATTGTACTGCTGTAGAGTACTGTAAACAAGCAGATGCACTGGAAGATAGTGTAAACAGCAACAACTGGCCTCCAATAAAATTAAGAAAAACGCCAAAGTAGATAAATATACTTGTTATAACACGATTATTCAACTATAGGAATATATATGGCCGCACCCTTTAATTATTACGATTATATCACCGGTTCCCATGAACTCTATCAACGATACGCAGACGACTGGAGATTAGCAGTAAGATCTTATTGGGGTGGAGTTGAATACAGAGATGCACAATATCTCAGATCATACGCAATTGATCAAAGTACAGCCTCTGATGTAATCAAAACATACGATCAAGAAGACGGAGTCGTTACGGGTAGTTATACTACTGAAGTAAGACCTGTACAAACGCAACAAGAAGCAGATACTGGCAACTCCAGTTATGTTGGTTCTTTTTACAACGAGAAGTTAAACAACGTGCCTGTGTTACCATACACAAGGTTATACGTTAATGAATACAATGCAATATTGTTTAGAAGCCCTCCAGTTAGGAACTTGCCTGATGAAGCAGACATAAAGCAGTTCATACACAACTGTGATGGCGAAGGTAACTCACTAAATGAGTTCATGAGCATGGTAGACACTTATTCAACAGTATATGGTGTTGTTTGGGTAAGTTGTCTTAAATTGGCAGGTGCAGATTATCCACGTTGGAGAATGCATAGCCCACTAGACGTGCTGAATTGGAAATACGGTTATGATGCAAATGGCGACTTAAAATTAAAAAGCATATTGTTAAGAATAAGCACAGAGCCAGATGTACAAATATTGCAACACATAACAGAAGACACAATAGAAACAATCTTCATGCCGCTAACTGAAGAGGATATAGATGTACCAGAAGGTGCAGAATTTATAATCAATCCGGATCAGGAAGAAGAAGATAAAGGATTTTACAGAACAACGCAAGTGAATCCACTTGGTTACCCACCTGTAAGTCCCATATATCAAAGCAATAAGATCTATAACGGCATAGGTCATACACCAGTGTTTGATATCGCACAAATCCAACGTTCAATATACGGAGACTATGGAGAGATATACTCGAGTATCTCATACGGTGCACATCCGGTGACCGTTGTTGATGAAACAACATTGACACAAAATGATTTCAATGTTGGTGCTGAGCCTGGATCTGTAATAAATGTACAGAACAGTCTTAATGGGCAACCTAATTATGTTTTTGAATTTGTAGCACCACCTCTTGATAGTATCAAAGAGTTGCGTGAACTTATAGATCAAAAAATTAGTAAAATGAATGAGATAGCAATGATACGTTCAGAAGAACTAATCAAAGCATCAAGATCAGGCGTACAGTTAGAAATGTATGACAGCAAGTTAGAAGCAATGATCAGAAAGAAAGCAGTCTCATTGGAAAACGCAGAAGCCAACGTGTTATGGCCTATGTGGTTTGACTGGCAAGGACTTGCAATGCCAGAAGACTTAACAGTCAGTTATAACAGATTATACAACCAAAAAGGTTTAGAAAACGAATTAAATGAACTGGACAAATTGTTACTCACATATGAAAGATTTGAAAAAGTATTTGGTCCAGATAACTATGAAGATGAACCACAGTCATTTGCTACGCCAGAAGAAGCAGAAGCAATGGCACAAGCATTAGGTGGTACAGGCATACATAGTCATGAAGAAGAAGGCATTACTATATACATGCCATTCGAAACACATGAAGAATATACACTAAGAGTGGAGATGATGAAGGCACAAGATGCTGACTTCGGTCCAGGCTTAAAAGAAAAGATTCAAGAACGTTTAACACAATTAGTTGAAGGTTCTTACACGAACAATAGCCTTTAGTTAGGAGATTGAGAAAGGAGGAGTACCCACAAAGTGTGCTCGTAAATATTACGCTCACTCAAGCGATAAAAAGGAGATATTATGGAAGCAGATTCCAATAACACAGTAGAACATACTGAACAAAATGTTCCGGTAACAGATTCCGTAGAAAACGTTGATAATAATATTGAAACGGTTAAACAATCTGATAAAAATACAACGCCAGTAGTTGAACAAAGAGATGGTAAGTTGTTTGTTGACGGTACTCGTGTTTATACACGTGATGACGTAAACAAAATAGGCGCAAATGCTAAAAGAGAAGTTGAGTCAAGATTAATTCAAGACTTAAACGTTGATAGCATTGATAGTGTTAAAGGTGTTGTTAAAGCACTTCAAGAAAGTAGCCCTAGCGAAGAAGGCTCATCACTAAACGTTGAATCGTTAAGAGATGCAGTTAAGAAACGTGAAGCAACTGTAGAAGAACTTAAACATCAAGTTAACAGCCTTAAAACAGACTTATTGTTAAAGGACCATATGGGTAATTTGCACAATGCTATGCCTGGTAATTGGTCACCAGAACAGAAGTCAGCAGTAGTCAAATTGATGAAAGCAGACAATATGTTAGCAGTAGAAGGTGATACATTCGCTATAAGAAGCGGAGACAGTTACCTAACTGTAGATGGTGAAACACCAGATTACAAGAGTGCAGTAGAAATGGTTGGCAAAAACCTAGGTCTAAATTTTGGAAAACAAGGTGTTGAAGTGCCATTAGGTGAGACAGTAAGCAGTCAAGAGAGTAAGCAAAGTGCTAAGCCTGTTGATCAACAACGTGTCAAATCCGATCCGGCATACAGAGAGGCGTATTTAGACTTACGTCTTAATCGTAAGGGATCAGTTAGTTCCGGTGAAGTCACAGATAATATGATTAAAACCAGGGCTAGTGAGATCGCTAAGAAAAAACAGGCTAGAGTATAATATACACTAGCATAACAATAAATTGTCAAAATAATAGGAGACAACTATGACAACTTCAACAAACGTTGCTCAGTTATACACAGACTTAGTTGCGGATCTAGTACCATTTTTCATGAATGCTACTCTGCTTCCTAACTCAGAATTGGTGCGTAACTCAATCAACATGGTTGGTGAGACAGGATCTACAGTTAGATTCCCAATTACTAACAGTTATACAAATGCCTCAAACGTGGCAGAAGGTGGACCAATCGGTAGCTCATCGAACTTCATTCCTACAAACGTAGACATCGCTTTGCAAAAAAGAGGTGTTGGATCAGACGTAACACTAGAAGCACTAAGCGATGGTGGATACGACTTAGTCTACAGATCAACTCTACAAAGACTTGGTGGTGGACTTGCACAAGCAACTGACATTGCTGGTTTCTTAGTAGCGGCTACAGCCTTTACTACAGAAGTTGGTACAGCCTCAAGTATTAACACTTCAACTAACAACGTAATCATGTCACCAGACGCATTAGGTTACGCAGTTAAAGACGAAGGCCCAATGGTAGAAACATGGTACGACGTGAACACTCAGACTCATCAGTTCAGAGGTTCAATCAGAGACGGTTATGCGGCTATCAAACCTGCTTTCGGTGTTAGAATGACTGGCTTAAATGCAGTAGGTTCAAACATCAGTACAATTGGTTTTGATATTTCAAACGTTGCACTAGCAACAAGTACTCTAAGAGTACAAAATGCACCAACATTAGACAATGGTAACTACATTGCTGTAATTGACCCAGCGGCAGAATTTGCAATCAACGAACAGGTTGCACTAGCAGGTGGATCAGCGGCTATTGGATCATTATCTGATATCGGTAACCAAGCATTTTACGATGGACTAGTAGGACAAGCAGTTGGATGTGCCTTCTTTAGAAGTAACAACCTTCCAAGTGCTGACTTAACTTAATTTTAGGATAATATTATGGCATTTGTAACAGACGGCTCAGGAAATGTAACATCATACGCAGAATTTACTGACGTGTTGCAAAAGGATCAACGACTATTAGAAGCAAACGTTATCAAAATACCAGCAGAGTCTGGTTTTGTTGACACTACAGATTTTGTAGAAGACATGCTTACTAAAAGTACAGATCGCATAAACATCAAATTAAAAGCAAGTTCTTGGTATCAAGGATATTTGGCTTACACAGGAACATCAGTGTCGAATCCGGCACTGATGCCCGACTTTAATCCAAACAGAATCCTCAAAAGAAAACAAGAATTTACTGATCTTTGTGTGTTTTACTGCTTTTATTACTATCTCTTGCCACTTGTTGCAGACTTTTCCGGAGCGGAAGAGGATTCAGCAGAAGTGCAAAAGATAAAGTACTATGAAGACAAGTTCCAAGGTTTGTTTAACGAACTGATAGCACTTGCAGATTGGTACGATGCAGATGGCGATGGTACAGTAGAAGATTCTGAAAAAGTCTGGAGTAACCAGACTGTAAGACGTAGTAGGCGTAGAAGTACAGTAGTTAGAGTTAATTAATGAGTATCCGAACAACTTTACTACAACAACTAAATCAACCATTAAATTTTGGCGGTGTTGTTTCTAACGATTATAATGTAGAAGTCAACGAAATACCGTGGAATGCTAGTGGTGAACCTCTTTATAGAAAGAACTTAGGTGTTGTATATTTAGATGAAGAAGAAATCTCAAAGACTCAACTCTATCGTACTCTTGACCAGGGTGATGTTTTTCAAACAGACACTTTGGTAACAGCATACATGTCTGAAGATGCTAAAAATATTAAGGCAGAAAACCCAACCGTTGTAACTAATCTAATCAATGTATTAGGTGTAATAAACACATTTAATGGTTTCAACGTTCAAGAATCAAATTTGGTTCAAGAACAAGAAGTTGATGGTGACGTTATAACATATACTTTCGAGTATACATTTACAACCATATAGGAGAAATACAATGGCAGTAATTAATGTAACCCCGGGTACCGAATGCATCCTAACACTAGGAAATACAGCACCTTTGGCAGTACCGGCAGTGAGTGGTGGAATGGTTATTCCACTTTTGCAAGACGTAACAGTCAATGCATCACCAGGTATTGTAAGGTATTCAACATTAGATAGTTCTTCAAGTTCCGCATTTACAACAGTAAATGAGAACTCTATATCCGTTAACATGTTGTTAGACGAACAAACATTCTTCGGATTAGACGCGGCAGGAGGAACCAACAAGATTGCTGATGATGGCTTATTCCAAGCATCAGTAGACAAAACAGAGGTCTTTTTCTCTGTTGCTTTCCAAGGAAGCGATACAGGAGATCATATTATCTCAGGTAAAGGTTTCATAAGTGGATTGGCCCCAACTGCATCTATGGATGCGGCTGTTTGGCTAACACCAATGGAAATTGTTGTTAATGGTGAATTAACTAAGTCAACTGCGGCTTAATAGGTAACCCAAACATATATGACTCCCTCAAATGGGGGAGTCGTATTTTAAGGATAAAGATATGAACACAAAATTTTTAAGATTATTTGTTGACGGTAAGTGGACAGGTAACGAAGACAGAAGCATTATGGTAGATGGCGAATGTCATAACCTTGATGAATATGCAAAAGAACATGGTATTGAACTACCAGATTCAAAGCATTCTAAAAAACATAAAGATGTAAAGAAAGAGGTAAATATACATGCAGATATGGGAAACAAAGACCATTCCGGAGATCATAAAGTCGATGGAGAAAGAGATAGCGAAGGCTCAGAATGAACTTCGTTGTGCTAATGGCGATTTGTCAAAAGCACAAAATAGGATAGCATTTTGTTTAAGTGCTATTCATCATTTAAACAATAGAGATATAAAGGAGTAAAGATATGAAATTAGCAGAATTATCACAAAAACCAGAACTAATCAAGATAGAAATTGATAAAGCAGAACTAGTAGAAAAATACGGTGACACTTTAGAATTTTATTGCTTTGATAGACAACCCCTAGACACTTTTACTAAATTAGCCAATGCTGACAGCAAAGATGCTGGTGCAATGACTATGCTTATGAAAGACCTAATCTTAAATGAAGAAGGTGAACCAATTATAAATGGTGAATCAGTGTTGCCTATGGATGTAATGATCGAAGCAATCACAATGATTGGCGAACGTTTGGGAAAGTAACAAGCCATACTATAGTAGAAGGCTCTCCTGAGACAAACATGATACTAATGTTTGATGTTATGGCAAGGAGATACAGCAAGTTACCCAGTGAGATATTGCGAGAAGCAGATTCGTTTGATATGATGGTTATGGATGTAGCACAAACATACGAACAATATTTAGACGCAAAGAACAATAAAAAAGGTGTAGGAGAATTTGTAAATCAAGGAGATTTAGAAGCATACCACAAAAAGGTAACTAGTAAGAGCAAGTAAATGGGAAACAAGGTAGATACAAAACAAGTTAAAAAATTATTTAAGCAGTTAGATGGTCTACCTCTTGACACCATGAAAAAGGCTTTTCCTTTTCTTAAAAAGGAAACACCAATCAAATCTGGCAATGCAAGACGTAAAACGTCATTGAAAAGCAGTACTCTTAAGATTAAAAGTAAGTACGCATACGCCGGTAGATTAGATGACGGTTGGAGTAAACAAGCACCAGATGGCTTTACAGATCCTACTATAGACTTTATAGAAGACTACATCGAAAGTCAAATAAGGAAATTATAATGGCAAGAAGTATTGAAGTTACATTAGAACTAAACAGTAAACAATTCGATAGATCACTTAAGAAAAGTGAACAGCAAGTAAAAGGATTTGAAAAATCCTCAGTAACTTCCTTTGGTGCTATAGGAACAGCACTTGCCGCCATAGGTACTGGTGCCGCACTACGAGGTATTGTAGAAACAGGTGCCGCATTCCAAGATCTACAAAATTCATTAAACGTTGTATTTGGTAGTGTAGATGCAGGAGCGGCCGCATTTCAACGTGTTCAAGACTTTGCATCAAGTACACAATTTAGTGTAGAAACACTCACAGGTGCATTTGTACAATTAAAAGGTGCTGGCGTAGAGCCAACAGCAGAATTATTACAAACATTTGCCGATACTGCTAGTGTATCTACTGATCAAATGGGCACATTCCAAGCCGCACTAGACTTAGTATCACGTAGTACTGCAGGTGGTTTAGGATTAGAAGATCTAAACAGATTAGCAGACAGAGGTATTCCTGTATTTAGAATACTACAAGAAAGATTAGGATTAGCAAGACTAGAAATATCAGAATTTGGTAAAACAGCCGATGGTGCAAACCAAATTATCAGTGCCTTACTTGCAGGATTACAAGAAGACTTTGGTGGTGCTCTCAGCACACAGGTAGGATTAATCAATTTTGAATTGAATCAGTTAGGAGATGCTGTAGATAAATTCAAAGTTGCACTATTTGCCACCTTTAGTGAAGATGCCGCAAGTGGTATACAGTCACTTACAAGTGCAATAAACAAATTAGCAGACAATATGGACTCGCTAGTGTCTATATTGAAAATATTAGGTGCTGGATTCATTGCAGTAAGACTAGCCGCATTAAACATATCTAAGATATTCATAACAGTATTTGACAAAACAAAAGCATTGTTTACAGGCACAGGCTTGTTAGCAAAGAATTTTAAAACACTTACAGATGCAGTACGTTTATTAGGCACAGGCATAGCAGGATTAGGCTTTAGAGGCCTAATTGCGGCACTAGTTGCCTCAACTGCCGCCTTTGCTCCTTACATAGCGGCCGCAATTGCCGCCGGATTTGCCATATTTGAACTTGCTAAATTTATGGGCTTCTTTACAGATGCATCAGACAAATTAGCAGATGCGGCAGACCACAATGCACATGTACTAGAACATCAAGCCGAACAAGAAAGATTAGCGGCTGAAAAAGCGGCTGAATTGGCAGCCAAAACAAAAGCCGCCGCAGATGCCGCCGAAGCATTCCAACGTGGTTATGACAATGCAAGTAAATCAGTTGAGAAGTTCAAACAAGAAATATTCGACAGTAACGACCCATTAAGTAACTATCAAGAATTTTTATCTGACATACTAGCAGAATCAAATAACATGGCAGTACAGCAAGTATTTGCCGCAAAAGCAGTAAACACACTCAGAGAATTTTTAGATGCTGGGTTGATATCTACTAGAGCATTTGGTATTGCTATAGAAAAATTAAACAGCATAATGGGTATAACACCATTCCAAGACTTTATAGACAGTCTCCAAGGACTAACATTAACCACAGAAGAATATAATGAATTCCAAAGACAGTTAAATGCACTTATAGAGAAATATCCAGAGATGGCTGAAGAAGCCGCAAGAGCACAAGATGTCTTGAATGAAGCACTCATGAAAGATGAGGCAATGAATAACTTCTTAAATACATTAGGACAAGCACAAAAAGCCTTAAGTGAAGACTTAGCAACAGCCTTCTTAGAAGGACAAAGTGCCGGAGAAGCATTCCAAGACTTCTTTAAGAAAATGGTTACACAAATACTTGCTGATATATTAAGATTACAAATTATACAACCAATATTAGGTTCATTGTTTGGCTTGTCATTTGGTGCTGGTGGTTCAGTAAAAGGTATGGACTTTGCAGGTTCTTTCTTTGGAGGACTATTTGGTAGAGCAAATGGTGGACCAGTTATGAAGAATAGACCAGTCATTGTAGGAGAACAAGGTCCTGAATTGTTTATGCCAACAGCAGGTGGTAATGTAATACCAAATAGTGCATTAGGTGGCGGTGCAGTAACATACAATATCAATGCCGTAGATGCACGTTCTTTCAAAGAACTAGTTGCACAAGACCCAGAATTTATTTTTAACGTTACCCAAGTTGGTGCGAGGAGACAACCACGATGAGCCTACAAACAATAGTAGATAATTCAATATTTGCCACAATCTATAGAAAGAAGGTTGCTGGACAAAGTATTTCAAGATCAGGTAGATTGCTTACAAGTGAAGTAGTAAGTGCTGTACCATATCAATTCACAATAGGTATGCACAACGGCTTACAGTATTCAACGAATAGGGGACTTACAGAAGACTTGAATGCACTAGATGTAACTGAAGAAAGCACTATAGATATTGGTAGTACAAATACATCATTGAGTTATATAACAGCATATCAAGGAGATCTTACACCAACACAATTAGGACAGATTACCGTTACTAGTGCATCAGGTACTAGTCTTGTTTTAAATACAACTAGTGTTACAGGTTCTCCAACAGGTAACGCATTCAAGAAAGGTGATTATGTGCAATTAGCATCAGGATATAGATATCCTTATCAAGTAACAGCAGATGTTACATACAGTGGTACAAGTATAACAGTACCTTTGAGCAGACCTTTTATACCTCAAGACTCTTATACAGTAAGTGGCAAAGGTATTGTTGCAGGTTCTAGTGTACAATGGCGTGTTAAGATGATTAACAAACCTAGATATTCAGTAGTACCACATGATTTGTTACAATTTGACAGTGATTTTGAATTTTTAGAATTTATTAGAAAAGAGGACGGTTAATGGCTACAACTATTACAGAAGTCTCGAACAATAATATAAAACATTGTTTGTTAATTGACTTGCAAATAGACAGCACAACTTATTATATTTCAAATAGTTGGAAATCTATTGTGTATGATAGCAATACCTATCAAGAATTAGGCGCATTTATTAGTGTGGGAGAATTTCAAGAGGATATCAAGACAACTAACGGCGATTTAAGCATCGTTTTAACAGGAATACCTGCGGGTAATGTGCAAACAGTACTGCAAAATCAAGTAAAAGGTGGCTCTGTAACTATATATAGAGCATTTTTTGATGACAGTTATGCTGTTTCTAACGTATATCCTCGATATAAAGGTATCATAACCAATTATAACATCAGTGAACAAGTAGATATAGAAAACAGTGAAATAACAAATACTGTAGGTATAAATGTTGCAAGTATAAACACAATATTAGAGAACAGAGTTAATGGACAACGTACATCTCCTACAGACAGAGACAACTTCTTTCCTGGAGATCAAACATTTGACAGAGTACCTGTTATAAATGGTACTACATTTGACTTTGGTAGAGAGTACACAGGTGGTGGTGGCTACGGCGGCGGCGGAGGCGGCGGCGGAGGCGGCCGTAACAACAATGATACACCAAGATATGACATGAGATAATGAAGATAAGAAAAGCAACATTACAAGACTTTGATCGCATTATGGAAATGATGATAGACTTTGCAAATAGTTCTCCATATGCACCACAACATGAACCAGAGTACAATGATACTTGGGTAAGACGTTTGTTGTGTTCTTTTATGAGTGCAGGATGTATATTTCTTGCAGAACATGAGGACAAAGTTATAGGTATGCTTATAGGACAAATACAACCAGATCCTTGGTTACCACAGATCAAGACAATGAAAGAAGTTGCTTGGTGGGTAGATCCTGAACACAGAATGGGTAGTGCAGGATACAAGTTACTGTTAAGATATATCAAGTATGGTAAAGCATTGGTAAAAGCAAAAGAGATACAAGGATTTACACTGACAAACATGGAACAGTCACCAGACTTTGATTTAGAGAAAAGAGGTTGGCGTCCAATTGAAAAGAATTATATTTACGAAGGATAACATATGGCAGTCTTTACAGCAATAGCAAGTGCAATCGTAAGTGGTGTTTTTGGTGCCACATTTGCCGCAACAGTTGTTGGCGGTTTGGTCACAGGAGTTATTGCAGGTGGTCTTGCACTAGCAACAAGTAAAGCATTAGGTGTTTTCAAACCACCTAGCATGGGTAGTGCAAAAGATCCAGGTGTAAAAGTACAAGTAGCACCTAGCACAGACAACAAGTTACCTGTGTTTTATGGTACTAACCTTACAGGTGGACTAATCACAGATGCTGGTATATCAAACAGCAATGACACAATGACTTATGTTATTTGTATAGGTGAAAAAACAGATACAGGTACTTATACAGTATCTAAACAGTTCAGAGGTGATCAACAACTTAACTTTGGTTCAGGCGCAAGTTCACATATTGTGCAATCAGTTACAGACGCAAATGCAACAGCAAGTAATGATGTTGCAGGCAAAATGCGTGTGAGAATATATGCAGGTGGTACTGCCGCATCAGATCAAATATTTCCTACAAATGCCACAAACAAAGTTGCCGCAACAACATTATTATCTACTATAAATGGTAACACAAATTATTCAGGACTTGTGTACGTTGTGTTTCAAATAGATTATGATCAAGAGAATGGCTTAACAGGATTAGGCCAATATACAGCAGAAATCACAAACAGTCTAAGCGAGCCAGGTGCAGTACTAGATGATTATCTCACAAACAGCCGTTATGGAGCAGGGTTAAGCAGTTCAGACATAGACTTAACTTCAATTGCCGCACTTACAAGTTATGCAACAGAACAAGTAGCATATGAAGAATCTAATGGTGCATCTGCTACACATGACAGATGGCAAATAAATGGTATGATGGGTACATACACCGATGTATTCACAAACATAGACCTAATTTGTCAAGCATGTAGCACATTCTTTACATATAATCCTAAAGTAGGTAAATTTGTTGTAGTACCAAATAGGGAGGCTACTACAGCAGAAAAAAGTGCGGCTTATGTGTTCAATGATGATAATGTTTTAGGCGCAATAGATGTCACATCGACGCAGTTGTATGCACAATACAATCAAATAGAAGCAGAATATCCTGATGGTACAGAAAGAGATCAGACTGCTACTGTATTTGTAACTACACCTAGCGGTGATCTAAATCCTAATGAACCTACA
>CETF01010803.1_pt1 | contig 12815 bp, 24 predicted proteins | sample 326991 | NCBI WGS metagenome assembly CETF01 (sample SAMEA2622331, study PRJEB7988) | marine metagenome | biome: marine biome (ENVO:00000447); feature: surface water layer (ENVO:00002042); material: "saline water (ENVO:00002010), including plankton (ENVO:xxxxxxxx)" | depth 5 m | reverse complement strand
TCTTTTCTTTAAAATATGGATAATAGTTGTATGACTCTCACGATTTATTACATCTCCTATAAATTTATAGGTGCAATCCAGATTTCTTAAAGCAAAAGCGCAAGCCTGCCTTGCATCTACTAAATGCTTATATCTTTTTCTACTTCTTAGTTCTTTTTTTGTTATCTGAAATCTATCGCAGACTTCGTTTACAATATATTCTGCTATCATTTTTGATCTAGTTATTTCTTAGTAAAAAATACCCCCCAAAAATACATTTTACGGCACTGGGGGGTTGATGCTCGCATTGTAAAATGTGAATAATCTAATCTATACAATTATCAATAAAGATTCAATGATACTTACTTTTTTTATCAGTATTATCAATCTTTGATATTATTATTGGCTTTACTGTTCTTACTTTCATGTTAGGATCAGTTCGATTATCTACGATGACTGTCTTTATTTTCTTTCTCCTTTGTATTGCCATTTTCCGTCCTCATCTACTTGAAATTCGTGGTATCTATCACCTTTATGGTCACAGTGTATAAATTTTTGATCTGGATAATAACAAATCCTTTTGTAGTCTGACGCTCTAAGTTCCTCTAAGAGAAGCTCCATGTTGGCACAGGTGTAGTCTACAGCCCCCAAACCAGTAAAGGTATGCTCACTAGTTCCAGTCCTGCCATGAGAAAGTTCCCAGTCTTTTGAACGATAACCACTGTTTTCAGACACTTGTATAGATTGACCTATTTTGTGTCGTATAGGATTGATTATAGGCTTGTGATATTTCTCTATTTTGTCAACTACATGAATCGGAACATCGCTCATGACTCTATCAACAAGAAATTCTTTAATACTAAAATAATCGTAGTACATATTATTTTGATTAGTTAAATAGTAAAATCTAGTCACTTACAATGATAATATCAATACCAATAAAAAAGGATGAGGGCTTTCAACCCCCCATCCATATACTAAGAGAACTAATGAAAATTACATTACATAAGTCTTTTGTATAACAACTTAGAAATTTCATCGCCCTGAGTTCAGAAGGGTAATGCCTCTTCTTCTACTTTAGAAGGGGCACTTTCTTCTCTATCTGCTAGAGCTACTTCACCATCTGTAAAAACTACTCGACCATTGCCAAGCCAAATTTTTTCCTGTCCTGCTTCTCTTTCTTCTTTGGACATACTCATAGCAATACTTGCATTATTGCCGAACCTAGTTTCATCGTTAATAAACACAGTAACATTAGCGTATGTGCCTTTCTTACCTTTGATTAACGATTCTTTTGGGATTTTTGTTACGTCTATAGACGCATTGATTATTGTCGCCATTTTTCTTGTATTTATATTAAATGTTAAGTTTAAATATATGAGGCTCACTAAGTAAAATCAAATCTTTGATTTAGCAACTTCAAGTCCCATGTCTCCATTATGGATCATGTGCATAAAATTGTGAGAAAGTTGGCCTCTTCTTGTTTTTACTAGCTTTACAAAGACTGATTGATAGTCAAAAATTTCACCATCTTTTCTGCCTTTTACAGCTAAGTATCCTTCGTGATCTGTGGTTACTAAAGACTGAACCATGTTTGGTCTAAACACTGATGTCATACAATGAGCTACGTTCTTTATAGCCTGTGCCCATTGTGCGTCTTTATACTTTGGAGTTAAGCTCCAACCAGACCTATTTAATGAGTTTATAGTAACTTGACTAGGAACGATTACCAACACATTGAGCTGTTTAGCAATATCCTTCATAACCTTAGTTACATATTGAATTTCTAGCGTCCTGCTATCAAACCTGCCTTGAGCATATACTTCTTGAATATAATCTATGACTACAAAGTCAAGACCATAATCCATTTTGTTTAGCCTGCACATACGTTTGATCTCGTCTATATCATCTACAGAATCAATGATCCTTACGTTATCAGCTTCGTATCCAACCATCAAGCCAAGCTGTTTAGCAGTATTGACATCATAGTCTTCCATCTGAAACCACAGACCTTGATAGCCTTGTTGAGCAAGTTTACTTGCTAAAAAAGTTGCCCATTGAGTCTTACCATGACCAGAGTCAGCTAAAACAATATTTATATCACCTCTATGGAGTCCAACATCTTTATGTAGACCATCATCTAATTTATGCACACCAGTGATCAGCTTCTCTTTTTTAGGCTCATTCATTTCACGCTCTAATATTTCAGATGGAGTCAAAGCGATTTTTTGCGATGCGTCATCTACTGTCTGATTGAGTTTATCAATTTCTACTAATAGATCGTCCATTGTAGTGGTTGGACTATTAGCTACATCACTGACATGCTTTAGCGAATATCTTAATCTGTTCTTATCAGTAGTATCTTTCAGAGTTTTTAGATATGCTCTAGTCTCATCTTCAGATGCAACGTGCATCATCATGAGTGCATAAAACTCATCAATGTTCATGCCCTCTATTTTAGCAGCCAGAGTATCTTCATTGAATACTGTTCCCTCTGCATGCTGTCTGCAAGCCTCTAAATATACAGGTCGAAGGTAGTGAAAATAGGTAGCATCTAACGTATTGAATATAAGGTCTCTAAATTCTCTATAAGATATTAGCGTACCAATCAGCACTTCCTCCAAGTGCATCATGTCATTACGCTTCATAACAGTTCTTTTACCTTAACCTTTCCATACGATGTTAAAGAATAATCAGATGGATATTTGTTATTAGAAACGATTACACCTGAAGATATTAAACTACATATCGTAGAAAATGTAGTCCAATATTTATCGTGGTTTTCCAGTTCCATCTTAGGTTCTATTTCAGCATAGGTGGCTTTTTTGTTCTCATTTAATAGTTTCAATATTGCAAGTTCATTCTTAGTCATTTTTCTTCGCATTTTTTTTATTTCTTAAATCGTTTTTGGTTACTGTTCCATCCTTGTTGAAAGTATGCAATACCCATCCTTTTCTGTCATACCACGTCATAGCAAGGACACGAATATACTTACCTGCGAATTTTTTCGCAAAACGAATGTATGGTTTTTGTGTGGGTGGTTTATTAGTCTTAACCTGAACAAGCCAAACGTTACTACCGTCCATAGCTATCAAATCAAAACCATCAAATGTATATTCTAAAACATGCTCACAGTCAAGTTTCCAGCATTTGGTGCATAGTCCTGAGAAAAGGTCTTTAGACTTACGAAAGCGTCCAGTTAGTTCAACTTCATCAACGATCATGCCCTTATTTTTAAAGAGCTCGATAGCTTTGATTATAGTTCTACGGCCTTTTGCTTTGGCGCTCATACGCATGAGATACCCCCACCACCATCGAAATGATGACGAGGGTTATAATTATTGCAACTTTCATTTTAAATTGAAAGTTTATACATCTTCTTCTTGATTTATCTCATCTTCAGAGTATATGCCCTCTGAATAAAATCCAGTAAGTTGCAATATTGCACGAGCCTTAGCTCTTTTTTCCGCTACCTCAACAGGATAATGAGGTAATGGCTTACCAGATTTCTTACTAACCTTTACAGGATAGTTATAATGATTAGAAGTACCAAAAGATTCAACAAAGTAAATTACACCATCTTTGTCTACTTTTTGTGCAGTAGCTTTGACGCAGCAATTTTCTTGATTTTCTGTTAGTTCAGGAACCACTTCACAAGTGACCTGAATATTATCTTTTTGCATGATCTTCTCTACGCCAGTCCTTGTAATGATTACAAATTTCTGGCTAGGGTTCTTGAAAAAGTCTTTGCCTGTAAGATTGTATCTGTCGGCAAGTTCTCTGAGTTTTGTGTTATCTTGGCTCATAGTAGTATTATTTCATTTGAGTTAGGCAAACCAATATTAGCTTGCGTTGGGTTTTTCTTCCAGTCTGCTATACGCTGCTTTAGTTCACTTAGTTCTTTTGCGGCGCTTATCGCAGTTTCTTGGTCTAAAGAATAGACAGCAGTATTATATGGAAATTCCTTTTCTATTGCAACATAGTAAAAATCTTGTACATCAACACCTAATACTTCACAGTAAAAAACTGCTTGTAGATCATATCTAAATCTCCAGAAATCTGAACGAAACGCTTTCATTGAAGCGTCTCTACAAGACTTCCAATCAATGATCCCCTTTGGATTTCCATCAGAGTCTACAAGAAGCCTATCTGGCCTTACTCTGTAATTCAATCCATATAAATCCTCTTGATCTGTCACAAAAGAATATTCGTCCCACATTTGATCATGATCAACTTGACTATAGACTTGTTTTAGTCCACCGTTGTCCATAGCTGAATTGTACATGAGCTGTATTTTTTCCATGTCTTCTTCAGAAATCACTTCTTGATGTTCTCCAAGAGAGCACATAAAATCGTTTTTATAGCTCTTATACTCTTTTGTCATGCTTGGATTAATTATGTCTGGCCTCTTCTCCATTATTTGTTCAATGATCTTTGAGTCCTTGAATACTTTGAATCTTGCATGAAATGCTTCTCTGTCTTCAAAATATGTGTGCATGGCATCTCCAAACAAAAGAGCTGGTGATGGCTTGCTTGGTTCCAGTGCCTTAGCTACTGAGTGTTTTGCCACGTTCTTAATAAATGAACTTGATATGTGGCTATTCAAAGAATGATAATCTTTGTTGGATAGGTCTGAATAAACCTTCATCTTAGTACTCCATTATGTTGTTTATTAACTTAGTATGCCCTATATTACAAAAAATATTACAATACACAAAGAGAAAAATAATGAAACCTAATTACTACGTAATACTAAGTGCGGATGTAAGGTACAGTGAAAAGATTACCGCTAATGAAAAAATACTGTACGCTGAAATTATAACCCTATCTAGTAAGCATGGATACTGTTTTAGTACTAATTCCTATTTTGCACATCTATATAATACAAGGACAGAAACCATATCTAGGTGGATCAAGTCATTAAAGAAGGCTGGATTTGTAAGAGTAGAGTATCATCCTATTGATGAGAATGGAAATCAAAAGAGAAAGATATACCCCTTGACTGAAAACGCAAGAACCCTTGATCGAAAACGCAAGAACCCTAGCGATTTGCGTCAAGACCCCCTTGATCGAAATGTCAAACATATTAATATAAATAATAATAATACTGTTTCTTCTTTAAGAAGGGGGAGGGAAATCGTTTTAGGTGAGATCATGTGAGAGATTTCCACCCATATCAAAAGGATTTTTACCCATTCTCATAGTGAATTTTTACCCATATTTCAGGGGGATTTCCACCCATCTCAGTTACGATTTTAGTTCCCCACTTTGGGGATTTTTACCCATTCCAAAAGTAATTTCATTTAATCTGATTATTTGTATCTGAATATTAGGATTCCATCTATAAGTGTTGTATATTGATGTATTCAATCGAAACTAAGAGATACATACTATGAAAACAACAAATCAACCATTGAACTTTGGGTTCACACCTGAAGACTTAGACTATAAAGTCCTGAGAGATACCGTTAATATGCTCGTTGAGTTCGAGTGGAACTTCAACCCATTAAGACTCAAGGATACCTTCATTGAAGTATTCGGTGGCAGCTTGGGCCAGCACTTCTACGATAAATTCGATGGCAATATCTTCAAGCTGTATAGCTCCATGAGCAATGAGAACCGAGAGCTGCTCCTGAAGGTAGTGGCCATAGACGTTGACTCCAGAAAGAATCAGGACACCACTTTTGAATATCATGGGATTCAGACTCTACCTATGGACTTTAGCACACCTGAAGGCAAGCAGTCGATAGTAGCTAGTAGAGATACTATTGATGAAGCGGTGGACTGGGGATTCAAGGAGAGCCCACTGGTTGCTGGAGTACTTCTTCAAACAATGATGGAGCACTGCTCGATTTCTTATCGTAAAGGTTCAGGCAAGGAGGTATCATGAGTTTATTTTTAGACCTAACCAACGAAGCACAGAACGTTCTTATTGACCATGCCATAGAGGAGCTGGAACACAATGGGCTACCTGATGAGACCCTGACATTCAGGTACGATTCACTATACGACTTCCATCATAAGCTGTTCAATGAGGACTACTGGTTCTACTCTCACTATGAGGCCTATAAGTGGATGAGCTCAGCCTTCCAGAGTATGGACTTCTTCCAGCTCATAGACTATGTCAGAGACTATGAAGAATCTATGTTCGGTGAGTTCAGGACTTTGGTTCAGAAGGACGAGATAGGCAATATGCTAGTCTACATAGCAGGTGAGGAGATGTTACATGAGGAATGCTCTATTACTGATGACACACTAATCAAGGACGTAATCAAACAACTAAAAAAACTAAGACACGATGACGACTAAAGATAACATACTACTATGTATCCAGTGGTTCGAGCGAGCAGCAGAGCAAGCTCGGCACTGGGTGAATGAGGATGACTGGGCAGAAGCTGCTCATGTCATTGAGCACTGGATAATCAAAGATGCCAAAGAAGCTCTGATATACTTAAAAGAAGGAATACAACTAAAAGAAGAAGAGGCCAACCATGATTGAACAACTAACAACAGAGAACGTGAAGGACTACATGGACACCAACTATGGAGGAACTAAACTGGACGTGGAATGTCTGGTTAGTGCTTGCCAGTGGGTATCCCAATCTGAAAACGTGGGGGAGGTGGACTTGTTCCATCTACTCATTGAGAACGAACCCATTAAGGGTCTATATACCCACAGCTATGGGTTCCACACTTCATCTGGACGATATCTCATTAATGAGATGTCCAGAAAATACCACGAACACTTAAATGGATATTGATACTATGGATAATCTAGCTAAAGCTATATCATATATGAACTTCATGGAGATGGACTATGAGGTCGTAGGAAACAAGATGTTTATTACAGCATGGAACAAGTCTTTGAGTGAGACTCTTACTTTTCAGCTGGCACAAGATGCCATTGATACCATGGCCGAAGCATGGGACAACATAATCAGTAACAGCAAATCATGGGGGGTATCATGAACATAGTTCGTATGTTAAAGGATGACCACGACTTCTCACAGAAGCAAATCTCAGAAGATACTGGAATCAAGGAAAATAGGTTGTCATATATGAAGACGTTTCCTGATGAGGACTTCATGGACAGAACGTGGGCTTCAGAATATAGACGACTTAAAGAGTACATGGATACTCATACTAGAGTATGCAGCAAGACTGGACAGAGAATGACTCAAGGTTTTGAGACAAAGTTTGGACAGTGTTTCGCACATGAGAAAGACCTTATAGACTGGTTACGAAGTCTTGACTATAGCGACCCTCATATATCAGACCAAGAATATCTGGAGTGGTGCTACTATAGAGGTATATGGGACTATGCCTGCTGGCACTATTAAAGGGATTTCTACCCATTTCAAAAGGATTTCTACCCATGATAGGTAGGAGTCCTTTTTTTTTGCGCTGGGGATTTCCACCCATCGTAGAGAGATTTCTACCCATCCTAAAGGGATTTCCACCCATAGCAGATACGACCTGAACCTGATTCGGCTGGGGCTGGGGCTGGGGCTGGGGCTGGCCAGCTGGCCCTAAAAAAAAGTAAAAATAATTTTGTATTCAGTTTTGAATAATGAATAAAAGTGGTATATTGAGTTATGCAGCAATGACGCTGCTCTAATTTAATACTAAGAAAATGAACCATATATATAAAGTTACTTTTGAATACATCAACGCTCCCATCGGAGACATAGACCCTACCAGCACTGTTTATGAAGTGAGAGAAAAGGACATGATGTCTCACTTTGAGCAGGCAGTTAATAAGTATGTAAAAGATTCCTGTAAGCAGGAAGCTCTAGAGCATATAGAAGCCAGTCTTAATGACTGGGCAAGTAATGAAAGATACAATGGAGAGAGTGAGCTTATTATGGGCAAGTACTTGTGGAATGACTATAAGAATGATAAGCACGCCTTTATCGATGTACCTACAATAGTAACTATTTTTAATACTGGAGAGGAGCTTTAAAATGACTATCAATATAACATCAGACATCACACAGGGCAGCTACTCAGTAGCTGACCCTATGCTCTCAGAAATGATTAAAACCCTTTACGACTACCTGCAGTATCCTGATGTCAGAGAGGAGGCAAGGCTAGACATAGCGCTGGCAGTCTATCACTTTGCAGCTGCTTATTATGAAGGGCGCCGCAGCAATCTTTACCAAGCCCTGAGCCATATGAGTAAAGTATTCCTATCTGGAGTGCAGGACAGTCCAGAACTGGAGGGCGGTTTAGTACCTGTACTATATGAGCACTTGGTTGATACCTATGTACAGGAGGCCAGCTATGAATAACATAAAAGCAGACTTCCTTTTAATATCTGGAGAGCTCGCTGGGCTCTCCTTTACTGAGAACCTGAAGCGCTCTCTAAATCTGGAGCAGTGCCTGCAAGATTTAAACCTCAGATATACTGCTGGCATTGGAATGTGGGAGGGAACGCAGGAACGCTGCTATCTGGTGAGATATAGAGATGAGGCAGAAAGGCAGCTAGTAATTTCTCTAGCTCTGGACAGTTTCGGCCAGCAGTGCGTACTGAATCAGAACAGAGGAAAGGTGCTTAGTATCTCTAAAGAACTGGTTCAGCTGGCAGGCCTTGAATGGCAGATAGTACCTGAGAACCTGAAGCACTTAAAGAGTGCCTATACTGAGATAGGGGGTGAGACATGGGAGTTAATTTAATGGCCCTATATCTGGAGAGATTCGGAGTGCTGGGCCCATTATCACAGACTGAAGCAGAGATTAACCTTCACTTTAGCCAGAGCAGAATCAGCAGAACCCACAGCAAGCGGCCCTCTGAATATGAGCAGGTAGCTTACTTATCTGAGGTGCTGGTATTGCTGGCAGCGCTGCACTTTGGCAACCCTAGCCCAACAGCTGATCAGGTGGCGTGGGCTCGCTCTCAGGTTCTGGGCATTGCAGGGCTCTAATTTCTGCCAACCCTTTACACCTCTGGCGCCGCCTGCATGGCGCTGGGGGGATTTTTGGGCCGTCTCTGGCTATCTGACAGGGGTGCAGGCCTTAAAATTTTCGCCGTAGCATGCTGATTACCCTCCCTGCCGCAAAAACTAAATTTTTACCAATAGCTGTCAATTTTTTTTTAAAAAGTTTTTACCCATTACAAAATATTTGTAAAATCAGATGGTTTGAGGTACCTTTTTGTAAATCGGATAAAAAAGGTGTACAATGGGCTGGCATAAGAAGAAAAAAATAGCAAGCAAAGAGGAACTTTTAGAAGAAATAAAAGTGATCATAGAGAGCTTATACAAAATACCTTCCATGTCTGATAAACTGCCAAACTATATCTATAATCGAATAGAATCAATAATTGAATATGTCGAAAAAAAGGGCTGGTAACAGCGAGTTTTCACCTGAGCAAAAGATAGAAATTTTGCGAGATATTGATGTAATTGGAAATGTGTCAAAAGTGGCTCAAAAATGGGGTGTGTCAAGACAAACTATTTACAACTGGAAGTCAGAAAGAAAACATATAGATGATGAGATTCAGTTTATAGAGAAAACCAAAAAACTACCAGAAATATCAAAATTTGATCCAGAGATCTTAAAAGAACTAGAGCAATACCGTAACACTCTTCAGGCTGTTGGGACGCTAGAGGAGCGAAAAGAGAGGCTATCAACGAAGGTTGAGTTCATGCTAGTAAAGATAACTTCTCTTCTTGAAAATCATCCAGACTTGGATGCGATTCATCCAAAGGATTTGAGTAAGATAATGAAGGACTTGCATGATGTTCGCAAGGAACTAAGCAATGAGCCTACCATTATTATTGAGTACAAAAACAAGATGAGGGAGCAAACCTTGCAGGTTCTTCAGGATTATTTGAATATAGATCAACTTAGAGATTTTGCTCAAAAAATGGAGGCAATCGAGGCAGACTATGAGTTACTATAAAGACAACCAACAAGAAAGAATCAGAAAGGGCAAAGAATCTGAACAATTATTTTGCAAGCTATCTGGTGCTAAAGCTGGTACTCAGTATGATGACTACAATCACATTGATGCTTACTTAAAAGATATAACTGTTGATGTTAAAGGATTGAAAAGGTCTCATATAGATGGATACGTTCTTGTTGAGATAACCAATGTACAGGGCAAGCTAGGTTGGTGTAGTAAGAGGGGGGCTGATAAAGTAGCGTTTCAGTTTCATGGATCATTTGTTCTGGTAGATAATAGAAAGTTACACGCCTTAGTGGTAAGAAGAATGATAAAACACAGAAGGGCTAATATGCCAGTTATGAGGGTTGATAACGCTGCTAGAAAGTATGGTTACGAGGGAATACTATATAAGCCTATTGGCAGAAAGGGTAAAAAGGATGTTTTTTTGTATATTACGAAGGATGATTTGATGTCTATTAAAGAGACTATTTACGAATATGAGGTTTAGGTTCCCTATCTTTAAAACAAACTTTTTTACTCAATTTGTAAGATTCAAGAATAAAGCGAGAATATTTAAGCGTGTTGATACTGTTGCTCATCGCAAGAAAAAACGCAAGAGGAAGCATGAGTCAAAAAGCTAATTGGTCTGATTTACTTGTCAATATTGTTGGGCATGAACCACCACCAGATTCTATTGATTTACGAAACTCTTTTATTGAAAATTGTTTGGCAGATCAAGATGGCAGAAAACTTACGCAGGCAGATATACACCTAGCTATGCAGCAGGGAATTTATGACTGGGAGCAGGAATCGTTGTCTAATAACGCTCGTCTGAATGGCTTGATTCGTGCACCCTATAATACTGGTAAGTCGCAACAAGTAGCCATTGGTCTATCAGCATATATGACCACGAGAAAACACGAACTTGAGACTTTGATTGTGTCTGCTGATGGTGGTATCTCTGCTAAAAGAATATTGTCTTTGAGGGCATTATTTATGAGTGATATGTATAGGTACTGGTGCAAAGAGAATAATTTTAATGCTGTTGAGTTTGATAAGACTGATACTGGATCAACTCAAAGAATAATAGTAAAGAGTCGCAACAGAACAGGCAACCCTACTTATGAGGCTTATGCAGTGCTGACTCAAACTACAGGTCAGCGAGCAGGCGTATTGATTCTTGATGATGTATGCAATGACGAGGATAGAATATCCACTGCACGTAGAGATACAGTATGGAACAAGGTATCTAACACATGGATCAAGCGTGTTCACGATAAAGGTATTGTTTTGAGCGTGTGTACTCCCTATCATCCTAATGACGCTAATAGCAGACTAATGAAGTCTGGAATATTCAATGTTCTTCAGATTTCTGTAAAAGAAGATAAAACTGGGTATAAAGTAGAAGAATGGAAAAACCTGAAATAGTAACATACATAAGGCTTTCTGTAGATACAGATCAAAATGAAGTAAATCGTATCAAAAAAGAAATAAAATTGTTTTCTAGTATGATAGAGGCAAAGGTGATGAAACAGCATTGGGAAATATTACCTAAAGAATCAGAGTCAGGCATATTAGATTATGTTATAGATGAATGTATGAGATATGGATGGAACATACTAAGCTATGACCTTAAAACTGTTCATCATTATGTATCTGGTGCTTTATCAATAATAGAGGATGCGGCTGATGATCATGTGGCTATATTTTTTGTAGACCCAAAAAGCGCCCTTCAGTCAATACGAGATTATGAGACAGCCAGATAAAGTATGGGAAATACCTCTTTGGGAAACAAATCATAGTAAACAAAGATTGCTCCAAGAAGAAGCGATGGATTTTCTATCGTACAAACTTGGATACGAAATGAGTGAGGAAACAGATGACCCAACCAAGAAGGCTTATAAGCACTTTGATGGATACAATCAATATCCAGATGGAAATATTACTTCTATGGACTTTGATAATAGCCTTCCTACTTGGCTGTGTGCTGATTTTAATCGTAGCCCACATTGTTGGGCTTTATTACAGGTCAAAAAAGCCAGAAATGGACTTAAACAATACTTGGTCTTTGATGAATTATTCTCAAAGGAGGCACTTACTACCGAGCAAGCCCTCAAAGCTGTTGAATTATTGAATAAATGGGGTGTTTCAAAGGTTTTATTGGCTGGGGACAATACTTCTAACCAAAAAAGTGGTAATTATGGTCGTGTAGGCAAAAATGACTGGGATTATGTGCGAGAAATTTTCGATCAGAATCAAATTTCGTATAAAAATGAGTTAGACATTCAAAATCCACGAAGAAAAGTGCGTGTAGATAAGATAAACAACGTAATTTATGCTGGAATCAATGGTGAGAGACGACTTTTGATAAATACTAGATGCGAGCACACCATAAAAGACTATATGTACTCCATTGTGAATGACAAAGGCATAAAAATAGACAATGGAGATCGTGGGCACATGAGCGATGCGACAGATTATGCTATTTGGCGTAATGAAAAGACTTCTTCAACTCCAATGTATGTGTTGCGCTAGTCTCTCCTAATGGCTTTGGCACGTTTACCCATTCCTACACGCTGTTTTTCTCTCACAGCCTCAGTTGCCTTGCGTTTTGCCTTGAGTTCTTGCCATGTAACAGGTGTTTGTTTGCTAATACGAACAGTAGGCCGACACTTTTTTACACCCTTGAACTTCTTTGACCCACAAGGAGAGCCATCTTGAGTAGTCCATTTTTCACGCATCCATCGAGCGATGCCTTTTCTTTTGCTCTTTCTTCCTGTGTATGTTCCGCCTCTTTTTTTATATTCTCTAACGATATAGGCTGATGCGTATGCACTAGGAAATATTTTAAACTTACGTTTAGCATCAGATTTTACTCTGCTGTATAGTCTTGGATTGGATGGTACGTTTTCTGACATAACCAAAAGTAAAAGAAAATATCATTACA
>CETF01032344.1_pt1 | contig 12820 bp, 13 predicted proteins | sample 326991 | NCBI WGS metagenome assembly CETF01 (sample SAMEA2622331, study PRJEB7988) | marine metagenome | biome: marine biome (ENVO:00000447); feature: surface water layer (ENVO:00002042); material: "saline water (ENVO:00002010), including plankton (ENVO:xxxxxxxx)" | depth 5 m | reverse complement strand
TGCCCCTTACGTGGTCAAGATCACCAAGATGTGGCGCAAGCTGGGGGCCTGGTTCTGGCTGGCGACGCAAAACCTGGACGACCTGCCCAAGGCCGCCGAGCCCATGCTGTCGATGATCGAATGGTGGATCTGCTTGTCCATGCCCCCGGACGAAGTGGAGAAGGTCGCCCGTTTTCGGGAACTCAATCCCGCCCAGAAAGCGCTGATGCGCTCGGCACGCAAGGAGTCCGGCAAGTTCAGCGAAGGCGTGATCCTGTCGAAGTCGATGGAGGTGCTGTTCCGCGCCGTGCCGCCGAGCCTCTATCTCGCCATGGCGATGACCGAACCCGAAGAAAAAGCCGAGCGCCACCAGTTGATGGGCGAGCACGGCATCAGCGAGCTGGATGCCGCCTTCAAGGTGGCGGAAAAGATCGACCGGGCGCGCGGTATCGAACCCTTATTGCCAGAGGACTTTGACCCAAATCCCGAAATGCCTGCCGACGATGTCGGCGACATGCCCAGGTAGCCACGATCTTCAAGGCTACGGTGTGGTTTCGACCACGCTGATCGACCGGTTCGCTCCGCATCCCTCGCGCGAACGTCCATCACCCGTGATGGAGGATGTCCCATCAATCCGGCCCGCTTCGGGCCTTTGTCCCCAGGGGGCCTTGCCCCACGGGACAGGTGCCTCCAATTTTACCCAGGAGGTTCCCATGAGTCTTTCCGAAACCGTCACCGACGGTACCACCTGCGAGCTCGTTGACTATGCGAGTATTCAGGACGATCCGCTGATTCGCCAGGCTATCGGCGTACTGGAAGAGCGGATTTTCAAACGCGGTGATGCACTGACCAGTCCCGCTGCTGTACGAGAGTACCTGCAGCTCAAACTAGCCGGCGAGGCAATGGAGGTTTTCTCCGTCGTCTTTCTGGACACACGTCATCGCGTCATTGCCTACGAGCCCATGTTCAAAGGCACGATCGACGGAGCCACCGTGTATCCACGCGTGGTGGTCAAGCGCGCGATAGAGTACAACAGCGCGGCTGTCATTCTTGCCCACAATCACCCCTCGGGTGTGACTGACCCCAGCCAGGCCGATCAGGCCATCACCACCCGCCTGAAATCGGCACTTGAGCTGATAGACGTGCGGGTACTGGACCACTTCATCATCGGCGAAGGCGTTCCTTTCTCGTTTGCCGAGGCGGGACTGTTGTAATCCCTGAGGTGCCTTCGGGCACCTCATATTTCAAATCATCGGAAAACAAAACGGTTACGCGCCTGTGCGCTTTTGTGATGGCCGCGCTGACCGTCGCGTTCGATGATCAGGGCTTGTCGATTGATGCCGGGAGACGCTATGTCTTCACTCACCCCCGCCAAAGCACTACCCCCGGTTCAGGCTTGCCTGACGACAGTCGCTGCTGTGCTGACCGCCGTCATGCTGGCTACGCCTGTCCATGCCCTGGATGCTGATGTTGTGGTCTTCACTGACCGCCATCACCCCGTGGTGGCGCCCACTGGCGTGCGCATCGTCCACCTGGATGCGGCACATCACCTTAAAGCCCGGTTGAGCGCCGATCTGCCCAAGGACCCTGAACAAGCCGCCAGCGTAGCTCGTCAACGCCTGCAGGATGGCGGGGTAGCCCTGCAAAAACGACTGGCAATCGCCTACCAGGGCCTCGTTGATGCCTGGAGTCTTGGTGTCACCAATATTCCGGCCGTTGTCGTCGATAGGCAGTATGTCGTCTATGGCAACCCAGATGTGTCACGGGCGCTGATCGACATCGCGACTTTTCGGAGAGCCCGGCCATGACGCCGGTTCGGAAGAAACTCCACTCCGCTATTGCCGCCATCCTTCTGGGTGTGTCTTCATCTGTACTTGCCCTCGATACCGCCACCATTGCCGGATCAACCCTGTCACCGGACTGCATCAGTTATCGGGTACGCGGCATCTGCTATTGGCTGCTGTGCACGCTGTATAGCTGCTCCGTAGAAACGTCCGTCAAGGTTGAGCACTACGTGCCCGATGCGGTGGTCTCCAGCTACGCCAACACGGGCGAGAATCCCTGGGTCGAAGTGCGCGCCATGAGCCTGCCGAACCCGAGCGCTCAGGGCGGCGGTGACGGCACCACCAACGAAGAACACGAGAACAACTTGGCCAAGTTCAAGAACGCCGATGTCATTGGCCATCCCGGGGCGACTGTTTTCAGCCAGTTTGTCAGCCAATGGGGATATTCCTGCGCGGGTGCGGGTACAGCCTTCATGCCCTATCTGCTGAGCACTCTGGATACCGTCGCCTGGCGGTACAACATCCCCGAAGCCCTGTATCCGGAGGCGCTGATACCCGGTATGCGCGAGATCGGCACCCGCTGGGGACTGAACCTGTGGGGCAATGTCTACCCCCGCGGCGGATTCCTGCATCAGGTCGATGACCACAAGTCTGCCGCCGTGGTTGCCCAACGCGCCGGCGACATCGTCACGCGCCGAGGGCAGCCTCATGTGTATCAGCCATTGCTGGCCAGTGCCCGCAGCGGTTACTGGCCAGCGGGCGCATTGATGGAAACCGACGCCTCTACCGGCAAATGGCAGGAGCTCACCCCAACGCTCAGCAACAGCTGTGCCGTGTTCCCCCACAGCGGACTCAAGGTCCAGGCGCAACGGGGGGACTACGCCTGGGCACTCTGGCGGCCCTATGCCTGCTGCCAACGGCAGGGCCAGGTGTTTCTGGGCAGTATTGATTTCAACTGAGGGCGGACGGATGCGCACACCCATCAAAAATACACTGCTGACCGCCGGCTTGGTTCTGACCCTTGGCAGTACTGCGGTGTCAGCTCAGACCACCATTAACGACTACGGCTTTCACCATCGCGGCAGCGTCATCGGTGACGACGTGCTCTATACCATCGGTGGTGGCCGGGCGGTTTCCATGGAACCGGTCGGGCCGATGCAAACCCTCGGCGTCGGTGTGGGCTGGAACAGCAATCTGATCTGCGGCGACATGAGCATCACCACCACCTTGCAGAACCAGCTCAACGGCATCACCAACGGCTTCCAGACGATCATGAGCAACGTGATCCAGAACGCCACCGCGGCGGTCGCCTCTCTGCCGGCACTCATCATTCAACGAGCCGACCCAGGACTGTACAATCTGCTGACCAACGGCATCCTGCAGGCTCGGCTGGATTTCGATCGCTCGAAGCTCACCTGCCGCGCCATCGCTGAACGCATGGCGGATACGGCCGGTGGACAATTGGGCTGGGATCAACTGGCCGAAGGCATGGTGCTCAAGCAGGCAGTCGGCAGCACCGATGCGGTCTCGGCCATCGAACAGGCGGAGACCAGCCGGGGCAATGACGGCGTGCCCTGGGTCGGCGGGGGCAATGCCGGTGGTTCAGGGCAGGCGCCCATTCGCGTGGTGGGGGATGTCACCCGCGCCGGTTACAACCTGCTCAACGGTCGCTCGGCAACCGACACCTCCTCCATCGACAGCCTGACCTGTGGCCACCGACTGAGCTGTCAAACCTGGTCATCGCCGGAGGCGGCGGCCACCTGGGCGACACGGGTGCTGGGCGAGCAGGAGCAACGCACCTGCGACAGCTGCACCAAGACCCGCACCACGCCTGGCGTGGGCCTGACGCCGCTGATTCAAGAGGAGTTCGAGGACAGGATCGAGGCCTTGCGGAATCTTCTGGCTGGCTCCACACCCACCACCTTCGAGCATCTCGATCAGGCGGGCAGCGTATCCCTGCCCATTACCCGCGGCGTCATCGAGGCGCTGCGGGACGAGCCGGATCAGGACATTCTCGCTCGCCGCCTGGCCTCCGAAATCGCCCTGGCCAGCGTGCTGGAAAAAGCCTTGCTGCTGCAGCGCACCCTGTTGGCCGGACGCAAGGAACCCAACGTAGCGGCCAATCAACTCGCTCAGGATGCGGTAGCCCGCGAAAGTGACCTGTTGGCCCAGGAGATCAACAGCCTCAAAACCGAGCTGGAACTGCGTCGCGAACTGGCCGCCAACTCGCCCATGGCCATCATCCAGCGCCACAGCAATCGCAGTGAGGTTTCGCGGGGTATCTACCAGGGCGACACCGAGCGCAATCGCCTGGATGCCATTCAGCAGGCGCCCACGCCAGGCAATCCCCAATGACAGGCTTCAGGCGTGTATTGACTCACCCGCTGGCAAAAGCGCTTGCCTGGGTCACGCTCATCCTGGGAATCGCCATGGGCGTCAATCTGGCTGGCATTACCGTATTGGGCAACCTCTCCGGCTGGAGCCAGTGGCTGGACGCGCACGCCAGTCATTTCCTGATCTGGCGACTGGGTCTGTACAGCTTGACGATTTACGGATGGCTGCGCATGAGGCGTCGGCTGTACCGAGATGCCGAAAACCGGGCGGCTCGCCAGCGGCTGGTTCGGGCAGAGATCGGCGCCGTCGCAGCCATCACCCTGCTCGAAGCCAGCGTTCTGCTGACTTGATGCCGATAGCCGGAACCCGCCATGACGCTCTATACCTCCGACTATCTCGAGTACTACCTGACCCTGGTGGGCTGGATCATCCACAACGGCATTTGGGATGTGCTGGTGGCCAGCGGCATCTTCGCCGTGCCGTTTCTGGCCATCGTCGTACAGGAATGGCTGAAAGCCCGGGCCGAAGGGGCCGACGAGGGCAACAAGGGTGTGCTCTCCTCGATGCGTATCGAGAACCGCGTTTGGGTGGCCATCGTGGTCATCCTGTTCACGGGCATCCCATTCATTCCCGTCGATCTGAGCACCATCCAGTTCGACCGTACACGCTCCGAGCAGTGCCAGGTCAACGTACCGGAGCCTTCAGAGACTACCTGGACGACCTCGTTCACCACCATCAACGATCAAAGCGCCCTGGTGCCTGTCTGGTGGTTCTTCATGCACAGCCTGTCCAAAGCCGTCACTGGCGCTGCGGTAGCCGCCATTCCCTGTGGCACCGATCTGCGACAGATGCGCATGGACATCGATAGCACCCGCATCGCCGACCCCTTACTGGCCCAGGAAGTCGCGGATTTTACCCGCGACTGCTACGGGCCGGCGCGCGCCAGGCTGTTCATGAGCCGACCGGCACTGAACGACGAGCAGATGAACGACGTCACCTGGATCGGCTCGCGTTACTTCCTGGATACCGCCGGCTTCTACGACACCTACCGCTCACAAGCTCCCCGGGATGCCTGGCCCTACAACGATAGCCGGGATGCCGGCCTGGCTGAAGTGACCAGCGGCGGGGGCTACCCAAGCTGCCGGGACTGGTGGCTGGACGGCAGTGCAGGCCTGCGAGAACGCTTGCTCACCCAAGTTGATCCCAATTTGTTGACCCGGTTTGGCCAGTGGGCGGGCTTTCTGAGCCAGGCCCAGGTCGACGACTCGGTGATCCGGGCCATTGCCTCCCCGCAACACCAGGTCATGAACCAGGGCCAGGTCTACACCGACTACGGCGGCCAGATCAGCATGACACTGCCCAACGCGGTGACCCGCGGGGCATCAGACCTGGGGTTAACGGTGGGGTCGCTCGGCTTCTTCCCGGCCATGGACGTGGTGCGCCAAGCGTTGCCTATCGTGCTTTCGTTCCTGAAGATGGCCATGGTCATCTGCATCCCACTGCTGCTGATCTTCGGTACCTACGACCTGAAAACCGTGGTGACAGTCACGGCAGTGCAGTTTGCCTTGTTCTTCGTGGATTTCTGGTTCCAGCTCGCCCGCTGGGTGGACTCGACCATCCTCAACGCGCTCTACGGCTGGCATTCCCCCCACAGCAACTTCAACCCGTTGCTGGGGCTGAACAATGCGTTTGGGGATATGCTGCTGAATTTTGTGATGGCGATGATGTTTATCGTACTGCCAGGGTTTTGGGTAGTCGCCTTGACCTGGGCTGGAATCAGAGCGGGAGGCATCGTTGGCGGACTGACCACCGGCACTATGGACGCGAAGTCTGCCGGAGGTAGCGGCTCCCGCATAGCTATGGGCGCGGCAAAAGGAGCATCTAAGTAGAAGGGTCTAGCTGATGACTTGTGGTGAATTCAGTGCGGATCGTCCGGATCATCCATGTCGATGCGCAAGTCATCTTTGTTATACCAGCCAACTCCAGAATGACCATCCCTGAGTTCAGGCTGCTTTTCGTTATCCAGGTCAGAGTTCAGCATAAGCCATGCGCCCGCAATGACAAAAACAAGGAGTAAGGTCAGCCAGAACACGAAATATAGCAGCACTACAACAATGGCGATTTGCAAGCCCAAAAGCAGCAGACGTGCTACCCGACCGGGAACCCCTTGCGCTGCCAACCAGTGAATCGCTCGCGTCTCACTGCGAGCAATACCACGCCAAACGCGACTTACCCATCGACCTGCACGCTCAGTTGTATTGATCGTCGGTGCTGTTTTCATCGCCCTTCCCTCCTCTGGAGGACTTTCACTTTTCCTTCTACGACCAGTCAGATCAGGTTCCACGAGAATCGTTCAGCTATCGGATGGATTACCACTTTGTAGCATTCCTCCGCACACCGATCGTAAGCGATCGGACCGGGTCCCAGACGAACGTAACGCCAGCTCGTCATTGACCCAGGCAAACACAATGGTCCTCAATGTCGAGTCATATCGGAAGAACAGCTGGAAGCGCCTCCCGATCTTGGCCACCCGCCAATGGCGGTGTACCGGCCCCAATGTATTCGCCTGTCGATACTCCTCCAGCCCTGGATCGCTGGGCACCACTTCAAGGACCAACTGAGTCAACGCCCGGAATAGCTTGGAGTTGACGTGACTCTCGCAGCCTACCGGGTCACTTAATTCTGCCTGCTCAGCAGCCGCGTACAACGTCTGCAGTTGGTCCACGAAGCAGTCGCTGAACACCAGTATCCATCCATGGCGCCGCATCAGAGTGCGACTTCCCCTTCCAGGCCTTCATCAAGCTCCACCGGGTGTTGCAGGTTAGCGAACATAGCCTCGACCAGATCATCCGGCAGGCTACCAATATGCTTGCCCTGACGAATATCTTGCTCAAGCACATGCAGGAAGTCCCCGATGGCTGGGTCTTCGTGTTTTGCATCCGCGCGGGTCACAACCACCTCATCGCCCCTGAGCTCAAACGACACTTTACTCCCCGTCGTAACCCCCAAGGCCTGCCGGATCGCCTTTGGCAGCGTGATCTGCCCCTTGGATGTCAATGTCGCTTGCTCTTGAATACTTGGCATGTGAACAGGCCCATGCTGATTAGCTACAATAGAAAGTAAGAATTATTCCTTACTTTGTCAAGTTTGCCTATACTGTGGTTCGGCGCACCGGGCACAGAATCTTCACATAAAATCGAATCCACGCACATATCGGTTACTTTATGCGCGATATATGTGTATCATGCAAAAAGACGAGTGGCGAGGTGCACCATGGCATTTAGAGCAGATGAAGCAGCACGAATCGGATATGAAGAAGTCGAGGCATACCTTGTCCCCAGGCCTCGGGATGCCGATGAGGCGCAGAGAGCGCGCAGTAAAGAGGCATTGCGAGCAATCGTTGATGAGCTTGGTCCGGTAGTTGATGCCTACCCATCATGGCACCCCCTGGTATGGAATCACGACAATCGCCACCCATCCACCTCCCCAGCGTATGGCTGCGGATATAGCGGTCTTGACCATACACGGCTCTTCGCCAACGGCTTCATTACCTGCCCCTATGGGGATAAGTGGCAGAAAGTGATCGACTCGGTAAAGGCGTTGCCTTTCCCACCTGCGGCTACCATTACGGCGGAGCGGCTGGATGTGAAACTGTACAACCCGGAAGCAACCCCAGTTCTCGTCAGGTGCAATTGGAACAATACTTTGGATGAAGATGGGATGATCCCCCTGTCCATTGCTATGCCACTACTGCTGGAAAAAGAGGTGCCTTGCTGGCAATGGGCGCAAGTTGCAGAAACCTGGGAAACCATGCGCCCGTACTTCCTGGGTAGACCTCACGGCAGCCGATCCTCGCTATTTGTGAACCAAGAGACGGGACAAGCGATGAAAAGAGTCTGGAATGCCCTGATCGGCACAGGCATGTTCGGACCCATCAAAGTTTGATCCGCCACCCGGTCAGGCAAATACAACGCACACACCCGAAGAACTAGCGAGACAACAGCGGAAACTCATGAATGCAGTAGAAATCGAGGCAGCAATATCAGACCTGGCGCTTCAGCCCTTTGACCCGGCTGAGTTTCCGTTTGCCTTTCTGGAAGCCTTTGGCAACAAACCTACCACCATCAAACGCTTGCGCTCTGGTGCGTCCAATAAGTCAGATTTTTCCGGCTCCTGGGGCGGCGTGTTGCAGACCAACAACATCCATATCGCCATTGCCGATACAGGGGCTGTCACCCAGACCCTGACCACTCTCAAAGCCAGCCCCGCCACCACCCGCGCCAAGGCGCGCTACATCCTGGCAACCGACGGCGTGGACTTTGAAGCTGAGGATCTGGAAACCGGTGAAACTGTTGCCTGCAGTTACGAGTCCTTTCCTGATCACTTCGGTTTCTTTCTGCCGCTGGCGGGGATCACCACCGTCAAGCAGCTGCGGGACAGCTCCTTTGATATCCGCGCTACCAGTCGCCTGAACCGGCTGTATGTGGAACTGTTAAAGGACAACCCCGACTGGGGTACGGAACAACAGCGCCACGAAATGAACCACTTTATGGCGCGGCTGATCTTTTGCTTTTTTGCCGAAGACACCGACATTTTCACTGGCAGCGGCCTGTTCACCGATACCGTAGCCCAGATGAGCGCGCGCGGCTCTTCCAATATCAAGGGGACCAACACTCACGAGGTGATCAGCGCAATTTTTGGCGCGATGAACACCAAGCAAGGGGAGCGCGCGGCGGCCGGCATTCCCCGCTGGGCAGACGGGTTCCCCTATGTGAACGGCGGGCTGTTTTCAGGCAGCGTAGCGGTGCCGCGCTTCAGTAAAATTGCGCGCTCCTACCTGTTGCATATCGGCAGCCTGGACTGGACCCAGATCAATCCCGACATTTTCGGTTCCATGATCCAGGCGGTGGCGGACGACGAAGAGCGCGGCGCACTGGGAATGCACTACACCAGCGTGCCCAACATCCTGAAAGTGTTGAACCCGCTATTTCTCGACGACCTGCGAGAGAAACTGGAAGACGCCGGCGACAATACCCGCAAGCTGCTGAATCTGCGCAACCGCATGGCTAAAATCCGTGTATTCGATCCAGCCTGCGGCTCGGGCAACTTCCTGGTGATCGCCTACAAGCACATGCGTGCCATCGAGGCAGAAATCAACCAGCGCCGAGGTGAGTCAAACCGTCCTACCGATATTCCGCTGACCAATTTCCGTGGCATCGAGCTACGTGACTTTTCAGCAGAGATAGCCCGTCTTGCGTTGATCATTGCCGAATACCAGTGCGACCTGCTGTATCGCGGTAAAAAGCTGGCATTGGCCGAATTTCTGCCGCTGGACTCCCAGAACTGGATTACCTGCGGCAATGCACTGCGCCTGGACTGGCTCAGCATTTGTCCGCCAACAGGAACAGGCGTAAAGATGCATGCGGATGATCTGTTTGAGTCACCGCTGGATCAGGCGCAAATCGATTTTGAGAATGAAGGTGGGGAAACGTATATCTGTGGGAATCCACCTTATCGTGGTTTCACTTGGCAATCTATTGATCAGAAATCTGACATTGCGTCTATTTTCTCGAAACGCACCGGAAGCTGGAAATCACTCGACTATGTGGCTGGATGGTTCATGAAAGCCGCGGAGTATGGAACTCATACCTATTCGGCAGCCGCATTTGTTTCCACCAATTCAATTTGCCAAGGAGAGCAAGTTCCAATCCTTTGGCCGCTGATCTTCGATACGGGTCATGAGATTAGGTTTAGTCATACTTCGTTCAAGTGGACCAATCTTGCTAGCCACAATGCAGGTGTGACGGTTGCAATCGTCGGAATTTCAATTAATGCGAGCAAGATCCGGAAAATATATTCAGCCTCAGACTACGGGCCAGTAATTGCCAAGGAAGTCCCGTATATCAACGCCTATCTAGTGCCCGGACCAAACGTGATCGTGGAATCGGTTTCACGCGCACCCAAAGTTAAAGCTTCGATGGTGTGGGGAAACAAGCCGTCCGATGGAGGAAACCTGATTTTAACTGCTTCCGAAGCCAAAGACGCGATCGACCGAGAGCCATTTCTTTCAAAGTTTATATTTGATTTTGTTGGCTCTCAGGAATACGTGAGAGGAGTAGTTAGAAATTGCATATGGATTGAAGACTCAGAGATCAGCGAAGCTCAGAGTTCCAGCTTCGTCGCCGACCGAGTTGCTGCTGTTCGCGCAATGCGACTGGCTAGCACGGCAGCATCGACACGTGCGTACGCAGATAAATCTCATAGATTCAGGCAAATCCAAGGGCTTAGCACACAGCATTCTATCGTCGTCCCTAAGGTCACGTCAGAGACACGACCTTATCTCCCCGTGGGCATTCTGTCCGCCAAGTCGATTGTCTCCGATAACGCATTTGCCCTTTACGACGCCCCACTTTGGAACATAGCGCTGATCGCATCCCGTCTACATTTGGTCTGGATCGCCACCGTTTGCGGGAAAATGAAGACCGACTTTCGCTACTCCAACACCCTGGGTTGGAACACCTTCCCAGTCCCTACCCTGACCGAAAAAAACAAAGCCGACCTGACCCGTTGCGCTGAGAACATCCTGTTGGCACGCGAAGTCCATTTCCCTGCCACCATTGCCGATCTCTACAACCCTGAAAAGATGCCAGACAACCTGCGCGAGGCGCACGATCAAAACGACGAGGTGCTGGAGCGCATCTACATCGGTCGACGCTTCAAAAACGATACCGAGCGTCTGGAAAAGTTGTTCGAGCTGTACACCAAAATGACTGCCACGGGGAAAGCAGTGGCTAGCAAAAAGGCAAGGAATTGATGAAAAGTAACTCCATAAGCGCCTCATCTGAAATTTTTGAGCATGACGTTGCTAGATGGATTATCGACAACGCCAACAACCTCGAAGATTGCCGCGCCAAATTTTGCTCAATTAATGCTTTGAGATTTTTACGCTGGGCTCACGAGCTTTTTGAGCCTTCGGCAATCGTTGCATCGTTTTGTGCCTTAAACGCAACCGAAGAAGCCGTGGCTGCATTTATCTCCGCAGCCAAAACACATGGCCATAAGCAATATGCGAAGGAAGTTAATCTACACGACCACCAGAGCAAAGCACTGATCTCAGTATTTGCACAGCGTTGCAGTGGAGTGGCGAAGCAAGGTCGTCTTGCAATTGCTGTAGCTCCGAATAAGGATGCATTGGCTTTTCGCTTGCCAACTGGAAATGGCTATGACTATCGCTATGGCAACTTGCACCTTAGTTCCTTTCGTATTTATCCGAACACTGAATCGCCTGGCAAGGATGATATTGCATTAGGCGACATGCCTACACTTGAAGAATTGCAAGCAGAGGTAAAAAGAGTAGCGGAGGCACGTAACGCTCTTTTGTATGCGACAAATACGGGAATCCAAACGGGATTCAAGGACCCTCAAGCCAGCCTCTTGCGCGAGACGCAGCTTTCACTCGGCCTTATCTGGGCAGCTGTGGATATGTACACGAATCCAGATCAGGATAGGCCATTTATCAATAAGGTACTTGAAGGGATGGCCTCGCTGAACACCAAGGGCAAGGTGCAAGAATGTTAGTCAAAGGGTATAACACCAGGAAGGTCACAGCATGAGCGAACTGATCCTCTATACCTCTGACGATGGCCGGACCCAACTGCACCTCCGGGTCGAGGGCGATAGTATCTGGCTGAGCCAGCTGGAGATTGCCGAGCTGTTCCAGACCACCAAGCAGAACGTCTCCCTGCATGCCAAAAATATATTCGAAGACAATGAGTTAGACCAGGAGGGAACTGTCAAGGAATCCTTGACAGTTCAATCCGAGGGTAATCGCCAGGTCAAGCGGAAGATCAGTTACTACAACCTCGACCTCATCCTGGCCATCGGCTATCGCGTGCGCTCACCTCGCGGTGTGCAATTCCGCCAGTGGGCCAGCACCCACCTCAAGGAGTTTCTGCTCAAGGGCTTCGTGATGGATGACGAGCGCCTGAAGAACCCCGGCGGCTGGGACTATTTCGACGAGTTGCTGGAGCGCATCCGCGACATACGGGCCTCGGAAAAACGCTTTTACCAGAAGGTCCGTGATCTGTTCGCCCTCAGTTCCGACTACCAGGCCCGCGAGCGGGAGACCGCCCAGTTCTTTGCCGAGGTGCAGAACAAGCTGCTCTATGCCACCACCGGCCACACGGCCGCCGAGCTAATCCTGAAGCGCTCGGACCCCAGCCAACCCAACATGGCGTTGACCAACTGGAGCGGCTCACGGGTACGCAAGCAGGATGTCATTGTCGCCAAGAACTACCTCACGGCCGACGAGATTGACACGCTAAACCGGCTGGTGGTGATCTTCCTGGAGCAGGCAGAGCTGCGAGTTAAGCAACAGCAGGCACTGACCCTGGACTTCTGGCGTAACAACGTCGACAAGCTGCTGGCCTTCAACGATCAGCCCATTCTCGAGAGTGCCGGCTCCGTCAGCCGCGAGCACATGGAGAAGATCGCCCGTGAACGATATGACGCTTTCGACCAGCAGCGGCGCATTGCGGAGGCGAAGGCTGCAGATTCCGCTGACCTGAAAGAGATCGAGCAGCTGGAACAGGACCTCAAACACAAGGGCAAAAAACCTGACGAGTTTTGATCCGGTTTCGATTTCAGCCATCGGATAGACAGGCCAGAGCTTGGAGAATCACAAAATATGCATATATATCATCATGTTAAAAATTAATGGTAAG
>CETF01011723.1_pt1 | contig 12892 bp, 10 predicted proteins | sample 326991 | NCBI WGS metagenome assembly CETF01 (sample SAMEA2622331, study PRJEB7988) | marine metagenome | biome: marine biome (ENVO:00000447); feature: surface water layer (ENVO:00002042); material: "saline water (ENVO:00002010), including plankton (ENVO:xxxxxxxx)" | depth 5 m | reverse complement strand
TCAATATCTACTGTTAGATGTGCTGCTGCTGCTGCTGCATCGTTAGTATTTATTGAGAATGCACCGTTTGCTGCAACAACTAATGTTGCTGTATCACCAGAAGAGCCAGTCATTGTAACTGTCTTACTATCTAAACCAATGTCGTCAACTGTCAAAGCAGTAAGTGTTCCTAATGATGTAATGTTTGTTTGACCTGCTACTTGAAGAACTCCGTCAGAGTTTGCAAAAGAGGTTGAACCTAAAGTAAGAGCACCAGCGATAACTGCATTACCAGAACTATCTAAACTAAATTTAGTTGCTCCACCTACTGCAGCACCAGTGTCTATTTTAAATTTATCACTATCACTGTCATCAACACCCACAGTCCATTCGTCTGTGCTGTTTATGTCAAATGTTATTCTTGGGTCACCAGATGAACCAGCACCTATCTCAAGGTCTCCTGAACCATCAAAGGTAAGATTAGCTTCTGCATCAAGTTCTGTTGTTGTAGAACCAACTGTTACTAATTCGTTTGCTGTAGCATTGTTTAGTGCAGTCACTGCACCTGATGCTGCTGCTGCCCATTTCATACCAGTAGCTTCACTGCTATCTGCAGTAAGTACATGGTTGTTACTTCCAACAGTTCTAATTGCCATTGAGCCAGTGCCAGAACCAGCAACTAATCCACCCTTGGCTATTGCTGATATATCTGCCTCAATACCACCTACTTCGTGTTTGAAAGTACCATCGTTAGCAGTCATAGCTTGTACTGCTACTGGAGCACCTGAGCCGTCTGCTACAACTATTTTACCGTCTGTAGCACCGACAAGTCCTGTACCACCATAAGCTAAACCTATTGCAGTACCATTCCAAACACCTGTAGTTATTGTTCCAAGACTTGTAAGTGATGAAGATGTAACTCCACTACCTAAAGTATTGTTTGATAGAACTGTGGTGCCGGCTACTTTAAATGTTTTACCACTGGCTATATCTACGTTTTCTGAAAAATCAAAGTCACCAGTAGCGTTTGTAAATGTAATTGTTTTATCAGAGGTACCTTTTATCGTTAGACCACCACCATCAGCATTAGAATCACTAGGAGAACCAACTTTGTTCAACTCCATGTTCTTGTCTTCAACCTGAATGGTTGCAACGTTTGCTGTGATTGTGTCACCAGATACTGTTAGGTCACCACCAATCGTAATATCTTCTGCCCAAGCTAAACCTGTTGATGTACTTGAGTCTGCAATAAGTATTTTATTGTTCGTACCTATTGCTAATTTATCCCAAGTGCTGCCTGTGTAGACTAAAATATCACCTTTAGCCTCAGACATACTTGTTACATCTGTATGGGAAGCACCATCAAGTGTGTGCGACCCCATCTTGCCAAGACTGGCAGCTTTTACTCCTAACATTTAATCCACCCCTGTGTTTACAAATAATTTAGTAGTTGAACCATCTGGTGTAGAACTGTAAGCAATCCTTACAATGTAATACGGAAATGGGTCACTACAACATTCATAGCCTCCACTTGTTGCTGCTACTGTAAACGAACCTATCTGAACTGCAGTTGTGGAACCGACAGTTGAATCAGATGCCTGACAACCGTATAAAGTTATAGTTGCAGTCTGATTGCTTGCATTGTTTACATGAATTGTTTGAACGGATTTACCGTTCCCACTAAAAATAAAATCATGATTGTCTGTATCATCAGCACTAAAACTTGTTTCCAAATAAAAAGGAATGGATGCACTGTGGATATTTAAACTATCATGTACTTGTTGTAATGTCATTTGGCTCCTTCAAAATATAATTTACCAGTTGAAGACTCATTCCTCTTCTTCCAATATTGTTTCATCTCACGGATGATTTTACCAATTTCTTTTCTTTCCTCTACAGTAGGTTTTCTCTTATGTTCTTTTGCTCTCATGTCCAAAAGCCATTTCTCATAAGCATTACCTGCTAAATCTTCTATTTCTGCTTTACTATGAGTGTCATCTCCGATTACTCTCAATTCAAACAGTTTACCAGTTACAGGGTCTTTGACTTTAAAATGATAAACCTTGGCACCTGTGTCTCCACCTAAGTCTACGACACGAGTTACAACTGAACCCTGTGGGGTCCAAAGTCCATCTATGTTTCCGTTATATTCTGTAACCATAATTAGTGTAAGTGGGAGAACCGAAAGGAAACAATCCTCCCACTTATGCCATTAGATGTTTATTCTATATTTGCTTTGATGAATGCGTATTCACCGGCAACACCTGCAAGTGGTCCGTTAACTGCAACTGGTGCTAAGTTAGCAGTACCATCTTCATCGTACACCTCAACTGAACCATTTAGTGATGAGTTGTTTGATGTAACAAGTGGGCTACCTGCTGCTGGATTGCCGTCAATTAAGGCTGCAGTCCAACCATTAACACATATCCATCCGTATGAACCTGATGCTATGTCAACTTGTGCCCAACCAAGTGGAGCACTGTCAATACCATCACCATCATGAATTTCAACGTCTTTGTATGGGTTTTCATAAAGTCCAACTTGCTGTGATGTAGTAATCGCAGTTACTAAACCATCTTCTTCATCAAGTGTTATTACACAACCTGTTGCTGAAGATACAGCAGTATTACTTTTTATTTTGTACATATGACCTTCTTCTTCAACGTCATTAAAGATTATGTAGCCATCTTTGTATAAGTCTTTAGCAATTGTAGAAGAAGTAGTTATTGTGATTGTTGTATCACCTACTGAACCTGCTGCAACAGCCAAGTCAACTTGGTGTCCATCAGTTCCGTCTTTACCCATGGTCAATAGACCTGCAGTAATAGCTTCACCTGCTTCTACATATCTGAATACTCTATCTTGGATAATCATTTTTGTTCCAAGTTTGTGCTTTTGTGATGTGGAAGTTTGCTTCTCCCATCCCGGCTTACCGGAAATCATTTGTGGAAACGACATTAAATTGCCTCCTGTTTTTCCTCGGGTTTATTGTACACCCCGTCATCAACCGATGTTTGTTTATTTGAAGAAGAGGCAGGAACTCGGTCAATGGTTACATCCACTGCCTCTTCTTTTTTTCTTTCGTAACTACAATGATTGCATTCACAATTAGTAGTAGGTGGATAAGAGTACGCACCTTTACGAGCCATCTTAAGTAAGTAGTCAGGTGTCCCCGGTACATTCTTAATCACTGTGCCTTTTTTAAAACCTATACCTCCAGTGGCATTCTTTTTATCGATGTGCCAGAACAAATCTGTTTTAGATTGCCAGTTATCAATCATGTCCCAAGCATAGCCCGAAGCTATTAACTCTTGTCTCTTTTCTGCACGTTCTCTAGTATCCATCTATTCTCCTAATGTTTACGCACCAGATGCAGGGGCTGAAGCATCAAATGTCAAAGGTGCACCCTTTGAATCATCAATTTCAAACACACCGTAGTCTGCTGTAATTATAATTTCAGTTGCTCTCATTGAAGCATCTCTTTGTCTTTCAGTTCTAGTGTCTACTGATTTAAGTACACCTAGTGCTGATTTGTCTGCAATAACTCCAACTGCATCATCAGATGAGTCAACTGACAAGTTACCATCTTCAAAGATTGGAACACCGTTTAGTGGTCTAATGTTTGAGAAGAAGTTATTTAACAAGTCAGTTGCAAATCCATCCGGAATACCGGCTGCTGCACCTGTTGCTGTTACTGCTGTGTTAGCAATGTCAAAGGTTGCAAAAGGGTGTTGCAAGATATAAATCTGCGAACCAAACTTTTGTCCTTTAGCATTTGCGATTGCACCTGCTATGTTTGCAAGACTCATTGTTGCACCAGCAGCACCAAAAGTAGTACCACCGTTTAGTCCTGAGTACAATGCGTGGACATCAGTGTCCTTTTTTCTTGCCATTGCATCACCAAGCTGTCTACCTACAATTGAAAAAATGTTGTTTGCAGATTGCCTGATTAATTTATCTGTCAAAATTACTTTTGCTCCGACTTCTGAAGCAGTAAGGTCTACAGTTGTCATTCCGATTTCTTCGTCATCAACAATGTCGAATCCGTCTTGTAAATCAGAAATAGTCATTTGACCTACTTTTGGCACAGTTACCTGTTTAGCCCCTTTTGGCAAATTCATTTGCTCAATCAAAGCCATAGCAGGAGCATTGTGCTCTTCAGTAAACCTAGCAGCAGTAATTATTATGTTCTGGGCATTTTCTAAATTCCCAGTAGTTGCTGTGGTTGCCATATTCGTTTATCTCCTATATGTCACCGGAAGCTACTCTTCTTGCATATTCAATAACCTTCGGGTCATTGTCACCTGCCAAGTAGCGTTCCATTAAAGTTTTCTCATTTAATGGTGCTGCAGGCGAAGGCTGTCCTGACTGAAGTTCCTGCGAAGGTCCCGTACTCGGTACCTTGCTCTGCTGTGCATCAAGTACACGTTGCTGCTGGACTGTTAAATCAGCGATACTTTCAGCCATTGACTGCATTGCAGTTGGGTCGACAGTTGACATTAACACATCATAAGCTGTGCTCTTGCCTACTTTCTGTTCGGGCTTAATGCCCTTCTCCAAAAGCAATTGCCTTGCCGTTGCTACCTTTGCAGTATGTTCTGATGATTGAGATAATTGCTGCTGTTGTGCAAGCAGTCTTTCTTTCTCTTGCTGTACCTGAAGCATTTGCCTCTCTTGTGATGCAGCTTGTGTAGAAAGTTGTTGTGCCTGCTCAGGAGCATATCCTTGCATCTCATACTGCTGTTGAAGTTCTCTTCTCTTAGCTTCTATCGTTGCTTCTGATTGACTCAGTTGCAATTGTGCCTGCAAGTCCTGTTGGGACTTTTGCAAGTCTGCTATTTGTTTATCGTAAGATGATTGTGCTTTCCTCCATTCATCTTGCGAATAAGAACGAGAGTCTTCAACACTCGTTGTTGGCTCAACGCTTTGAGGTAGTTCTGCACCGACTGATTCGGGCTCTGAAGTTCCTGTAGGTTCTGCTTGCTCTGCTCCATTTTGTATCAATCCTTGTTGCTGTAGTTGTTCGTTCACAGCAGGGTCAGTATTGTCTACAATTCCTGAAGTAGATTCAGCAGGCTCAGAAATTTCTGGCTGCGAGTCAGGAGATGTTGAATTCTCAGGTTGTTTGTCTGTTACCATTACAACTCCTAAAATATTTAATTTTGGTTACATTGTATATCTAATCTTCTTGGCTTTCAATCTTATCTGCCAGAGATTCAAAACTATCTTTTATTTGTTGGTCAATTGGTTGCAAGGTTAATCTGTCTAATTTTGCACGTTCATTGATTGAATCTAATAGTTTTCTTTTTTCATTTCTAGGTAATATTCTAAATAATTCTTGAGGTATTGTTTCAGCATGATAATTAGTATTTCGTGATATGTATGCTCTTTCTGGTACTGTTAATTCTTTTAAGAATCTATCTCTTGCTTTGTTAAAATCATCATACAAAAACAATCCTTCGTCTTCTGTGGTGTATTGCTCCATCAATGCGTAATAGGCTTCAAGTGCTGCTCTTTCTCTATCAGAACCTGCAAACCTTATTTGGTTCTTGTAAAACGGGTCTTCAAAATCAAAACCTTCTTGTTCAGCAGTTGCTCTTCTTTCTTGAGATGCAATTGCTTTTGCATCAAAATATGCTCTTATTCTAAGACTATTAGTATCGTAAGTGTCATAAATTCCATTTATTTTTTGTTGCATATTACTTAAAGATTCATAAGTTGGAGGAACCTCTCTTGTTGTATCTTCTGCATAATAATGTAAATTTGCAACTCTTTGTTCAAACGGTTCTAACTCAACAAATCTTTTATTGTAAATATTTAACGCTGTATCTTCCTTGTTTCTGTATGAGTTAACATTAATTCCAAACATTGCACCTGCAGCACCAGTTGCTATCATGTATGGGTCATCTGTGTTTTCAACAAGTTCAACTATCTCAGCAAGAACTAATGGTGCCAATGATTGTATTGCAGGGTTTTTTGATGATATTGATTTCCAATTTGCAACATTGTATCTGTCATAAGTATCTTCGCCAAAAAAATCTGTTCCACCTACATGGTCAAATATTTCTCCTACTACAGGGTTTGCTTTACCTCTCAAATATTGGTATGTTTGTTTCCACCATCTATTTGCAAGATTGCCCATGTCACCAACTTTATAGTAAGTACCAGTGCTACTTGTTTTGTAGTCTCTTGCTAAATCAAAAGCATAGTTTATAAATTGTTCAAATCCACCCCATATTTTTAATTTAGTCCCGTCTTTAAATGCTATTTCACCTTTACGATAATTTACTCTTATATCTGGGTCCATGTTTGCAAGTGTTAATATACCTCCACCAACAGCAATAAATTTTGCTAAGTCAAGTGCTGCTTCATTTCTAACAATTGGATTTTTGTATATTGATATTGGTAAATATATTCTTGACCACCAAAGCCTTGGTGCCCACATTGTGTTATACATTACATCTCTAATAACTTTCTTTTTACCTGCTATTGGTATTGTTTTTAAATCAGCTTCTCCAGTAAAGATATTTACTATTTCTGATACTTGTCTGTATAAATCATCAATCTCTTCTTGAGATGTTGCTTTTCTAAGTCGTCTTGGACTTAGCATTTGGTTTGCTACATTAAACCTCATGTTATTTAAAAAGTGTGTATGGAATCTAGCAGATGCTCTAAGTATAGGTCCAATAACTGATGCCTTTGGTAGCTTTTCAATAAAGTTTGACATAAATGCTTCTGCTCTTCTATCAGCAGCAACATCTTGTCCGGTCTTATTCCAACGCATTCCAGACTCAATTAATTTATTATAGTTTGAGTTTTGCTCAAGTAGTTGCTCGTTTCTTAAAACTGCATCGTCACTCAAAGCTGCTTTTAATGCTTGCCCAAAAGACTTAGCAGTAGTAAATGGTCTTGATACTGTATATATTGCGTTTTGTCTTAACACTGCACCAAAATCTAATGTACCTCTAATTGCTTTTGCAAGAAACACTGAGTTATTCCATAGACCTCTATCTATCTTTGGTTTTGCTGCTCGTGGGTCATTAACTATTTGTTCTGCACCATCAACCATTTTATTGTCTTTGCCAAAGAACCTTCTTAGTCTTTTAATATCTATGTCAGTAAGTTTAGGAACTCTGTCTGCTAGTTTTACAAATGACTCAAGAAATCTAGTTCTAGCAATTGTGTTTGGTATAAACATTGCGACATCTTGTAAAAAGTTACCAATCTCTTGTGGTGTAACTCTTCTTTCGGGTTGTAAGTTGCCAGTTTCCCATGGTCTAAAGTCTTCATTGATTCTGCTGTTTGTTCTTGCTAAAAATCTTCTTTTTACAAAACCAATCTCGCTGTCAGTAAGAACTCTTGGCTCACCTCTTTTTGCACGAGCATTTGCTCTATCTAAGAATGGTCGTAAGAACTCTTTTTCTGCATCGGTAACATATTGAAGTCTAAATACAAATTCTTTGTCATCAATAAGATTTTTTGGTAGGTTTTTAAATATATCTTCAGGAATATCTGTGCCATCACTGCCAAGCATCAAACCTCTTTGTCTTTCACCAAAAGCACCAAGTCTTGTTGGTTGGTTGATTTGCTCAGATGTTAAAGGTCTTGCTAGCCTTAATTGTTCAAAGTCAATAGAGCCGTCAGGGTCTACTGCACCTCTTATTCCTTGCCCTTCAAGAATCTGGTTAATCCTGTCAGCATTCTGATTCTTGTACTCGGTGTAGGACTGAGTAAAGGCTCCACTTTCTTGGGAGACAACCCTCGTTCTAATCGCAGTTGGTCTCGCCTCCGTTGCATTCTGTCTACCAGTTCTCCGAAAGTAATCGTTGATGAGTTGTTCGAAGTCGATGATTTTGTCTGATTCTTCTCCATAGTTAGGATTATACTTTCTAACAGTAAAATATTCAAGTGATTGGAAATCACCACTTACAGTAAATCCTGCAAATCCATTTTCGTTTGCAAGTTGTGTAATAGCTTGTAAATCATCATCTGTTAACCTATTTCTAAATGTGTAAACAGTTGAAAAATCACGAGTTACTCCCGGCTCAATAACTTCACCAATTGGCAAATCTTCTAGTGGATTTCTTGCTGTTCCCATTGGTGCTCTTACAGGTTCTAAATCAGCTTGTGTAATTCTATTTGTAATTATAATTTCTTTTTGATTTAAATCTTTGTCTGCAATGTCAACAATTCTAGCAACAGATAAATCAGAATTTGCTGGATTTGTAACAATCATATCAATACTCGGTTCTATTTCATTAAAATATTGCCCAACACCCGGTGCAATTCTGAGGTCTGAAAATCCTCTTTCTAAGTTTTGTAAACCTCTATTTTCATTTTCTATAAAAATACCTGCGTTTGCATTCAAAGCAGACAACTCTGAGAACAATCTGTTTCTTGGTGTTACGCCACTTTCTTGAAATATTTTCTTTATTTCATTTTGTTTGTCTACATATTGTTGTGGAAACAATCTTGTTGCAGGTTGGTCTGCTTCACCAGTTACAGATGGTGAAATACTTACCCTCATTCTTGGTTGTGTAGGTGCAGTACCATAAGAAGGAAATATAGATTGTTGTATAAATGGTTGGTCAACTTCTGTTGGTCTTAATATATTTGGTACGTCTAATGGTTGCCTTTGTCTTGCTGCTTGTCTGCCAAGTAATCCAACTCCTGCTGCAGTTGGTAAAGCACCTGCTGCTAGAGCAGTTAATGTATTTTCAAATGGTTGTGCAATACCCTCTAGTTGTCTTTGTTCTGTGCCTGATATTGTAGTAGCAGCCGGTAATTGTATTGCAGTTTCTGCTGCTAATCTTCTTCCAAACGGTCCACTAGCAACAGGTTCTAAAAATGTTCTTGCAACTCTCCCTCCAAGACCTGTGCCTACTCCTCTAAGCACAGCAGGTCCTAATCCTGCAGTTCCTATAGTTAATGCTGCATCAAATGGAGTTGCTATTGTAGCAGCACCACCAAGTGTTGCTTCTAATGGAGTCATGCCACCTACAAAAGGTACAGCTTCTGGAATTTCTGAACCAAACTGTGCACCAAAATCTCTTGCAGTTTGTGGGTCTACTGGACCTTGAAATAAATTACCCATTTCAACTGGAACACCAAATATTTCATCACCTAATGTGCCTCTTGATAATAATGATGCAAGTGCTGCTCCAGTTTCTCTGGTTCTTTGACCAGCAACATTTGGGTCAATAAAACCACCTTCTCCAAAAAAAGGTATTCCGGCATCTTGTGTTGGTTGAGGAGGTCCATATTGTGGAATGCTTACGGTTGGTTCAACGTCACCTAAATTAGTAATATAATTTAAAAACTGTCTAAACTTACCGGGTTCTTTTACTTTTACATTTGGACCAATAGTTTCTTTTGCTACTTGGTCAAGTAATTGTTCGTCTCTTTGAAAGTCTTGAAATGTCACTTTTACCTTCCAAAAAAGAATCTACCACCAGATGTAATTCCTCTGTTACCCATACCTGTTCGGGCTGCAGGTTGGTTTCTAAACATATCCTGAAAATCAAGACCACTTATGTATTGTTGAAAGCTAGGGGGTGTTTGACCCATTCTGCCTGCTCTTCCGTATGCACCTAAGTAGTCAGTAAATACAGGTTGATATAAATTTCTAAAAAAGTTTCTTTGATTAAAACCTTGTGCTTCAGGTAAAAAAGATTGTAGTAATGCTCTTCTTCCTAATTCTGTTTCTTCAAGAATATTAGAAAATGTATTTCCGGATTGATTAAATCCATAATTTGGCATTACCATTTAAGCTAAACCTAACCTTTGCTGTAAAAATGGTAAGAATCCAGTAGCATCTCCAAATTGTGGTGATTCTTCAAATTCTCTTAATAATGTATTTGTTTGTGGTACAAATGCGTTTGCAAATAAACTTCCAAACCTATCTCTTGCTGCACCTCTTGCTAACTCAGCAGCTTGTCTTGCACCAAAATTTTGACTAACTCCTCTTCCCGGTTGCAAAGTTGGTGAAATTAAAGCATTTAAAAAATCATTATTACTACTTACGCCTTGTCGTGCTGCACCAAGTAAATTTTGAAAAGTATTTGCTGCTTGTCTAAAAGGATTTGTTCCAACAGTTGCTTGCAAACCCCCCAAAGGTGTTTCTGGTCTCATTGCTTGTTGTGCATAAAAAGATGCAAGTGAAGGTGCTGCTGCTGTGCTTGCTAAACTTTGACCAATACCAGACCTAATATTTATATTTGGTAGTACATTTTGAAATGCAGACCTAAATTGTGTAAAAGGCGATGTAAAATCTGGTAAAAATTCTTCTAAAAATCTTGTTTCACTTAAATCTTCACCTGTCTCAAAACCACTAAATTGTGGCAAAGGACCTTCTGTTCCATAAAAATTTGGTGCTGTTGTAGGATTTATGTTTCTTCCAAAACCAACGCCTTCTGGAACTTCGTCAACTTCTTTACTTGTAGCAGGTTTATCTTGAACAACTGTTGCATTTTGTGAGTTTCTTAAAATATTTTCAGCTTCAGTAGCATTGTTTGCTCTTACATAGTATTTGACACCACCTATTGTTATTTCAAAAGTTTTCATTCTTCTTCTAATCCTATACTTCTAAGTAATTGAGTTCTTTCACTTTGGGCTCCGGGTCTGGGTGCTGCCGTGTTATTGCCTTGGTTAGGTGATGGAGTATTCGGTATGCCTCCCATGGCTGCATTAGGCAAAACCTCTGGTCTTACTCCATTCGATGTAGGGGCTCCCGGCTGAGGGGGTGCCATTGGTTGCTGCATCTGTCCATATTGTTGCATAAATGCCATACGTTGTGCAAGTTCCTGCATCTGTTTTTGTTCTTCAGCAATTTTAATTTCTTGTAAGTAATGTTGAGCCATTTGCTCATCACCACTCTTCATTGCTGCAGTGTAAAGCTGAACTAACTGCATAATCGGTGTCGATGTTCTTGCAATCTGTTCGTATATTCTTTGTCTTTCTAAATCTGCATCTTGCATTCTTAAGATTCTATCTCTTGCAAAGTCCATTGACACAAGCGACTCACCAGTTGCTGTAGGTTGAGTTGCCATCTGTGCAATTGAATATCTTTGCATATCATCTTCTGGTAATGCAGGCAGTAAAGTAAATGTTAAATCACCGTGGTTTTTTATGTCATCTGGTTTTATCGGTCCATCAAAAGGCATCTTTGCGTATGTTTTACCCGATACATTCAAAGCCTTGTACGATTTAGTTTCGTACATCATAATCAAATGTTCAAAAGACATCTCAAGTAAGTTCTGAACTGCTGTAAGTCTTGGAATAACTTTCTGTTCTATGTTAGTTCCAAGCTGTCTCATCGCATAACCAGATATAGGTGCTTGTAATATTCCAAAAGCCTGTGGTGGTAATCCACCGTCTACTTCATCGTCATTGATTGCACCAAGCAATACGTCTGCATCTCTTGGTGATTGTGATAACGGTAGTGGCTGTACGTCTTCTTGGTTTTGAGTTGACACATTTATTTGCGACCCCTTTTTTGACGGGTTGTCTTCCAATGCCTTAGTTCCGTCTAACGATGAAACCTTGTAGGCTTGGTCTACTGCTCTTGCAGCAAGTGCCATCCTGTATGAGAAAACTCTGTTTTTAAACTTAATGATGTCCCTGTTAGGAGCAAAAATTGATTCTGAGAAGTCTTTTATTGGGTCTTCAATGTCTGCCATGCTATCAATCTGTCGCATTCCTGTGTCAGATGTAGCAAGTAATGGAACACTCCCAACAGGAACAGTGCATATCGGGAACATCATTGCAAAAGTGTCTGCAGGTTTCTTGGCGTAATGGTCATCAATAATTACATAGTTCATGTATTTGACTTCGCCGTTTACAATCTGTCTTTCGTAACAGTCGTAAACAAACTCTACTTCGTGACCATCGTCAAGCGTTACATCGTAAAATTTAAAATTCTTGTAGGTGTCTCTTATCTCTGACCTTGTTTGAGTCATTCTGTAAGCTGCAAAGATTGGTTCTTCTTCTCCGTACTGGACAACCAAATGTCTTGGGTCTAGTGGTTTTATCTCTGCAAAAGTATCACCGTTTGGTTTCTTTCTTAGCAAAGACCTCGCTGCTATCCTACCACCTCGTACCGTAGAGTACCAAGCAAGCTGCGATACAAGCAAAGGCTCACCTTTTCTTTGCAATCTTTTGTTTATTTGCCTGTGCATTCCAATGACTAATCTTTCTAAGTTGTCGTTTGCAGCACGTTTCTGTTCGTCTGCAGCATCATTGTGCACTCTTACAACTTGCTCAGAACCAGAAATAAAACTTTCTATCTTGTCTGCTAATGTTCTTAGTGAGTTAGTTGTGTAAGCATCTTCTGGGTCGACACCTTCTTCTTCGTCTGGGACAAAGTGAGTTAATCTCCATGAGGAGTAATCCATGTCCATTCTGTCGTGTAAAGGTTGGTCTTGGTCAAATAGTGTTTCTATTTTATTTAAAACATCGCCAACTATTTCGTCTTGTGTCTTTCTAGCCATTATCTAAATCTCGTTACTGGGATAACTTCCCTTTGATAGTTTTCATTACCGGCATAACCAAACTGATTTACCATCAGATAAGTTAATGCCTTTACAGCATGATTATACTTGTCTCTCGGAACATTTCCAACTACCCCACCTTCTCGGTTCATCTGCCAACTGTAAACTCTGACCTGTCCGTCAAACGGATTTGGTCCTCCTCCAAGTTCAGAAATCAGTCCTTTGCAAGTAGGGTCAATAATTATTCCGGGCTCCATGTCTATCGGGTCTGGCTTGAGCATACTGTTCATTCTCTCAATACCGTCAATAATTTTTACGGGCTGGCTTTGCATAATTATATTCGCTTCTTTAAACCATATCTCAGTGTTTGATGGCATGGCTCCGGCGTGTGCATTTCCTGCAACGTCAATCACGCCAAACTTATC
>CETF01018449.1_pt1 | contig 12925 bp, 4 predicted proteins | sample 326991 | NCBI WGS metagenome assembly CETF01 (sample SAMEA2622331, study PRJEB7988) | marine metagenome | biome: marine biome (ENVO:00000447); feature: surface water layer (ENVO:00002042); material: "saline water (ENVO:00002010), including plankton (ENVO:xxxxxxxx)" | depth 5 m | reverse complement strand
CGGACTCAGTGACCGTATAGTCAGTGGTCGGGATTTGCATCACGCCTTGAATCTCAATCAAGAACATGTTGTCTACCGCAGTAGCAGGCGTTGGGTTGACTAGGTTAAACACCAAGTCACTTCCTACAGTTTGGAAGTTTTCGATTGTCAGCGACCACCCCTGCGGCTCTTCTGCTCCGTTATAAAGAGCAAGATTAGTGACGTAAGACAGCGTGACTGCATCGGCGTCGTTAATCGGCGATCCAAGGTTTCTGATTCGACGATTGCCTGCGTTGTAGGTGTTGTCGGTCCCGATCGGCAGCGAACCTACGCCAGTGTCAATAGACTCTTGGACGCTATACAGCAGTTGGTTGGTCTGCGTATTAAGGTCGCTAGCCCTGAGCACGGAGCCGTCTGAGAAGACGCGGGCTGCTTCGTCAATGCTAGTTGATCGACCAATGCGGACTTCGTCGGTTGCTGTCAGATCTACCCCGCCTTCCGCTGCTGTCTTAATGACAACCTCAAGAGATGGAGACGTAGTGACCGTAAATTGAGAAGAAGTAAGATCGGTAATTGACCCACTCAATCCGGTCACAGTCACGTAGATGTCGCTGACATTTACAAACTGTAATCCAGTAGGGGCAAACGTGCCTGAAATCTGAGTAGCGTTGAGATCTCCGGCAATCCCGAAGTCAACGTATGAGTAAGGTGAGGGCATAGTTATCGGTTAGATTCGGGAGCGTTAGAAATAAGTTGTTTGTTAATTAGCTGATCAAGAGCCGGAATTTTCGCTAACCAGACTAGACCTTGAAGGTGCTGCCAGTCTCTTTGGGTAAATTCTTTATCTCTAAAGACGGCTCCCATAGTTGCGTTAAGAACATCTTTAATTTTGTTGTAGTTGCTAGCAATAGTAGCCCCTTCAAAGAAATCTACTGCTTGACCTGTTGTTCTTCCTGATGAGTCAAAGACACCTTCTCCGGTTGTTTGTTTAGCGGCTAAGTCAATTAAAGCAGGGAAAATAGTAGAATACCCGCTTCGCATAATAGCAGAGCGAATAAGTTTATCGGTGTCGCCTGTCTTTTCGTTCCAGTATTCTTCTGGATCTTCTTGTCCCAAAGATCTGTAGTAGGTCTGCATTAAATACCCTAGTGTAGCTAGACCGGCTCCCCCAACAACGTTGCCTAGTTCGTAGGCATCGCCGCGTGCTAGACCAGCCGCTAACTGTTTTGATTTGGCGACAATAGCAAAGACACGGAATTGACTGAACAGCTTGCCTACTTCGGTGTTCATCCAGGCAGGCATCTCAGAAAATGTTTGTCGTTGGACCATGCTGTCTGTGCTGCGACGCAGAGCCATGACAAACTTGTCTACTATTCCCTGATCATCTACCTTGGAAAAGTCAAAGCTTTTAACGATGTAGCTGCCGAACATTCCACGTTCGTATTTTACATAATCAGTGTTCTTTAGGATTTTAGCAATCCGATTGACGTCATCTTCGTTCATCCCTAGTTGAGCAAAACGCTCTTTGGAGTTTCTCCACCAGCTTTTCTTTAGAGCAATCCGACCATCCTTTCCGACACTGTAGGCCGTATTCATGAAATGCTGGAAAGAAGCTCGGGAAGCCCACCGACGCATCATGGTATCCATCGGCATGACGCCGAGAGGGTTGAGCACGGAAACTAATCGACCTGCATCTAAGATCTTTCCAATTCTAGTGTTTACAAATTCCGTGTCATCAAAACCGATGTCATCCATTCGGCGCATGAAGTGGTCCCCTCGACTGAAGTCACCACCAATGCCAGTAAATGCCTCAAGACATGCTGAAAGCTCGTCAACTTCACTTCTTAGTCGGTTTCTTTTGAAACCCATTCCGAAAGTTGAAACAACATCTCTGAGGTTAAGCTGCTGCCACGCAGCCCGGAAACCTGATCGGAAAACAATGTTTGCAATTTCAGGAATCTGAGCAAAGCCCATTGTCATTCCTAGAGTAGCTTGAGCAAACATGTTGTTTGCCTGAGCAATCTTCATGACTGTTTTGTTGTAGACTTGCTGTCCGGTGATCGTTTTGTATCCCACATCCAGCATTCTCTCAAACATTGCAATTTCTGCATCCGAGTCTCCGGCATCTTGGGCTGACTCGCGGATAAGGGCTTTCACGTCAACAATTGTTTTATTGGCATCCCCGTCAAACAATTGAGCAATGCCCTTTCTAGCAGCGACAGCGCCGATTGACTGGTGTGCATATCGACGAGTTAGCAGACTAATGTCCATATCCAGCAAGTCGTCAAGGTTGACCTGCACCCCATCAATAGTCTGCTCAAACAGTTCGTCTAGTTTGATTCGTCTGCGACCGAAAGACAGGTTGGGTGAGTCGGTATGGTTTCGCCCGATAATGTTAATTAGATCGTCAGCTAGACCAACAATACCGCCTGCTTCAGAAAGCGCGTCATCTTGAATATCTCCTAGCTCTTCGACTAACTGAGTCTTTAGTTTGTCTAGAGTAGTTACAGAGTTATTTAAATGCCTTTTTGCTTCTGGGTTGTTGAGGTATTCAACAATTCTTTTAGATACAGCAATGGCCTGTTTTTCGGTAAGCTTTTCGTTTTTTCTTTTAATAGCCTCGGCTAAGAAATTAGTAATCTTATCCCGGCCTTTTTTACCGCCTCCTAACTGCTCTACTTTAGCCCGGAACTTTGCCGGGTTCCAAGATCGAGCAAAGTAAGAAGGATCGTCAGGAATCTCATCTACAGGGAGTCCCTCATCTGCGGCGAACTTTTTAAGTTTCTTAAAGAAATCTCTTAGAGCCGCAACCGCAATACCTTCAGGACCGTCAAAGTCTTTTCCGCTGCGGACCATTCTAATTAGGTCGCGGTCTAAAAGTTTTCTGCCTTGCTTTCTTGCTGCTTCTCCTGCTACTGCCAGCTTTTGACTAAGTTCTTGCGTGACACGTTCAAAGTTAAGTCTAGCAATTGCCATGACGCTTGACTGACCGTGTCCTCTAGGGTCGTCAAAGAAAATAGCTGCTGCTAACCTGACTTTGTCAGATGCGCTGTTTAAGAATCTGTAGACAACAGGAGTAAAGGCATTAAAGAAGAAATTGCCGACATAAGGAATAAGGCTTAGACCTGGGACCTTTCCCATGCGGTCTACCTTCCTTGCAATCCAATCTCGGAAACCGCTACCCCGGTCACCGTTTGCAGCAAGCGTGCCTCCCCTAGCAGGAGTGTCATACTTTTCAGGGGTTCGCATGAAGATGTCTACGGCTTCTGCGTCGTCGCTGTCGCCTACTGCAACTGGATTGTTCTTGTCGTCAGTTACAATAGACTCTTCTACATCCTCAGGGTTTTTCTGCGTAAGATCGTCAACATCGTCGGGGTCAATATCAGGATCGTCTTTCTTTAAATTCGATCCCTTGTATTCAGTTTCTTTTGGGCTCCCAGACTTAAGGCTAGGTTTTTCTCCTAGAAGATCGGCATCAACTTTGAAATCAATATTACGCCGTTCGCCAAACAGTGAGTCTCCCCTGTTAGGAACAAAAACGCTTCCGTCTTTACGAACACGCCGAGCAGACTCTAGTTCCATTTCGGAAAGATCTGCAACGTAAGTACTTCTCTTAGACTCAGGAAGTTTATTGATATCGTCCTTGACCTTTTTAGCAAAGTCCTTGGACAACTTTTCTGGATTTTCGACCCCTCGTTCTTTCAAGTAAGAAATAATTTTAGTTCTAACTTCTTTTGCGTTTTTACCCTTTGTAGTTGCGAGCTTCCATAGCATTTGCTCGGCATTGCCTGCCAGCCCATACCGAACACCCTTAAGAACAAGTCCCGTAGAGAATTTTATACCCTTGGGCTTGCCCACTTCTCCGATAACAGCGTAGCCCCTTTTGGCAGCTTTTAGTGCTGCGGAAATAGTAGCTCTTTTGAGAATGTCGGCAGGTCCAGCAATAATCTTAGGGCTGACCCCAAGAACCCTGGCGTAACGTCGCCGTGCTGCGTCGCCATTCTTTTGACGACCGAGTTGAGCCCACTTTCTTTCTACCTGGGCTTTTACTGCTTTGTTGGCTTTGGTTTGACGCCCAATTCTTTCGAGCATCTTTCTTGCGATTACAAGATCTCGAAGTTTTTGTTCATCAACAAATCTAGTCTTTGAAACCTTAGTATACTTAATGGGCCTTGTTTGCCTTGGAACAAGATTCGGTCCAGCAGTGGTCGCTCCAGAAGATCCCTTTGGGCCTGGAAGCGGGACGCCGCTTGCTGGAGACGACAAGTTAACTCCCTTTCCAAAAGCCCGATCTAAATCAGCTTGGATCTTTTCTGCTGCCTTAATCCTGCGATTATAATCTCTCCGAAGCATTTCTTTATCAGCTTTGCTTCGAGCTTTAGCCAGCTTTTCTGTATATTCTTTTTCTAGCTGCTTTCTAGCTTCGTCTCCAACGAGAGCTTTTCTTCGAGCCCTGTAGTCTCTACGCTTTCCAACAAGCTTTTTTGCTTCTTCGTAATACTCAGAAAGAAGCTCTAGTCGTATTTCGCGGTCGTTGCTGATTCTTTCTTGTTTAAGAGGTAGGAAGGGGTCATTTCCGGTTCTTTTAAGCTCGTCAATAACTTCAACAACGACTTCTGGGTCTTTTTCAACTCGCCGCATGACGTTGAGAATTTTGACCTGATCAAAGTCAGCTTCAGAATCTCCTTCAAGCAACTTCTTGACACCGTCGGTTCGGAGGCCCGCAGTATCTACTTCTAGAGGCGGCTCATCGTCGTCTAGCTGCTTAGCCAGCTTAGTCAGTTCCTCATCTGCTTCCTTCTTAGCCTTGCCTCTGACCCTTCTTTCGTAGAGACCGGGAACTTGCATGTCTTGGGGAACAGGCTTTGTCTCTCTAGCTCGGGGGGTAGCTTCAGGATTCGACATCCTTTTCAGAGAGTATTTAATAGGCTCGTCCTGCTGAGTCAGAGCTTCCTCAATATCCTTAACCCGATTAGGGACCCTTCTGACTACGGCTTCTACAGATTTTCCTGTAACAGGATCAACAACAGTAGTTGTCTCAAAGAATCGTTCACTGATTTCAATTCCATACTTCTTTGCTTCTTTTCGGAGCGTAGCTAGATCCATCTCCATAACCTCTTCAGTGGGGTCGTCTCCCACAAAGCGTCGAACACGAATTCTAGACTTAACGAGATTATTTAGAGCATCAGCCGTAGCTGTGTCGCCAGCTTTCGCAGCAGCGTCGGCAGCTTGCTGAATTTTAGCTGTATCTACAAGTTCTCTTAACGGGCCGACAAACGACTCTGGAAAGAGAGCCCCGAAGCCTGCTCCCATTGTCACGGACGCTCCTAAACCAATCAAAAGATCAGTAGTAGTCATCGTCTTGTCGGTCGTATAACGAATACCTTCTAGAGGAACGTCAAGAGCTAGCGAAGACCCAGCAGCCTTGAGAATAGCCCTGGCTCTAGTAGCCCGTGCTGCCGTGTTTGCGAGATTCGTTGTTGTTGAAGCGACGGCAGAGGGTGCTCCGGCTCCTGCCGTAGCCGCACTAATCAGCGCTGCAAGCACAGCAGCTTCTCCTCCAGAAGCAACCATAGTTAGTGCTAACCCAGTAGCAAACCCACTGGCTCCTCCTGAGTAAAGCTCTTCACGGCGTTTCTGAGTCAATCGAGCGTTGTCTAATTCATACAGAAACTCTTCAAGAGAGTTCGTTTCATTCGCAATTCGATTGACAACTTCAGGATCAAGTCCCTTGCCAAACTTTTCTTTATCCTCATCACTGGGATAATAGTTAGTGTCGGGGAACGAAGGATCTCCCAGATCACTGATAAGCTGGCCGGTAACTGTTTCTTCAGCTAAGGCATTATAGAATTTTCCGAAAAACCCTATATTCTCGTCTACCGCATATCTAATTTCGTTTTCTGCCTCTCGGACATTGACTTGCTCAAAAGGTTTGGGAGCAAAATCTACGTTTCTAAGAGACAGCCGCAAAGCGTCTTGCCATTTTTCTTGTTCAGAAATAGGCTCAGAACCGGGAAGGCTAAATGAACTCATTTAAAAACCTCTTTTCTTAGTATCCCATGCTGGCTTTAAATCTGCTATCGCCGTAGCTAGATCCTTCAAATGAAAACTCAGACCTTACTCTTTTTTCTTTAGGAGTATTTTCAAACGCACGGGCAAGAGCGACTATCTCCTCAGTTGAATAAGTATGGTCGTTGGTGTTGTCACGGTCTACAGTACTTAAAACCGATGAGTTAAAACGCTTTACCTTTACAACAAAGCGATTCATTGCAGATTTTGTCCCACCCTCGATTAGCCCAGGAACTGGGACAATAACAAAACTGTCTCTTTGATTTGCGTTTGCGTTGTTTAAAATTTCTTTGTAAATATCAGAAGCGACGCCTTTCTCTCCTACAATAGCAGTTCCCATTCTAACTGCTTTGGTAGCTTTGCGAAGAAGTTCAACACCGCTAAAGTTACCCGGATCTTGCCTCAATACATCTACTTCAAAGTCAACAGTAGACTCATACACGGGGAAGGGGTTATTAGGAACTTTTGTAGCCTGACCGGATCCTATTCTTCGACTAAGTTCATTCATAGGAAGAGGCCGCAAACCCTCGCTAACACGGAGTTTGTTTTCTGCATTAAAAAGTTTTGAAGAGTAGTCAAGAAACTCTTTAGTAAGCTTTGCTTCAAACTTTCCTAGCTTAGCAGGGGTGACAGCTTGGTAATCTACTACATAACGCTTTTTAGTAGGATCGCCCAAAAGTCTAGGAAGCTTAAACTCATTGACCTTGTTTGTTTCGATGAGTCCCGCCTTTTCTAGGGCTTGCATATGACGCTTGAAACGCATCCCTGATGGGTCTTCAAACCCTAACTCACGCCAAGCATTGGGAGGGATTGTGTCTACAGGAACTGTCTTAGATCCAGTTCGGAATCCAAATGCGTCTGTTGTCCTGACTGTTTTAGTCTTTGAACCAAGAGAAAGTTTGTGAAGATACATTAACAGCCTCTTCTGCTCGACGCCGTCTTTGTAGTTTCCTGATCTTGTTAAATTTTCTACTCGATCAAGATATTCGTTCTGTTTATCGTAGAGCTTTGCTTGGCTAGAATTAGGAAGGAGTCCGTCAGTTCTCCTAATATCTGGGCTTACAAAATTTCCCTTTCCGTCAGTCAGGAACGGCTCCAAATAAGAAGCATCTACTTCACCACGTCGGAGTTTGTTTTGTAGCTCACTTAGACGCTCTCCGTAAGAAGCAGGTTCAGGAGGAGTAAATTGCTGGAACGACACCCTGACACCTGCCGATTTGCTCAAAATTTCATAGTAATTCTTTAGGTTTTCTTCGTGCTCTTTTCTTTTTTTCTGTTGTTCCTTTCTAGCTTGTTTTTCTTCTGTCGTAGGAGGAATCCAATTAGGATTCTTCCGCATTAAAGGCGAGTCGCCAGTAGAAGTAGTTTGGGTAAGCAGTTCTGCGGGAAAGAACGAACCTTCAACTTCAACTAAGTCTTCTTGAAGAGCTGCCATCGCCATGTTGACGGCTTCTTTAGGTTTCACGCCACCTACAGCATAAAAGATCCTAGCAAGTTGGATTACTTGAAAACGAGGCTGGGCTCTTCCCCCAAAAGAGGCTCCTAAAACGGAACTAAGCTTTGCTATATTTTCTGGTTTAGAAATTTGGTTTTTAATCTCGTCCTGCACTGTAGAAGATCCGTCAAACGAATCGCCAAGCTTAGCGTCAATTATTTCTTTGCTAAAAGAGCCATCTCGAATTTTGCCGAAAAGAATATTAATATTCTTAAGACTTGGATACTGATCTTGCTCGTTAAGCTTAAGGACAATCTGCAACAGTCTAAGATTATCGGACCCTAAAACATCTTTAGCAAGATTTGGGTTAGAGTCTTTATTGCCTCTTAGAGCACGATATACCTCAAGAGCCGCTTTAAGGTTCTCTACTCCTTCTTCTACATTAGAGCCGTAATCTCCCGTCAGCAGTCTTTCTACTTCTGTCTTTATTGAACTCGCGTTAGCATTTAGATTCCTGATTGACAGGGCTCGGGCAATGAGTTCTTTATTCGCAGGAGAGAAATTTTCGTACAGTTTATTCTTCTTGACCTGCGCTAAAGTCAGCACCATGTCCTTAGATACTGCGATTCTCATTGACTCTTCAGCAATCTTTTGAAGGTCAATAGTTGCTGTTTTTTCGCCAGATGAGATCGTAAGGCTATTGCCTTCAACCCTAGCATTAAGAGATTTAAGGATCTGATAAATACCTAAATCTTCTTGGCTAGGGGTGCCTTTAAGATTTAGAATTTCCCTGAGTTTTTGAGATCCTCCGTCAACAAGACGTTCTACGTTAAATCCTTCTTGCTGAATTTGCTGCGTAAAACTATCTAAAAATTGTCCGTTAAGAAAATTAACGTTTGCGTTAAAAACTTCCGCTACTTGTTGTTTATCTAAGTTGTCCTGAATTCTACGGATCTCAGGCAGAATCTCGTTGTCGAAATTAACTTTGATTTCCCCAGAAAGAAACGCCGATCTGGAAGGCGTCCCTTCAGGACCTGTCTGTATTAGTTCTAGAACCTCTAATAAATCATCGATCTCGTCCGAAGATTCTCTAGTCTTGATAAAACTAAGGAATGCGTTTGAAACAATCTGCTTAGCCTGAGACGCGCTAGAGAGACCGTCTCTTCGCTGAGCGTCGAGAAGAGATGTAATCTCATTGGCGGTAACAGATGCATTAAGTTTCTCATCTTCTAGCATTGAAGACAAAGCTTCATGCACATCGACTTCAAGGTTGGTTTGTTCTGTAGTAAGCTGCTCCTTTTTAAGAAACCTGCTGTGAAGAACGATCAGCCGATCGCTTTTTGTATTCCTGGCCTGTAGATACGCATCCGAAAACGCATCTTTATCGGGGATCCAATCAGGAAGAGAGGATATTGTGTCTTCAGTTTTTCCTGAATACCACTTAGTAAACCAATTCGGATTCTTAGTTTCGTCTTCCGCTTTTTGGTGATGACGGTCTAGAGCATCCTGATCTCTTAAAAAATCTTGTTCTGCAAACCTTTTTGCAAGAGCGATTGAGAAAGCTTCTGAATAAGCAGGGTGCTCTGAGATAGAAATCTCATCAGCGTCTAGAAGCTTGTCAAACTGACCCTTTAGCTCTCTAATTGTGTTAACACCAGTGAGGTCTACAAGGTTGGCAATCTTTGTGCCTAACTTTCGAGCCTCTTCTTCTAGGCGGGATGCTTCACGCTCAGCGTCTAAACGATCGCGCCTGCTCAAAGCCTCAGCCTCTTTCCTAAGGCGATCCGCCCTGTCTAGCTTAGCCTGACGCTCAGCTTCTAACCTCCTCTGCTCTTGATCCTCCCTTCGTTCAAACTGTTTTTGGGCCATACCTAGATCGGCAAGAGACCTAGAGAACTGGCCCAGGGATGAAGCCAGATTTTGAAGATCTAGCACACCCTGATTGCTTACTGGCGTGGGCGCGATTGGCGCTACAGGAGCTTGCGGCATTCCAGCAGAGCCAGGAGTGACAGAAGTATCTACAGGTCTTGCTACTACCTGCGTAAACGGAGTAGGCTCGTTAGGCCGTCGTCTTGTAGCCATTATGCAAAACCTCCGCCAGAGCCAATCGGGTTAAAGCCGGGAGGCGACACGCTTGGTGTTGGATTAAAAGTAGAAGGAGTAGGGTCTTTTAGTCTGTAGGCGTTTGCGGCGGCACCTAGAGCACCGCTAACACCTTGGAACAAGTAAGGCAACATACTGGGCGATTGGACCTGAGCCACGGGCTGTGCAGGATCAATTGGAGCCATGGGAGCCGGAAGAGCAGCGTTGACTCGGCTCTGAGCTTGTGCCTGCATTGACAGCATATCCCTCGCACTTTGTCTAAACTGAGCGTCGAGGTTTCTGTATGCGGTTTGTTTCTGCCGAGCAATGGCTAGTTCATATTGCTGTTGAGCTAGACGGAACGAGTTTCCGCCTCCAGTGCCCGCTCGCTGAGCGCGTAGCTGAGACAAGCCTTGTTGGTTTGAAGTGTCGTAAGCAGCCGTTTGCTCCATGGACTGCCTCCTCTGTTGGTCAAGCCTTTCAAGCATTGCCGCAAACTGACCCGTCAAGCTTTTTTGAGTAGACGAGGCAAATTGATTATACCTTTCTGCCTGCCACTCGCCTAGCTCTTGCTGATATTCAACTGCTCGGTTGTATCTTTCATTATTGTAAATGGCTTGTCTACGAGCATTTTCAGCGGCATTCTTAGCACTTTTCCTGGCCGCTCGGCCCGAACTTACAGCCCCTCCGACTGCCGCGATTCCCGAAGCAATACTTACAGGCTCACACATTACTTAACCTCGCAAACTCGTAAAAGGGTAGTTGTTTAGGTCCGTGACTTACTTTTCTAATAAAAGCAAATCCAAGCCAACGAAGCCATTTGATATGAACTGTATTTTCTGCATGAACCAGATTACATACCATATCGTAAGGCTCTAATAAGAAAGGTAAAAAACGTCGAGACCACCTTAAAAAGGCGATCGGGTTTGTGTCAATAGCATCTGTGCCGAGCAGCCATATTGCGCCGACATTGTCAAACATCGTAGTTACTCCGAACATTGCCCAGACATCCTCTGGGCTTCCAAATGCAAAACAGGTGTCTGATGACTCGTAACTAAGTCTGAGAGCTTCTTCTGGCTGGTAGCCCCCAGACGCCTCGACTTCTTTTTTGTCAGCTTCGCGCAACCGGGTAGACATGCTGTCAAGGTCTTGCTCAGTCGCCAGACGCACCCAACTCACTGACGCTGACTCCTGTCAGTATACTGAGCCTCAAACTGAAGAGATTGAATGTTGCTAGGGAACGGAGAGTCGTTCTCAATCTCAATCTTTACTGCATCAGACTCGGCGAACACAGGAAAGCGGAACTTGCCGTCAGCCTTGGGCAGTTGACCCAGGAAGCCACCAGTAGACAGGAAGCGCCCGCTGAACGGATACTCGACGGATGTCCCATCGGCGTCTGCCACCTCAGGAGTAATCTTTACTTTAAAGAAGGCAGTATCGTCATACACGACTGTCATATAGCGAATCTGATGTCTTCCGGTAGCAACTAATTCTATGCTGCCTGCCTCTGAACGAGACCGCTTAAGCATGGGCTTAGTAATCTCATACCGCATCGTGTAGGGAAGGCCGATGAAGAATGACTCGCTGGCTGTAAAGGTTTCTTTCAAAGTAATTGACGAAGAGGTGGTTGAGTCAATCGTCATCACCTCACCGTCAGTTGAAACGACTTGAACAATAGCCTGTTCATCTGTGCTTAGGAGGTAGTCTGAATCCAGAGTAATCGTAGTCCCAGGGGACCCTGGAGTCTTCTGAACGCGCCGGTCTAGAGACGTGACGTATGTAGACCCTGTGTCTACCTTGCCTGTCTGCAAGTCCATCTTCTCTAGATAGGTCTCCGAGCCTCGCTTGATTACCATGTAGAGAGACTGCTGCAAAAACCCGATCTCAAGGATGTTTGCTTCAGGAAAAACTAGACTAAACCAAGCTGATTGGACTCGACCCTGAGAAGTCCTAAAGAACTTGTATGCATACAGCGTTGACCCGGATGCTGCGCGGATAACCATGATGTCGTCATGGTTAGAGACCGTCATCGACTTGATCTGTCCTTCGATATACTTCGGAATCTGGATCGTAGACTCGGTAGCGTCGAAGTTGATGTCAGTCTCGTTAGTCTTGTAGAACTCACGAACGCCGCTGAATGTTCCTCGGCTAAACGGGAAGAACAAGGTGTTGCCTGCCAGCGCAGGAGAACAGGTCCCTGACGAGTTGAACGTAGTAGCTCTGGTAACTGTAGCCGTTGTAGGGCTAAGAATCGGAACTCCCTGCACGATAAACTGCGCTCGCTCAGAGAACACGACGAGTCGGTCGCTGAAGGGCATAGCTCTGTTGAGCCTGTTTACGTCTGTTCCACCTACACCTACATCAATCGGAGCAGAGTCCAGTAGCTGAGTGACCGTAGTGCGGAAGAAGTTGAAGAACTCACCTGCCTCGCTCAGGGAAACGTCCTCGCCGCTGATGAAGCACAGCCGCCCCTTGAAGTAGGCCATGTCGTTAATCTTTGAATCGACAAACGACGGCAGTGGGTTAGTTAGGTTGGAACCAGTAGTCCGTTCAGTAAACTTAAGTGTCGGCCAGAGGTCAGGAAGACCGTTATCGCCCCCGGAGCTTGGCGACGGTTCGGTTCCATCAGCTTTCTTGAGTAGGAAGTTGCCGTTAGCCAGTCGGACCAGGACCTGAGGCATAGTGTCTGGATCAATCGTAGTCTTGATCCCAGGCTCGGCTGTCTCTACCCAAATGCCGCTGCCCATGCCGACCGTAGACAGGTCGTTTGCTTCAAACTTAACAAAGTAGTCGTCTACATCAGACTCAGGCAAACCGGCTACTTTGATAACTTGACCGTTGTAAGCGTTACCAGGAAGATCGGCAAACTCTTGAGCTTCACCTTTGATAAGATTGTGAGCGTTGTCCCCCAGAGAGTCTTCTACCGTAATCTGGAAATCGCTGCTGCTGTGGATGTAGAGAACACTGCCAGACTGAATTGCTGTGATACCGCTAATCCCGTTCAAGCCGCCAGCCACTCCAGAGTATGTCGTGTCTTTTACGCTCGTTTCTAGGCTTCCTATTCGCAGCCCCGCAGCAACGTCTTGCGTCCTAGGACCAGTAGGGTCTGGGAAATCGTTAGCGTTATCAGGAGACGGGTCAAAAGTGTGTTCTACCTCAGCCGTGCTGGACCCGATTGTGACGGATAGGCGGAATCCAGGTCCGCTGTTCCTGATCCACAACAAAGCCGAGTGAGCGTGCGGATTTGCGGCAGCAGTATCTGAAGTCATCGCAACGGTTTTGGACGTATTCAGCAACCACGTAATGTCACCCACAGTCATGGCTCTTAGGTTGTCTTGAGGAGCCGAGTCTGTGAGATAG
>CETF01057401.1_pt1 | contig 12978 bp, 18 predicted proteins | sample 326991 | NCBI WGS metagenome assembly CETF01 (sample SAMEA2622331, study PRJEB7988) | marine metagenome | biome: marine biome (ENVO:00000447); feature: surface water layer (ENVO:00002042); material: "saline water (ENVO:00002010), including plankton (ENVO:xxxxxxxx)" | depth 5 m | reverse complement strand
ATGATGTTTAAAGAGCTCAAAGATATCAAAGGAAAACCTTTGATTAAAGAGTCACGGATGAACACTATCCGAAAACATTTTGCGCCGTATAAAGAAATCTACAATAAAAATAGCGCTAATGAAGATTTTGCAAACTGGTACTATGAAAACATATTACTAGGATATACTTACGGTAAAAGATTAAAGGACGTAAGCCCCGAGTACAATCATTTAGTTTCTATTGAAGATGCTTTACAAGCAGGGGAGGGCTCAGTTTCCTTTATCGGTACTGTTGAAGATACTTGGCTAACTAAAAGTAAGAAGGGAACTCCTTACTTTAAGATAACCATGAAAGATGAATCTGCCGATTGCACCGTTATGATTTTTTCTAACAAGAAAAAAGACAACATTGAGGAATGTAAACGCGCCAACGATGGAGTGCTACCCAAAAAGGGTAATATTGTAATTATAAAAGGCGTAGTAAAAGAAGGTAATACTGTTTTTGGTAATTTAGCCAAAGTACAGGATCAAAAAATTTATATGAAATTAAGCGAGATAAAGTCTTGACACGAAACCCTGAATCAAATACTCTAATCAACTGACATGTTACAGTTCTATAAACCTAATCCAAAAAATAGCGGCTCCGCCTGTTCGTTCTCCTACAGCAAAAAAGACAAAGCTGTCTGGGTGAATTTCGTTAAACAAGCTACTTGGAACGACCAAACCAAAACTGGAACGTTCAAGAGCTCTGGCCCAGACAAGAAGGCTAACTCAAAGTTTAATATAACTGAGGTAGCTGGAGTTGTCCGAGCCATTGAGCAAAATAGCGAGTTTGGCAACTTTCACGGAAACAAGGAAAGAAACACCACCTTTAAGTTTTGCCCATATTTACGAGACGGCAAACAAGTAGGTTATAGCTTTTCCTTGAACCAGAATGATTCTCAAGCTAACGTAAAGAAATCTTTTATCATTGGGTTCACCTTTGAAGAAGGCAGGATGTTGAAAGAGTATGCTTTGGCAGCTATGAGAAATTATTTTGATACCGTTATCGACGAAAGCAATTACGGCGGAAATGGTCAAAATACTAAGCCAAATGAGGAAAAAGTAGAAAATACGGCTCCTTCCACGAATAATAACCAAGGTGGCAACGTTGGTGATATTCCGTGGTAATGAAGAAGCTTTTATTTCAAACTGATTCTAGTTTAGCTAAGACGGGCTTTGGCAGAAATGCTAAGGCCCTCTTGTCTTATCTATATAAAACAAAAAAATATGAAATAGTACAGTATTGCTGTGGGACTGACTACTCAAACGCTGCACTCAAAGCTACTCCGTGGAAGTCGATTGGCACTCTCCCTGACGATCCCGCAGAGAGGCAAAGAGTTGGACAGGATGCTGGACAAGCTCGCCTAGCAAGCTATGGCGGCTATCTTATTGATAAAGTCATCAAAGAGGAAAAGCCGGATTTTTATTTTGGGGTTCAGGATATTTGGGGTACAGAATTTGCAATTGATAAACCTTGGTTTAATAAAATAAATTCAGTTATTTGGACGACCCTAGACTCCCTACCTATCCTTCCGTCAGCGATACAAAATGCTTCAAAAATAGAAAATTATTGGATTTGGAGCTCTTTTGCTACGAAGGCTCTTCACGAACTAGGTCATAAACATGTTAAAACAATGCACGGATGCATTGATGCCTCCAGCTTTTATAGATTTGATGACGATTCAAGAAAACTACTCAGAAAAAATCACAACATAGAAGAAGATGCTTTTATAATTGGTTTTGTTTTCAGGAATCAGTTAAGAAAATCTGTCCCCAATCTGTTAGAGGGGTACGCAAGATGGAAAAAAGAAAATAATCCATCTCGCAAAACATATCTTTTACTGCATACGTACTGGAAGGAAGGTTGGAATATCCACTCTCTCGCTAAAGAATACGGTATTCCCCGTGAAGAGATTTTAACCACTTACGTTTGCAAAAAATGCTCCGGTTATCAAATTAAACCTTACAGCGGGGAGGATCAACAATGCCCTGCTTGCCACCCTGAAAAATCGCAAGTTACTACTAGCGTAGGCTTCGGCATTACAGAAGAACAGCTCAATGAAGTATACAACCTAATGGACGTATACTGCCATCCGTTCACTAGCGGTGGCCAAGAAATTCCTATCCAAGAAGCAAAGCTAACAGAGTTGATAACCCTAGTTACAGATTATAGTTGCGGAGAAGAAAGCTGCGAAGAAGGATCTGGCTCTATACCTTTAAACTGGACTGAGTATAGAGAGCATCAGACAGAATTCAGAAAAGCTTCTACATGCCCTATATCAATCGCATCTAGCATAGATACAGTATACAATATGCCCAAAGAAGAAGCTGAAGCTCAAGGCGAAGCTTCTAGAAAGTGGGCTATAGAAAACTTCTCAGTTGAGTCAGTAGGTAAAAAATTTGAAGAGTTCATAGACAACACTCCTTCTAAAAATTACGACTTCAAAGACGAGGATCCTGAAAAGCAAAAGCGAAATTTTCCAGACGCCATCATTCCTCACGTCGAGAGTGATTCTGAATGGGTTCTCTCCCTATACAAACTCATTCTTAATACAGATAATCACGTAAATGATGAAGGTTATAAGACTTGGATGAACTCCCTTGGGAATAAAGTCCCTAGGTCTCAGGTAGAAGAATATTTCAGAAAGGTAGCGAAAGAGCATAACGCAAAATATTTCCCAGTTAAGATAGAGGATTACCTAGATGAAGATGACGCTGGCAAAAGAATTTTGTATGTTATGCCCGAATCTCAGGTAGATGTGTTTTTATCTACAGCTTTGTTTAAGTCTATTAAAACCAAGTACCCTGAATATAATTTATACGTGTCAACTAAGCCTGAAAATATTTCTATACTGTTAGGGAACGAGCATGTTCACGCAACTATTCCATACAACGCTCAGTTTGACAACACTTTATACCTAGAGGGTATCGGTGGAGAGAATGGCCTTTTTGAAATAGCTTTCACTCCCCACTTAACCACACAAAGAGTCAGCAACTATATCCACAACGATAAAGACATTATAAACAAAAAAGAGCTATGCACATTTTAGAGTCTTATGCTTTACAGAATGATCTTAAAATAGATCGACCAAACGTATACGAGAAGTATTTCCCTTTAGCTGTAGATAAATTTATTACCCTAGACTCCTCATGTCTTCAAACTGGGGCAATGCAGTATGACCACTGGAATTTGGTAACAGAATATTTAACGCCTCGATTACAAAAACATGGGATTACAATCCTTCAGCTAGGTTCTAAAAACTGCCAGCCTATACACGGCTGCTACCAAGCTACTGGCCAGTGCGACTTTAATCAGCAAAGCTATATTATAAAAAGGTCACTGTTGCACCTAAGTACAAATAACGAGTCGTCTCATGTAGCTTCCTCATACGGCAAGAAATTAGTCACGCTTTTTCCTTACAATTGTTATATAGGTCAATTTAAACCTTACTGGTCTGAAGAGAATGATATCACCCTGCTGCAAGGAAAGGGGCAGCACAATAAGCCTTCTTTTAACCCTTCAGAAAACCCCAAATCTATTAATAGCATAAAACCTGACGAGGTAGCAAAAGCAGTTCTTAAAAAACTAAATATTTATGATGAAAATGACCCTGCATGGCAATATAACATATTAAAAATTGGGCCTTCTTTAAACAGGAGAAGAATAGAATCTAATTTATCCCATATAGTTGATTGTAGCAAGCTGGGTGTCAGCTCCATCATTCTAAGAATGGACTTGAACCACAATGAAGAGAACTTAGTCGAGCAGTTGAAAGTATCACCCTGTTCAATCATAACCAGTAAAGCAATTAGTGAATCAATTATAGATACATATTCCAAAAAAATACTTGAAGTTGTATATTACATAACAGATGATCACGACCCAAGTTTTATTAAAAAGCTGAAGTCTAAGTCCATTAACTTTGTTTTAAGAAGCAGGAGAACAGAAAACGAAATAAATGATATCAAAATTGACTACATGGATTACGGATTAATTCACGCCATCTCCCCAAGAAGCCAAAAGGATTTTGAGGAATTAAAAGATAAAGATAATTTATATTATAAATCTAATTATTATATCATTCATAATGGTAAATTTTACCCTAGCACCGCCGCGCTGCTTCGCCTTACTCACGGTATGGAAACTTTTGAGCAAAAGCCTCAGCCGATTATCGACGACCCTTTGTTTTGGGAAGATATTGATCATTTTCAAATAATGCAAAAAAAATAGTTGACTTAGCTCCCTGTCTCTAATAAAGTCATCTCTCTTATGGCAAACACAAATAAGCCTCCCGTAGATTTCAAGCGTAACCAGTACGGTCTTCTAGAAGATAAAAATATAAAATATGAATTTAGTGAAGATGGTACGGTAAACTGGCGCAAAATGATCAAGACTGAGTTCCTTGTAGCAAACAGGGAACTTACCGATGAAACAGATGTCTCCAAGTTAGAAGATAGAGAGCTGATCATTCTACTTGGAGGGCTGAAAGATTTGGCTGCCATACGCGGGTATACCTCAGTAGAGTATAAGATTCACGAAGCATCAACAGAATACGTATGTGCTTCATGTAGAATAACTTGGGTTCCTAATTACGAAACAGAAGGTGACGACCCTATTGTATTTGAAGCTATTGCTGATGCAAACCTCAACAATACCGAAGGATTCAGTCAGATGTATTTAGCTGCGATTGCAGAGAATAGGGCGTTTTGTCGAGCTGTTCGTAATTTCTTACGCATCAACATCGTAGCTAAAGAGGAATGTAAATCTGTTCGGATTGCAAAGCCAAACCCCAAGAAAAACTCTGCTTCTCCAGAAATATTTTTGACCAACCTTATGAAAGATAAGAAGATAGATTTTGAAGCTATCAAAGGTAAGATGGTTAAGGAGTCGGTTGACGGCGCTTCAGATTGGGAAACAGTTAAAGATATTCCTCGTTTGAAGATGTTTGAGATTATAGAGAGAATTCAGAAGAAGAAATGAGTAAACCCGTTAATGTTAAAAAGGTTGAAAAGCCTTGGGGTAAGGAGTTTTGGTTAGCCAACAACAAAGACCATGATTACTGTGGTAAAATTTTAATAATTAATCCCGGCTCTGGTACGTCTCTTCATTTCCACTCCAAGAAACATGAGACTTTTTATATACTGGAAGGTTCTCTTGAGCTTACGCTGATTGATACTGAGACCACAGAGGAACACACTGTTTGTATGGAGGAAGGGAATGCTTTTGAGCTGTCTCAGAACGTCCCTCACCGGCTAGAATCTGGAGAAGGAGCAAAGATCATAGAGATAAGCACCTTCCACGAAGATAGCGATAGCTACCGTGTTCTAAAATGAAATTGGCAATAGTTAGCGGCGGGTTTGACCCAGTGCATATAGGTCATCTTGAGTTATTCGAGAAAGCTAAATCAATGGCAGACTCTTTGTATGTCATTATCAATAGCGACAAATTTCTTGAGAGAAAAAAGGGCAAACCTTTTATGAACTTCAGAGAAAGGTCTACTATTGTCCAAGCCTTGAAACCTGTTAACATGATTATTGGCAGTATCGATGTGGATGATACGGTATGTAAAACTTTGAAGTGGGTACATGGTATGTACAAACAAAGATATAGTGAAATAATGTTTTGCAACGGTGGAGACCGAACAGGCGGCACAAATACCCCAGAGCATGAGTTATGTCAGGAGTTGGGTATTGAAACTGTTTACGGACTCGGCGAAAAAGTACAGAGCAGTAGTTGGCTGTTAAAGAAATGAAAACGTTTATATTATTCATGGTGGCTTCCGTCGCTGCTTTCGCGCAGACAGCGGAAGATAGATCAATCGTTTCCTTTACAAACGAATACATTCCTGAGCTTGATGAAAGGGTACTGACTCGCGAAGAAATTTGGGAAGAGCCTAAAGGAAAAGAATATTACCCCATCAACGATATCATTACAAAGAAAACCTTATTTATACCTGTCACAGGGGCAAATAAAGCTTTTTATCAATCTCTAAATTATTACAACAGAAATCTTTTTATGGCGCTAAGAAAAGCTGCTGAAAAAGCCAGAGAAGATAAAAAAACGATGTATGTTAATATTGTAGGCGGGCAGGGGATTCCTGCTCATACATTTGGAGGCAGAAACAATACATATAAAGCCTCTGAATATACAGAAGGGCAATGGACTGTTCTTGGAATAAGCCCAAAAGGTGATCTAGTAAAAGATCATTACCAACATGGAGAGTATGGTAAGCTGGGCCGTGATGGCATCTCTTACGAGCATGCTATAAAAACATTCAAAGCCACCGCTCTACGTAAAGCCGCGGAGAGAGCTGAGAAAAATGACGAGGAAAATGACTGGCATGTTATATTTGATTTAGGCGATCAAGTATCCCAAACTTATATATTTAAAACTTTTTCTGAGTATGAGGAATTTTACAATTTAACTCGATTATATGAACAAGATAAAAGTTCATACGAGGTAAAGAAGGTCAAGGCGTCAAAACCTTTAACTGAAAAATAGCCTTGAAATGAACTCTGTCAAATTAGACAAACAGGTTCTAAAAAACTTAGTTTCGTTAGGTAAAAAACGTCACGAAGCTAAAGATATTTCTTTTCGTAATCACAGCAAGCATGGAAGATTTCGCAAATACAAAGGTGATAGCGATGTTACTATTTATGATTTAACAGTTACAAAACGTCATATCCCTCACATCGCTGGCGTTATAGGTGAGTTCGCCTACGGCAAACTTATAGGAGAAGATGTAGATCGAAAAATATACTCCGTTAGGGATGACGGGGTAGACTTCAAAAACGGAGCAGAGGTAAAGACTTCAACGTTCTATACAGGCTCCTTTGGCCAGACCGAGCTTAAAATACCTAAAAGGGAATATATCGAAAGAAGCCCTAGCCTTTACGTGCTTGCTCGATTGAATTCTAAACTATTACTTAAATCTCCCAACGAAATGATTGTTGACATTTTGGGTCAAATCTCTAATAATAAGTTTGATTCTTTGAAACAAGAGAAGCAATACATTGAGGGTGGCCCAATTAACTATGTCGTAAAACAAAGCGACCTCGACCCCGTAAAAGTGGTTGAGAAACCTTGGTTTTTTGACCTTTGGAATTAATTACGCTTTATGGGAATGTTTGATGAAATAAAAGTACCTAAGTCCTATTTAAAAGGACTCCTGACAAAAGACCAAGAGAAACTCCTTAGTGGTAATAATTACCAGACTAAATCTTTTGAAAACTTTTTGGGGCAATATAAAATTTATAGACAGAGATTGTATTTTAAAGATGCCGAGTGCTCTAAAGAGGAAAAGTGGGTAAGGACTTCGCATAGCGGAAAAGTTAATTTTTATAACTCTATGACTGACCAAGATGGAAATGAATGGTGGGCTGAGTTTGGTTTTTTATTTAAAGATGGGGTTTTAGATAAAAAAGAGGTAGTTAAATTTGAGATGATGGAAACCGCTGAAGAGGCAAAGAGAAAAGCAGAGAGATTTCTGCAAACCTCAAAGGAGCAAGACGCTATTCGAGCCACGTTTAAGTATAAGTTTTTCAATTGCCTGAGTAGATTTTTTTATAAATTTTATTCGTGGAGTCAAAAAAAGATAACTTTTAGGTGAGGTAAGTTCAAACACCTAAATCTCTAGTTAAATATTATGAAATCATTCATTAACTTCGAGTATATGATTACTCCGGGAATCTTAAAGATTCTTTGTTATATTGGGGCAGTAGTTACTGTCGTTATGGGAATTTTTGCGCTTTTCTCGGGAGCTTCCGATGCGGCGACAGCCGGAATTAGCTTGATGGTTTTGGGGCCAATAGCTTGCCGTATTTATACAGAGCTGTTGTTGGTCATCTTTGAAATCCATAAGACTCTCAAAGAAATACGAGATAAGTAATAGGGGTGTGAATCTCCGCCCCGATGGCCGAAAGGATAAGGCAACAGCCTTCTAAGCTGTAGATTCTAGGTTCGAATCCTAGTCGGGGTACCATTTTGAATTTATTTGTTTTACTGCTAAAAAACTACTGGAAATTTAAATTTAAAAATTTATTTTTTAAAGAGCGGTGTAATTGCAAAGTATGTGTGACTGCTCCGAATGCAAAAAAGGGTTTGAAGAAATAGACCTTATTTGGGTGCAGGTAAAGAAAGAACTTTTATTACTCTGTAAGGAGTGCTACAAAAAATTATATGAACGTTAAGCTTATTTCATTATCTCAACCGCATGATAGCAGTATGAGTTGTGAAGATTTGATTGCTTACTGCGCTAGAGTTAGCAACCCATCTAATCAGAACAACACCGCAACAGCCCCAAAACTGTTGAAGTATTTGATCAAACACCGTCATTGGTCTCCTTTCGAGATGGTAAGCATGACTCTCGAAATAAAAACTAGCAGAGCTATCGCTGCGCAAATTTTAAGGCATCGCAGTTTTAGCTTTCAAGAGTTTAGCCAAAGATATTCTGAAGCTCAAACTTTAGAACCTGTGGAAATAAGGAAGCAGGCTGAAAAAAATCGCCAGAGTAGTGTTGATGGATTTCAGGATTCTTATTTACTTTCCAGAGTAAGAGAACATACCGCAAAAGGCATTTCATTATACAAAGAGTTGGTGGCAGCAGGAGCGGCAAAAGAGTCGGCAAGAATGATTCTACCGCTTACCACTGAAACAACAATGTATATGGGAGGAACTATTAGATCTTGGGTGCATTATATAGATTTACGGTCACAAGAGGACACACAGAAAGAGCACAGAGAAATAGCTTTAGCATGCAGGGATATTTTTTGCGAGAACTTCCCTAACATTTCTGAAGCGTTGGAGTGGAAAAGTGTGTAATTTTAGAAAATGATTGTTGATTTCACATCTCAAATTATAGCGGAAAAAGAGAATAAGACTCTTAACAAGCCTTTTCGTACCCCCGGCGGCCCTAAAAAGTTTTCAGTTTATGTTAAAAATGAGAAGGGCAACGTTGTAAAAGTTAATTTTGGCGACCCAAATATGGAGATCAAGCGCGACGACCCTAACCGACGTAAGAATTTTCGTGCTCGTCATAACTGCGACAACCCCGGCCCAAAAACAAAAGCTCGCTATTGGTCTTGTAAAATGTGGAGCAAGAAGAGCGTTACCCAGATGACTAAAGGCTCACATCCGGGGTATGATTGGGACGGTGAAACTATTTTTGATTTAGATGAGATCCTTACAATTAACCCAGCTCTTGCTTTAATAGACGACCCAGAGGAGGAGGAAAATGAAGAAGGCTGCGACTGTAATACTGATTGTGGATGTGAAGAGGCTGAAGCGGCTCACGACATGTCTAAGTATAGCTTTAATAACCCCGGTGAGGCTATGAAAAAAGCCAAAGAAATGGGGTTTGACGATATTCACACTCACGGCGATGGGGATGATACAGTTTTTATGCCGGGGCCAAGCCATGAAGCTTTAATGAAGAAACTGGAGTCTAAAGGTAGCTTGTGGAAAAACATACATAATAAAAGAGAAAGAATTAAAAAAGGCTCTGGAGAAAAAATGAGAAAGAAGGGGGATAAGGGCGCTCCAACTCCTGAGCAAATGAAAAAAGCCAAGAAGAAGAAGGTATACGCTGAGTACGACATGACTCTCGAAGAATATGATGAGGTTATGGATTTAGAGGATGCTGTTGCTGCAAGGCCGGGGCGCAAGTCAGGAGCTCAAACACCAGCCAAACCCAGCGAAAGAAAAAAGGGCTCTTCTAAAAACAAACCCGGCAGCGCAGGTAAGGGTGGGTCGGCAATCACATTTTCAGAAAAAGTTATTAACTCTCTCAAAAATAAAGTAAAAGAACATAATTCTAAAAGTAAGAAAAAAGTCACACTTGGTCAACTGAAAAAGGTCTATAGAAGAGGAGCGGGGGCTTTCTCCCAATCCCATAGGCCCGGTATGACTAGGGGAGGGTGGGCCATGGCTCGCGTTAACATGTTCTTAAAAATGAAGCGAGGCGGGAAAGTTAAGGATTCTTACCGCAAAGCTGATGGAGATATCTAATATGTCTAGCAAAGAGCAAATTCAAGATATGATTGAGGATTTATCCGGTTTAGATATTAGCCGCATGGGGGAAGAAGAGAGGGAAGAGGCGACTTATATTGTGAACGATATTATCATTTCTCTTGAAGAATTAATAGATTTATTGTAGTTTTCGAGGCACAATACTTAAATGTATGAGTATAGTGCTGAAGTCCTCAGAATAGTTGACGGTGACACGGTTGATGTATTAATTGACTGTGGTTTTTCTACTTTCCGCAAAGAAAGGGTGCGTCTTTACGGTATAAACGCCCCTGAGAGCCGTACCAGAGACAAAGAAGAGAAGGTTAGGGGTCTAGCCGCCAAAGCGCGTTTAGAGGAGCTTATAAGCCTTACCTCGTCAAAAATTGTCATAAAGACGGAACTAGACAAGAAAGGTAAATATGGTCGAATACTTGGGGTGCTATGGGATGAGGATAAGAAGAAAAACTTTAATCAAATGCTTGTCTCAGAAGGGCATGCAGTAGAATATAACGGGGGCGAAAGATGACACCTGACTGCTTAGCGAAAAGAGTTTTTTTATGTTTCTTGTTGGTTATAATTTTTATTGGCTGCGCCGGATGCCATAGCGTTAAGTGGGAGTGGTTACCCCAAGGCAAAAAATTAAAACTTAATAAAGAAGTCCCCCGTTTTTCAGACCCGCGACCTTTCATTAACGGGAGCGAAACAGGCGAGCCCACCCCCAAAGGAATAACTATTATTAAAGGCAGCTTTTAATGAACATTGGTGTTATCAGTTTTGAGTGCCCACCAAATAACGATAGGGCTCTCAGTTTCCCAAATAAACAAAAGTATTGCGACAAGCACGGCTATACTTTTCTGTCTTATACCGAATCCTTAAATGAATATTGTCATCCATCTTGGAGTAAAATACTATATCTAATTAAACATTTGCGGGATTTTGACTGGCTTGTATGGACTGATGCTGATACCTATATCATAAATTCTGATATAAAACTTGAAAGCTTTATTAAGAATGGTAAGGAGTTTATTATACAATGTGACACCGAGGGAAATTATACAGCTATTAACGCAGGAGTTATCTTTGTAAAAAATTCTCAGTTCTGTTATAACCTTTTAAAAATATGGTGGGAAACACACACGATGGAGATGTGTAGGAACCTCAATAATGATGAGTGGGAACAGCTCGGGCTTAAGTACCTAATAGGCCAGAAAGGTGAGAAGTATCAGGGTATAATTGATGTTATATTGGACGATAAAACAGGATTTAATGTTATACCGGAGTTTACAGATGAAAATACTTTTATAATGCATGCTAGAAAACCGCATAAAAACATAGAAGATGTTAAGCATTTGATTTTTTAGAATGAAAGATTATATAAAAAAAGCTTTAGATGACTTGGTAAAGAATAGGCCGCAAATAAACTTAGATAGTGAGGCGGCTAGAATTCAGATTGCGGAGCATGTCGCTCACTGCATAAAAGAATCTTTAGTAGAGGAAACTAAAGATAAATGTGTTATTTGCGGGTGCGTAACAGAGTATGATAGATTTGATCATATCGATAAAAGATACTTCTATGTAGAAGGGGCCGGGCAGCTTTGCCCAGACTGTTACTAGTGCTTTGACAAACGTAGTTTTTATTTCTAATTTTAGTGGTCCTTCAGGTTCCGCAATAGCTGCCCGCGGTTACTTCAAAATACTTGCGACTCACCCAAAAATAAATTTAAAAGCAATAAACGCTAAACCCGAAGGGGCGATAGGCGAAGAACCTGAAAACTTTAACAGGTATCTCAGCAAAAGTCTTCCGGAAAGCTATGTCCTTATCTATCTTATAGAGCCGGGAGAACAGCATCTAACTAATGCTTGCGACCAAACCGGTTGTAACATCAGAAAAATAATACAGCATTCCACAAAATGTTTAATATTTACCGCGTGGGAATGTATAGGTATTCCAAATACGTGGAGAAATTTTTTTAACAATTACGCAGACGAAGTAGTAACTTATTGTAATTTTCAGCAAAGAAATTTATCGGGAGAGCTAAACAGGACTGTTAATATCATTCCTCATTTAGTATCTGTAAATACCCAAGGAACTAGCAATAACTCTAACACTGAAAAATTCAGGATATTGTCTATCTCCCAATGGTCTGAGAGGAAGGGCTTCGATATAGCTATTCAAGCGTATTTATGTGAATTTTTTAACCACCAAGATGTAGAGTTTGTGATAAAAACTTATGGTAGATCTGGCGTCGCTGGCGAAGACCTTGAGATAAAAAAACAAATAATGAATTATAAAGCTAACTGTTCTCGTCTTGGACAACTACCAAAATGTCAAATCAAATTATGGGTAGCGGCTACTACATTTAACAATATAGATCGCCTCTATGATAATTGTGACTTGTACTTTTCTCCCACAAGAGGAGAGGGTTTTGGACTGACTATTGCTGAAGCTTTAGTTAGAGGTAAAAGAGTTTTAGTCCCAGATCAAGGAGGGCATTTGGACTACATCCACCCTAACAATTATTTTATAAAAAGTCGATGGGAGACGATGAGATGTGCCGATTGGAGTATAAATTATTCATCTGAGTTTAAGTTAGTTGAACCAGATTTTGAAGATACTAGATTACAGTTAAGAAAAGCTTACGAAGACTTTACAAATAAGAAACAAGAATGGGCAAATAAACAAGAGGCCAGCCAAAAATTTACGATGGATTATCTTTCAGAAGATAAGATAAAAAGTAGTCTAGAAAGAGTATTAGGTATAAAATAAGGGCAATGACGAAAAAAGAGATTATAAGTTTTTGGATACTCATACTTTTATGTATTGTATTAAACTGTTTTTTGGCCGCTAAATATTTAGTATGATTGAGCTAGCATTACAAGTTACATCGGGATTAATAATCTTTATAGCATTCATGTTTGCTTGGTCGTCTACCAGACTAGTAGAAGAAAAA
>CETF01041437.1_pt1 | contig 13177 bp, 7 predicted proteins | sample 326991 | NCBI WGS metagenome assembly CETF01 (sample SAMEA2622331, study PRJEB7988) | marine metagenome | biome: marine biome (ENVO:00000447); feature: surface water layer (ENVO:00002042); material: "saline water (ENVO:00002010), including plankton (ENVO:xxxxxxxx)" | depth 5 m | reverse complement strand
AATAGTTTGCTTTGTTCTTTGAGGGTTGAACCAAGAATAGGCACTGCATTCTCGCCTGCTACGATTGCGTCAAAAACTCCTTCTACTAACACAACCTCTTGATCAAAATCCAAGTAAAGTTCGTTGAAAATAATATCCTTGCTTACATTTGGGTTTTTATACTTTGCCCAAGATGATTTGTAAGTCCTGCTTACGAAAAAGTTTGGGTCACCGTTTTTATTGAAAGATGGCACAACAATTCGGTCTTTGTATTCGCCCCACGGACAATAGCCAATCTTCCAGAATAGTATTTCATCCATTGTGACACCTCGCTTTGCAAGGTAATGTCTTGGAGGCAATGATGACATCGGCAAGTCTGAGCGCCCTAAAAAGATAAAATGCTCTGGTAAGTCGATTACTTGTTCTACTTCTTCGTATTTTTCCTCGTTGAACAACTCATCAAAAAGAGATAAGTCAATGTCATTTGAAATCTCTCGCCATGCTTGTTGGTCTGTAAAAGAACCAAACCTGCGAATAAGGCGATAAATCTTTCTACCTGCATAGCCGCAGTGCCAACATTGAAACTTGTCTCGCTCGATGTTGACAGAAAGTTTGTTTTTGTGGTGTTTACATTCAGGACAATGAAATAGCCTCTCGCCACCTGTGGGTCGAAAATCTCCTAAGACTCTGCGTAGGATTGTGACTTTTTCCATACTGACCAACCTGCCTTTGCTATGACCCAACTGTCTGCTCTATCATAAGAGTCTGGTTTGGGGTTTCCGTATTTGGTATATTCTACACTGAAATGGGGGTCGTTGTCAAGAACAAATTGTAAAACGACCGGCTTTGCTTTTTGACCTCGGGGAACTTTTATGCCAATCTCTTTTCTGGCTTGTCCTGCCGTGAGGTATTTTGGTTCCAGCCCGAAGAACGAAAAACAGATCCAACTAACAACTCCGTTGAACCTCTGTAGTGCAGCCATTGTTTTCGCAGATGAACCACCAGAGTTAAAAAACATAAACGGTTGTTCAATGTAGATCTCAGAGATTGTGTGCCCTTCTTTTGTGTTTACTATGTTTATAAGTGAGTTTTTTATAACATCACACTTGGTAAAGAAATTTTTATGCTTTCTCAAATCAATTGATTCGCAGTATTGCACTTTGCCTTGTTGATTGATTATTGATACACCTGTGATAGATGTGGAAACGTCTAATGCTAATATCATACTTGTTATTATACTATATGTCAAGTTTTATTTTAAAAGTATATGCGTCGTCTTCTGTCTTTTTTATTGGTTCGGCTAGATGAGCAACGCCGAGTAATCTTTGGTTGTCATCATATATTGCAACTTTTGAGATAAATGTTGTTTTCTTGAAGGGAGCAGAAAAATTACCCAAGGTTGACGTGGCAATATTTTTTATTGAAGACGAAGCCTCAAAAAATGAAAAAGTGCCTGTTGTTGTGTTATTAGAATTACCGCCATCTAAAAAGGTTGGGTTGTTGCTAAAATTGTATTTCCCCTCTGGGGCATGGGCAAACATTGTAAGTGTGGGTGTAAAAGTGGTTCCCTTAAATCTCATTTCAAAAGAACTGCTTAACACTCCAGCAGCCGTATCTGCAAAATCAACCCACTGAGCGGTGGCGTTACTACTGGCATACCCGTCACTTACTCCCAAACTAGCCGTTGAGAATAAAGCAATAAAACCCTCGTTGTAAAGAGCAACACCAACGACAGCGCCGTTTGAAGCAGTAGCCGAACCGCTAACTTGAATTAATTCCCCGTTGTTATCCCTATCTATTGCCTTTGCCAACAGTGAGCCAGTATAATAAAAATCAAGTTCAATTCCACCTTTTTTCATAGATGAACCATAAAAAATACTCGGAATCGATATAAGTTTTATTTCTTTGTTATCGAAATACGTTGAAAAATCAAAAAACTTCGACAGTCTTCGATAATGATTAATAATGTTTCTTAATGCTTTTGTGTGAGCAAGATCTGTTCCTAGTTCAACCTGCACAGAGGAGGTAAGAGCCAAAAACGTTTTAAACTCAGCCCCCGGTAGCGCCGAGTTGTATGTTGATTTTGAAATAGTTTTGAAAGCGGCGCGGTCATTGTCCTTGTTTAAAAACTGGAATATTCTATCATCGCCAACTCTGTTTACGCTTATATCAAATGCTGAAATGCATCCGTTTGGAACGTTGGAATTGGAACTTGAAATATTATTAAAGTATGTATTTCCACCCGCAAATGTAAAAGTTACTTGCGGGTTTGCTTCGATGGTGTTATAGATAACCTCATCTTTGGAAAACTTCTTTAGTTTCATTAGTAATCAAGCCTAACCCTCAATGTCAATTCGTTCGCTGGGGTCTTTTTAATTGGCTCGCTTAGTTTCGCTACAGCCAATAATTCGTTGTCTGGCGAATACATGCCAACTGTTGTGATGTAAGAAGTTGGCAAGTCATCTGGGTCTTCCTTTACAAACACTTTTGATGCTGTTGTGTAGGTCGGGTTAGAACTGTAGTTAAAATCTGAATTCATTGCACGGCAGAAGTAGATTGTTGAATTTAATTCTGTTGTGTTGTTGAATTGATTAGTTTGCCACCTAGCACGAACGCCGTCAGCCAAATCGTTAATTGATGAACCTGTAAGAGAAGCACTCAAAGTTCTGCCATTTGCGTCAAAAGTTTTGCCGCCTGCATTGGCTCCTTGATTGTCTGTACCAAAAATTGAAGCCGTCAACACTGCCACGCCTGCCTGATAGAACAAAAGCCCAACATTGTCGTCGTTGTCGTCTTTTAGAATACCGTATTCTCCAGCGGGGGAGTTAACTTTAAAACTAGTGGCTGCTCCAGAGTCAGTGATAACTTTAGCGTGTGTTGGCGCAACATATGTACCAGAAGCGTAAACAGTGAGGGAATATGTTCCCTTTTGAATTTCATCTTTGGCTAACAAACGACTGTAGTTAAGGAAGAAGCAAGTTGAGTGTTTTGTTCCACCGGCTGCGAAGTTGCCGTCAGCATCAAATATTTGAACTGAACCTGTAGTGTCAAATCCTGATAAAACCTGAGCCATCTGATTGTATACATTAATCTTCTTTGACTGTTGATTGGTAGTCGCTTCGGTGCCACTCTGTGGAGAACTGGCTGCGTATCCAACAGCGATATCAAAAATGTGGTTTGCAGATGAACTTAAAAACGGGTAATCAAAAACAGACTGGAACATGCCGTGTGCGTATGTTTTGATATTAAGATCGTCATAAGTGCCACTGACAAGTGTACCTGTAAGTGGAATTGCCTCGTGCAAAAGTGTTTTTGTTGAACTTTTATCGTTGGGTGTAAGTGTTTTAAATGAACTAGCCATAATTGTTTCCTTTTATTATCATTTCTTGAGAAATCGTAGTGGGATGTCTAATGAAAACCCAGTGTTACCACCAGTAACTCTCATAATAGAATCAATTGAATTGAACCCTGCTTCACTGTCGATTGTTAAACTTGTACCAAATTTTGTGAACAGAGCGGTAGAAGTTCTTAGACTTGTTGAAGCCTGAACTTTGAATTCAACGCTTCCCTGAAATGGTCCTGATAGTGATGAATTCGTATTGCTACTGTTGGTGTTTGGAATATTTTTATTGATTACATCTGTTAGGACATAAGTTGCCACTTGGTCATCGTCTAAAAATGCAAACTCTAATGCTTCATTGGTGTCGGCGTTGACAAGAGTTCCGAGTCTATTATCCAACTCAACAATAATTTGTGTCTCAAGCAAATCTGCGTCGATTGGTTCTGTTTTAGCCAACTCGGTAGTATCGAAACCGATATCAAAACGAATGTAGTTTGGAGAATCCTTCGGCGAAAAACCGTTCAAAACACCCTGACTTGATGCGCCACCAGTTTTTAGTTTAGCATTGTTGGCAGTTGTGTCGTCTACTGCGATGACATGAATGTTTCCATTGGTGGAATCCGTAAACAACTTAGCATTGTTGTCCGTTGAATCATTCAATTTAAAGATTGGGAGATAAAAAATATCGTTTCTAACATATGATACCAATCTGTGCTTTAAAAGCGACGTATTGTTTGTAAATGCCTCTAACACAGGGCTTTGAAGAATTTCCAAATCAAAAAACGCCGAGCCAGATGGGTGTGCGCCTAGTGAGTTGTTTGAGTTTCGGTATAATGCGTAGTTGATTTCATCGTCACCAAGGGCAAACTTTGTGATTTTAAATGAACCATCACCTTTTGCCAAGCGCATTCTACCTGTATCGGTTAGAACTGCGTCTAGGATAATATCACCACTGTTATCTAAAAAAGCCATTTTTGTTCCTCTTTTACTTTATCTTTTTATAATTAGCAATTAGAGACTGTAAAGTTTGTAAGTCGAGCTTGTTATTTCTTATTTTTTCAGCCAACTTTTCAATCAATTCATTCTCTGCGCTAAATTCTTCCTCGCCTATAAATAGTTGCGACAACGCTTTTGTTGACATGTCAAAGTAATTTGATACTTCTTGTAAGTCGCCACCAGTAAATCCTTTGGATTTCGCCTCGCTTGTTGACTCTTTTTGATTCAAAGTTTTATCGAGTTCTGAGTATTTTGGATTGAAGTTTAATTCAATAACCCTGCCCGTGGCGCGGGAGGTTGCCCTAATTTTAAAAAAGTGATTACCATTAAAATCTATCCCTTCTAATTTGTTTTCATCAGCGGCGGTAAATTGTAACTGATATAGATTAGGGTACTTAGGATCTCCAATGTTTGTTGCAATCGCTTGATTATCTGACAAGGATACACTTATTATACCATTTGAAAGAAGTGGTTCGTAAACTGGCTCTGGCGTTATCTCAGATGGGAAAGCATATGGTTTTACCTCTGCCACATGAAGTTCTTCCTCTTCATCTACACGAACCTGAACAATTGGCGATGGATTAGAAAAGTAACCATGAGCGTTGATTGACCGGAAACAATAGTAATAGTCGTTATTAGGAACAACGTTGTCATCGAAACCGACACCTTTCGCTTTGTCGAGTTTAATCCTTTTTGCGAATATAAAGTCTTGATATGAAAACGGTGCCTTTTCAAGCCTTAGAATTTCATATGCCACCACTGGTGATTTGGTATCAAACACAAAATCAAATGCCCTGAGTATTCTCTTTACAGTAGGGTCGTTAGTGTTGTTTATCTCAGACAACAACCCTTTCATTGGATCTGCCGGATTTTCTGTTGTAATTTTTCTGACACGCGGGAGTTGTTGCGCGATTAATTTTGTACTGGTAATCCCACCTTGGGGTTTGAGTTCCCTTGATAAAAACTGGGATAATAAATTGTCGTTCTCTGGAAACAATGGAAGTATTACATCCTTAATGCCTGAAACATTATCTGACAATACTAATTTCACTTTAGTTGGATCTTGTCTGCTAGGAATTACCAATGATGTTGGGTAAACAGGTGGTGCGTCCAGCACATACACTTCTTGTGATTGAAAAACTGGGATACGCATCATTCTTAAGTCTGGGTATGATCTAAAGAACAAGTTTAATCTGTCAACCTGTAAATTTCCGGTCTCTTCTGATTTGAAAAGTTCTCCGTCTTTAGTTATGCTTGTGAAGGTGCTTTTAGTTCCCGTTCCAAGGCTTATAACGTGGACAAACATTCGATAAACATATCTTTGATCGTAATTTACACCAGCATCAACCAGTTTAATTAACTCGTCTTTGTCTGTTGAAGCCGGAATGATATACTCTTTTTCAAAAATAACATCTTCGTCGCCATTGGCGTTTACAACAACCCTGTGTCTTTCAATAGAATAACAAACAACCTCGGCATAGTTTTTCAAAGGCTCTGGTCTTGTTGTGTTGGTCTCTGGGTCATTAACCCGTTCTACTAGGCTTAAAAAGTTGTCATTTACGAACTGTTCCATTCTCGACGCAAAAATAAACGCATCAAACTCTGTTACCGTGGTGTTCTCATTGTGATCTGTATAAATAAAGTCTGTTTTTGCTGCAAGCAGTTCTTCGTTTGGTTCACCGGGACCACCCATTTTTAAGCCAGTGGCTAAATCAATATTTGCTATTGTGTTATCAAAGAAACTATTATCAGGGTCAAAAAAATCACTTTTGCGTTGGGCTTGTGCAAGTTTTACAGCCGCTGGTCTTAGTTTTTTGAGACTCTTGCTTTGCATAATAACATTTGAAATGGGAGAAATAAGACCCTCGTTGTTAAGGGCAAACCCCAAAGTTTTTGCAATTGCTGTGGCTCTGCGAACTTCTGTTGTCTGTGGACCAAGCGTGAAGTCTTTGTTTATTTTCGTAAAATCTGCTTCGCCGTCATCACTGATTGAAAAGAATGGTTTTTCATGTCTGTCGGCAAGGTTATATAAAAATGTCTCGTACAAGTTTAAATCTTGTAATATTCTTTTGAATTCGCTGTTTCCAGCGTTCTTAAGTATTTTGTTTAAGTTAGCCTCTACCGTCACGCTGTATGGTAATAGTTTTTCCGTATTGTTGGTGGCGTCTAGAAGTTGTTTATCTTGTGAAATAAAGGTCGTTGGGTTTGTTTCCCAAAATTCAATTGGCAAATTTGTTTGTTCGGATAAAAACTTCTTTCTTTCTAAATCAAGCGATTCGCCGTCATAGTTTGGTTGTCCCAGATAATTCTTAAAAAATGAGTTGTTTTTTTCTACTGGTCTTATCCTAAAAGTAAATTTACCATCTTTATCAATACTCTCGACGTATGTTCTGGACTGTAAATCTGTTTTGTAAGCGAATTCGTTCTTTGAAATTATTTTGTCTTTTGTCTTGTTGCGGTCATTTATAATTTTAGTGGACCTGTAGGCATAGTAATCGCCGGGGCGAACAATTTCTTGATTAGCAGGTGTTGTCTTTGCGTCAAGGGATTCTAGTTTGTTTACATAGAAGTTATAATTTGGCGTAACTCTAACATAGAGAGTGTCTTCTTCGTCAGGAACATCTAAATCAAAATAATGTAAATATTGTGGTAAACCAAGGGCAGGGTTTAACGAAGAGTCATTCCAAGTGCCCTCATAAGCGTGAGTGATAATCTTTTCTTGTCTTACTTCTCCAAAAAGGTAGTTTACTGTTTCATCTTTACGAAAATCAGTCACATCTTCGCTGGTTAATTCTGAAGATAATGGGGTTGCAGTAATGTCGTTTTTGGCTCTTGCAAAAGAACTCTCGGTGGATTTGGTGCTGCTTTGTACCTTGTACAAAGATGCAACAGCCAAAGGCAAGTTGCCATAGGAAGTGGGTTGTTGACCCTCTCTTTTATTACCTTTAAAAATATAGTTCTTTTTCATGGTCTTGTATAAATAGGTCCGGTGTTTTTAATTTTTAAAGAAAAACGATGCGAACGGGTTGTAAACTTGATTACCGATGTTTTGTTTCTTTTTCTTTTCTGTCTCTGTTGATTTAGTTACAGGAGCGGCTGCTACAGCGGCTTCCATTGCTTTTGACGCTACCTCAGTTGCAACGGCTTTTTTGGTTGTTGTTTTCGCCGTGGCGATTTGTTGAACCGTAGCAGGCTTTTGTGCTTCGGTTTTTGCCTTTTTACCGGCTGGAACTGGTTTTGTCGCCACCTTTTCCGCTGGGATCACCGTTGGTGGTTCCGTGGCGTTTGGATTAGGAGCAATTGGAGTTCTGTCTGTTTTTGTTGATTTTACTGGTTGAAAACCAGATTTAACTTTGCGAATTGGCAATTTTCTCGATTTGCGAGGGGCTGTGACTGTAGGCTCTACTTCTGTATTGCGAATTGGTACCCTGTTCAAATCTCGATCATCATCCTCCACAGCGGCTTGGGCTGACTGTATTTCTAGACGAGTTGGCTTGCTGCGTCCAGACGCTTGCGCCGACTGTTCTTCTAGTCGTGTGGGTTTTATAGCGTCCAAATCAATTCCAACCAATTTTCCGAGACCGGGGGTTTGGATTCCCGTAGTGAGCGCGGCTCTTGTAAGAGCCACTTCTTTCTTAACCCTTTGTGCATCAGCGGCGGCAAACTTGTCTGCGATGCTGGAACCTAAGAATGATTCTTTATCAAAACCCTCAAGGGCGGTTGGCTTTAGACCAACGGTTTGCTTCTTGCCGGTATCTTTGGCAGAGGTATCAAATGAGTTTGGAATCACTGCGGTCTGTTTTTTCTGAGGATTTTTATTGTTTGGCAATTCAAAAATTGTGAAATCTGACATTTTGCCAGTGTCTAAAACAAAGTATTGATTGATAATAGTTGCTTTTAGTTGTGGCAAATTAACAACCAAGTCATCTTTAATAAAATTGAACCTAGCCAAAACATACGCCCCTTGGATTCCGCTGATACCTTTATAGGGTAGCCACTCTCCATTTTGTAGAACTTCTATTTGAACCACATTTGTTAAAACCATAATCGCAAATACAGTTTTTGCAAAATCATCTGGAGCATTGGCTCCTGCTACATTTAAAATGCTGGCAATGTGGGTCTGTAAGTCTATAAAGTATGGAGAGCCAGTATCCTGTGGAGGGTTCATTTTAAGAGCAAACAGTGCTGGCGGTAAATCAAATTTATTTAAAGATGTAATACCATTAGTGGTTAGTAATTTTTGCAGTGTGCTAACAAATTCTTCCTGACCAATAGTTTGTAATAGACTGTACTGTGAAGTCAAGTTTTGTAAATCTTGATAGTTCTCTTTTTTCTTGGTGTAAATTGATTTGTATTGATCAGACTTGTTAAATGGATCACCACCTCCAAAGAAATCTGCAAAGGACATCTTTGAAATATCGTCCGTATTTTGGAACTTACCAGAATTAGTGGAGTCAATGACGGAAATGTTTGCACCTAGTAGACTCTGCAACAGTTTCGTTGGATCATTTTTGCCAGTGTTTTGAACATAGTTTATTTCTTCGCTGTCGGCAATACTTAAAACTAAAGAAGTTACGTTTTGGTTAGGTGGTGGATTAAACAAGTTCGTCTGGTCCAGTGTCTCAATTACCTGATCATTAAAGTTAATCGTAACCGGAGTAAAAGTTTTTCTTGTAAAATCGATATCTCTAAGAGTATTTGCCTCGCCATAATATTTTGCGTACTCCAGTTGGAACAAATTCTCAATCTGGGTCGGTGCAATTTCTGGGGCAGTATCGAACTCTGTTGGTTTACCTTTTTCAAGGTAGTTTAATGAAACGTTATTGAACCCCTCAACAGACACAACTCCTGATAGTTCATATGTCTTTTCGGGTGCCTTTGGTGGCTTAGAATCTTTATTTTTAGGTTTCTTGTTTAATGATGGGTCTCTTAAAAACTTTTTACCCTGTTCTATGGAGGCACGAAGCGAATCTTTTAAGATTAGATATGTGCTTGGTAAAATTGTGTCAATATCAATCAGGACCAATAACGTCTTTACAACTTCGTCATACAACTGAGTAAAGATTTGCTCGCTGGTGAAATCTTTTGCTTCGGGTGCTTTCACAACTGCTCCAAGGTATGTGTAGTAATCTGTAAAAACAGATTTTACCTGTTCAAACAAGGGTTTAAATTCTGTTTTAAATTCGTCCGTCATTCTTTCAAAACTTGGATCATAATATTTACTCATGACAATAATTGGCTCAAGAGCCTCAAATTTTGACAAAGCCGGAAGCACCGAATCAAAGTAGTTGTTTAGCGCTGTTAATCTTTTTGAATCATAGGTCACTCTAATGCTGTACTTGTAATCGTACATGTTTTCAACTGTCATGTCTTTCATAACAAATAACAGTCTAAGGTTGTTGTCGTCTGCGCGGTAAACAGCAAGGCGTGAATTTGCTTCAAGAGTTGTAACATCTTTAAAATCAGCGATATAACGACTGCCCTCTGCAATTGCCTGTTTTATTACGGATTTAGGAACGTTGAGTATTTTTTTATCTAAAAAGTCCTCTGTAAATCTTTCGTCTATGTTTTTTGGAACCTTTCTTCTTAGAATTTCAATACTTTTTATATTATCTTCGTATGCGTTGATTGCCATACCTGAATATTGGAAGGCGTCACCGTTTAAAAACTTCTTAACGTCAAACTCAAAGGCTAAATTAACAGAATTCTTTTTGTTTGTTCCCCAAGAAAAAACAGGGCTAACTGGTGAGGCGATTTTTTCTAGTTTTTTGCTGCTAAAATAGTCGCCCAATGCCGTAGCAAACTTCCTGCTGTAAAGAAGTTGATTGCCAAGTTTGTCAAATGCGCCCTGTACAGAGAGTGGACCTTCTTCTAAGTCTATTTGAAAATACTTGCCTGAGTTTACACCGACAAAATTAGAAATGATTGACGAATCTTGAATGGCGACAAACTGTAGATTTGGGTCTTCTTCGTCAAGCGGTAACTTTTTAATTGTTGTCTCGCCAGTATCCTCATCAAACTCTGTGGTAAAAGCACCTGCCCATATTTCTTGTTGGTTTGTTTGTAGTGCTTGAAAGGTAAAATTTACTTCTCCATTTCGTGCGATAGTAAACGGAAAAGCATATGTTAATTTTGATGCCTTTGTCGGGAATGGCAAACTTACTTTTGTTAGGTCAGCAGTTATTTCAATAAACCCGCTTAGATCTATAATCCTGTCATCGGCTATAACTTTTATATTTGTTTGTACTTTACCTCGGTCATCTAAAAAAACCTGACGCTCTGTCATTTTGAGATTTTTAAAAGTGCTACTAAATTGATATTTTCTAACCTCTCCAAGTTCGGGAGTTGAAAACAAAAGCGCTTCGTCCGGTTTAAAGAAGCCGGGGTCGCCAAATCGATTCGATTCTACTAAAGATGGGTTGAAAAAGGAAAAGCCTCCGTAAACAGGAGAAGTTATTAATGACTTACCCTCTAAGTTCAAGAAAGCACCTTTCTTTTTAATTTCACCTGTGGACAAGGCTTGTAAAGTCTCGTCTGACACATCTCTAGTCATAATGACAGGGAAGACTGTCAAAAAATCTTTGTACTGTTCAAAAACATCCTTACCGTTCAACACTGGGGCGTATATTGAATAGCGAATATCAAGACTTATTCCATCCTCATCGTTAAGAACAATCGATTCTATAACTGGAAAAGGGATCTTTTGCAGCCCAAGAGATTCTTTATTTAGATCTTCAAAATTCATTTACAGAAATCCTCGTCAACTTCAGGAAGGTTATCATATATACCTTCGGCAACTGAAAAGCCCGATGTTTGTTCCAGCACTAAATTATTTTCTGTTTGCACATCAAGGTAGTATTCCAAAGAGTTGGGCGTTGTGTCTTCTCCGAAAGAACCGTTTGGATCAAGTTTTGTATAAGTTACTACTGTCTCAAACACGCTGTCAGAGCCAACACCACTTACGCGAACAAGACTTTTTTTCATTAAGAAAAATTCTAATTCAAATGTATCATTAACTTTTGAACCACCCTCTTCTAATAATAAACCAATTGTTCTACCCCTTCTAACTTTTAAAATTGTGTCATTAAAGTCATAGGCTGTGACCACTTGGTCACGCTCGATAATATCTTTTTCCGGGGCATATAAATCTATTTCTCCATTTATTTCTTCGGATAGTTTCGCCGTGCTTATTAGATCTGGATCTGCTGCGTCAATTATAGCAAAGACATTCAAATCAAAATTTAATTGTGGAACCTGATATGAAGAACTGCCTACTAACTTTGTCAGAGCGGAGGATGAAATCTCGTTTTTTAAACAAATATAATTAAATCTGGGGGCTTGTGGATTGCCCAACTCAGAATGTGACAGCCCTTCAAACGCTTTGTATAATTCTTTCTCTCTGTATGGCATGTCTGCGATATATGGTTTAAACTTATCATCTTCGGGAGCAGCGGTGCCAATTATAATATTTGTTTTTGGTGTTTCGCTTATGATTCTTTCTTGAGTTTTATTTTGTTCTTCTGTAAAGGATGCGTTTGAACTGTCATATAAAATGTCATCGTCAACAAAAGCATAAAACTTTGGTGAAAACAAACCTTTAGAAATTTGTTGTTTGCCGTGCTTTGTTAGCACTAGGTCGATAACTTGTTCTTTTTGATTTAAAAAACTCATTTGGTATAATTAGATTTAGTCATCTGTTTTCTTGACAAAATCAACCTCTGCTGTAATCTTTGCTGTTTCCACTAATGAACAGAAATCATATGGGTAGTTAAAACTGTAATCATCAATTGAGAACTTGCTACCATCAATATCCAGTGTTTCAAATGATTGTTGAGCAAAAGTTGGATCTTCAGCGGTCATGGCAAAGTAGTTCGCCTTTGATCTTTTCTTGACCTTAAAAATCACCCATTTAATTACTGGGTTTTTTGTGTCCATCATATTTGGGAACAATTGCGTCTTTTCTAAATCAATCTCAATGTAAGATGTATCAATATCAAAATCGGCGAGGGGCTTTGGAGGTAGATTTTGCCAGAACAAAGAAATGTCTTCTTTATCCAACGCAACTGAGTATTCTTTAACAATCATTCCAAGTGGCATAATCTCTTTGTTTCTTTTGAAATCAAAAGCAGGCGGGAATACATACTTGTCCAAAGATTGATGGAGTTGATACCATTCATTCGGAGTTTGTCCGTTGGCTACAGCCTTGGCTCCCTCAATCAACAAAGCATCTAGATTCTGTCTTTCAATTTGGAAGAACTTTTTAGTCTGTCCAATTACCTTGTAAGGTATGCATACGATGGCTTCCTCAATCTCGGTTGTTTCTGACAACTTGCCCAACTCTGCCTCGTCTTGGAACCTAAAGAAGTCTTTAAGGCTTTTCTCTGTGCCACGAGCAGTTTCTTTGACTGATATTTTAAATGTGGCACCATTTTCATCATCTGGTATCTTGCAGAGCGATTTCCAAATGCCAGTGTAAATGCTGGTGCTGTCTCTCGTTAAAAATGGGGTTTCCCATTTTGGTTGAATGACCCAAACAGTATTTGATGTATCAAGCGGGTCAATGGTTTTTATTGGCAGACCTGTTGTGGGGTCAATCTCAGTTTGCGCCTTATTCAAACGTGACAAGAAGTTAACAGAGTCTCCAAAGTTTGGCATTGAAGAAGTAACAAAGTCCATGTACATTGGAGAGGCAGACGCTTTATCGATAGAGGGCTCTCTGTAATCCTGAATTTCAATGCTTTGTGAAAAGGTTGCTGTAATTTCATTTTGGATCTGTTCAATTGTATACTGTTTATTTTCTTTTGGGTTCCACTCCAAATCAACAAAGACATCACCCTCGCCCCAACCGGGACGCCAAATTCT
>CETF01018414.1_pt1 | contig 13218 bp, 19 predicted proteins | sample 326991 | NCBI WGS metagenome assembly CETF01 (sample SAMEA2622331, study PRJEB7988) | marine metagenome | biome: marine biome (ENVO:00000447); feature: surface water layer (ENVO:00002042); material: "saline water (ENVO:00002010), including plankton (ENVO:xxxxxxxx)" | depth 5 m | reverse complement strand
TGAGATTGAAATTGAAACAGAGTTTTATGAAAACCTAGTAGATAAACTAGATGAAGAAACTTTACAAGAAATAGGTCGAGGTGTTATTGATAGATACGAAGTAGACAAAGATTCTCGTGCTGAGTGGGAGTCTATGTTTGAAAGGGGTTTTGACCTTCTTGGTTTAAAACTAGAAGATACTACTGAGCCATTTGAGGGAGCAGCTACTGCTGTACACCCACTACTAATTGAATCAGCAGTTAAGTTTCAATCTAAAGCATCACAAGAATTATTTCCATCTAAAGGACCAGTGAAAGCACAAGTCTTAGGTGATGCCACAATACAAAAACAACAACAAGCTAATCGTGTTCAAAACTTTATGAACTATCAGGTTACAACACAGATGCCTGAATACTTTGATGAGTTTGAGCGTATGTTGTTTCATCTACCTTTGATTGGTTCTTCAATTAAGAAAATTTATTATGATTCTAGTCTTGGTCGTCCTGTTTCTGAGTTTGTTCCTATTGACCAGTTTTATGTATCTTACTTTGCAACTGACCTTAGAAGAGCAGACCGTTATACTCATGTTATATATCGCAGCCCTGTCGATATGGCTAGGTGCATAGATTCTGGAATGTATGCTGATGTAGAATTACCTAATGCAGGTATTCCACAATTATCAGGTATGGCAGAAAAGATGGATACTGTTCTTGGTCTTTCTCCTGCTGGAGATAATGACCCACAGTATGTATTACTTGAACAACATTGTTATCTTGAAATGCCTGAAGACAAAATGCATGATGGTAAACGAGCATGTCCTTATATTGTAACAGTAGAAGAATCTACTGGAGCCGTTTTATCAATTCGTCGTAATTGGAAAGAAGAGGATGAACGATATGAGAAGAAGATGCACTTCACCCATTACAGGTATGTCCCTGGTTTTGGTTTCTATGGGCTGGGGCTTATTCACTTCCTTGGCAATCTTACTATGTCTGCCACTGCTGCTATGCGCAGTCTTTTGGACGCAGGGCAGTTTGCTAACCTACCGGGTGGCTTTAAAGCTAAAGGAGTACGAATCGTGGGTGACAATGACCCGATTGCTCCGGGTGAGTTTAAAGAGGTCGAGGCTACGGGTGTTGATTTATCTAAGGCTATTGTTCCTCTTCCCTTTAAAGAGCCTTCTGGCACTTTGTTTAACATGCTCAGTTTTGTTACAGGGGCTGGTCAAAAATTTGCAGACTCCACCGAACAAGTAATTGCAGATAGTAAAGGTTATGGTCCTGTTGGTACAACTATGGCACTACTTGAGGCTTCAAGTAAATTCTTTAGTGCTATTCATAAAAGACTACACAAGGCACAAGGAGATGAGTTTAAAATTCTTGCTCGTGTTGATTATGAGTATTTACCAAATGAATATCCTTACAAACTTCCGGGGTGTCTTGAAAAAGTATTTAAAAGAGACTTTAATGGTGATGTAGATATTGTTCCAGTATCTGACCCTAACATTCCTTCTAATGCTCAACGTATGTTGTTAATTCAAATGGTACAACAGATTGCAGCACAATCTCCTCCTGATATGTTTGATATGGAAGCAATTAATCGTATGCTTCTTACAACTGCAAATGTACCAGATGTAGATAAACTTATGCCTTATAAAGAGGAGGCACAGCCACAAGACCCACTATCAGATATTAAGTCTGCTAATAAAGGTAATCCTATTAAAGCGTTTAAAGGACAGAATCATGATGCGCATATGCAAGTTAAGGGTGCTTACATACAAGACCCAATGAATCAACAAACAAATCCTGCATTTGCTAAAGTTGCTGGTGCATTACAAGCTAATATATCAGAACATGCAATGTTAAAATATGAAGAACAAATTGAAGGTCTAACAATGCAAGCAATGCAAGACCCGCAGGTTGCTGCTATGTTAGCACAAATGCCTGACCCTGTTGCTGCAATGCAAGCACAAGCTGCGCAACAAATTATGCAAGCAGGTATGGCTATGGCACAACAAAGACAAGCAGGTACACCTGAAGCTCAAATGGTACAACTTGAAGCACAACGTCTTGGTATTGAACAAGATAAATTACAAGCTGGTCTTGCTAAAGAACAAATTGAAGCTTCACTTAAACAGCGTGACCTTGATTTAAAAGAACAAAAAATTATTCTTGATGCGCAAAAAGCTGGTGCTAGTGATGCACTAAAAGATGCTCAGAAAGAAGAGGACAGAAATAATAAACGTGTTCTCAAAGCTATGGACTTGATTGGTGACTTAATGAAGGCACAGGAGGCTAATGAATTAGAGGAGTCAAAAGCAGTTGCAAATCTTTTAATGCAATTTATTAAAGAAGGTAAAAATATTTGACACTCTACGAAAATTTAGTTATAGAACTTCAAAAAGAAATTGATGAAGTAAAAAATTCGCTTGCATATGGAAGTGTTTCGGATTATCCTAGTTATCGTGAAGCTGTTGGAAAAATTAACGGCTTTGAGATTTCAATTAGTATAATTAAAGATACTACCAATAGATATATTGAAGAGGATTAATATGCAAGCAATTTCTAATGCAATAAAAAATGATGAATGGATTACAGATGCTGAAGTTCCTGACCCAGAAGTTTTACCGGAAATACCGGGTTACAATGTTTTGGTTCGCCCTGTATCTGTTAAATCTGAGACTAAAGGTGGAATTATTCTACCAGACTCTATCAAATCGGATATGGCTTACCTTACTACAGTGGGCAGGGTCTTACGAGTGGGTAATCTTGCTTATGCTGATGATAAATTTAAAGGTCGCCCGTGGTGTAAGGAAGGTGACTACATATGTTATGGAAAGCATAGCGGAACTAAGTTCTTTTATAAAGGTATTCAGCTATTGCTTATTTTCGATGACGATGTTAAAATGGTAGTTGAAGATTCAAAAGATTTAGACCCCACCTACAATTTATCTAACTAAGCACTATTGCGAAATAATAATACATAATATATAATATATAGGAACAGCGTAATTCGTCTTTTTCGCTGTGGACGTTAAAAGGAGTAAAAACATGTCACAGACTGAATGGTCTACAATTGAGCCTACAAAGGCTGAACAAGAAAAAATAGAATATGAAATAGAAGGAGAAGAGCCAGAGCAACAAATAGAAGCTGCTGCTCCAGAAGAAAAAGAAGAAGCTCCTCCACAAGAAGAACAACCTCAAGCCGCTGTTGAGGAATCTACTAAACCAGAAGAACCAAAAGAACTTGATGGTATAGAAACTTCCGGCGCACAAAAAAGAATTAGGCAACTCGTAAAACAAAAAAAAGAACGAGAAGAAGAAATAGAAAAACTAGTTGCCGCTAATAAAGAAATGCAGGTAAAGCTGCAATCTCAAGAAGATGAATATAAAAAAGCATTATTAGAAAATGCAACATCTTCTGAAAGCCAAGTTAAAGAAAGACTTGAATTAGCTAGAGATGCTTATAAACGTGCTGTAGACAGTGGAGACTCTGATTTAATTCTACGAGCGCAAGAAGCTTTAAATTCTGCACAACAAGATACTACTCGTTTTGCTGACTATAAAAAAGAACTAGATTCTTACACAGTACAACAAGAACAACCACAACCTGAAGCTATTCAACAAGCCTCCACTTATCAAGGATATGATGAAAAAGCTATTATGTGGGCGCATAAAAACGAATGGTTTAATACAGACCAAGTTATGACAGCTGCTGCTCTTGCAATTGATGCGCAGCTAAAAGAAGAGGGATATGACCCTTCTGAAGATGAATTTTATCTGGAAGTAGATAAGCGTATTGCTAATACATTTCCACATAAATTTGGTGGCAATGCTGCCAACCCCGTACCGCAGGAAACGTCACAACCTGCTCAAGTGGTCGCTGGAGCTTCACGCACTCCGTCAACCTCATCAAGCAAGAAAGTAAAACTCACACAAGAGGATGTACGTCTTGCTAATAAGTGGGGTATATCACTTGAACAGTATGCAGCCGAGAAACTCAAAGTTGAAAACTCTGATGGCGAGTATACTACAATTAACCGATAGCGTGGAGGAAACCCAATGACAAGTAAAAAAACACGAGAAACCCAGAGTCGTGAACTGGAAACCAGAGAACAAGAAACATACGAATATCGTGAACCAAATCTTTTAGATATTCCTGAATCTGTAGTTAATAGATTTACAAATGATGGAATGACACTTCGTTGGATACGTATAACCCTAAAAGGAAATGATGATTATACAAATGTGGGTAAACGACTAGCTGAAGGCTGGGAGTTTGTTAATCTGGATGAAGTACCTGAAATGGCACATACTTCAATGGTGAAGGATGATGGTCGTTACAAAGGTACAATTTGTCGAGGAGATTTAGCCCTTGTCAAAATGCCGAAAGGTAAAGCTATGGCTCGACAAAAACATTTTGAAAACGCATCTGCGGAAATGGTACATGCTGTAAATTCACAACTTGAAAATGCTAGTGACCGCCGTATGCCTATTTCAAACTCAAGTAAAACCAATGTAACTAAGGGTCGTTCTCCACAGTTCGATTAAAATATTTAGCCTTGGTTACACAGATTAGGAGAAAAATAAGATGACTGCAACTTATGCACCTAATGGTTTAACTCCTACCCGTATTCGTGGTGGCGCACCAAATTCAAATGGTACTAATGAGTACCCAATTAAATCTGGTGATGCTAACACAATATTCACTGGACAACCTGTCCGTGTATCCGCTGGGCATATTACTGCTGTTATTTCAGTGGGACTATCGCCTGTTGGTGTTTTCCAAGGCTGTCGGTATGTAGAAGACGGGGAACAGAAGTTTAAATCATATTGGCCCGGTGGCACATCAGCCACTAACGCTGTAGGTCTTGTAGTAGATAATCCTGCTCAAGTCTACGAAATTCAATGCGACTCATCAGTCACTGCTGCGGCTGTCGGCGCAACTATGTCGTTCAACGCAGTTACCTCTGGTTCTACCTTTACAGGTCGTTCCGGCGCAGGTGCTGATGGTTCAACAGTTGCTACAACAGGACTAGACCTCAAGGTCATTCGTGTTGTTGATGAACCCGGTAATGTAACTGGTGACGCTAAAACTAAAATTGAAGTACTACTGAATCTGCATGAAGACAACTTCCGTAACGTCTTTGTGACTGCTCCAGTAACAACAACTAACTAGGGGAGATAAATAACAATGGCTATAAATAGAGCATCTATTGCTAAAGAGCTTCTCCCCGGTCTTAATGCCGTATTCGGTCTTGAGTATGGGGAAGTCTCTGATGAACACGCTCCACTGTTTGAAACTGAGAACAGTGACCGTGCTTTCGAGGAAGAGGTTCTTTTCACTGGCTTCGGTACTGCACCTGTAAAAGGTGAAGGTGCTGCTGTTTCTTACGACGACGCTTCTGAAAGCTTTACATCTCGTTACACACACGAGACTATTGCTCTTGGATTTGCTGTCACAGAAGAAGCTATGGAAGATAATCTTTATGACACATTCGCCAAGTTACGTGCCAAAGGTTTGGCTCGTGCAATGGCTAACACAAAACAAGTTAAAGCTGCTGACGTATTTAACAACGGTTTTAACTCAAGCTTTGCTGGTGGTGATGGACAACCGTTCTTCTCCAACGCACACCCGACTATTGGGGATGGCAACCAAAGTAACTTGCTTACTGCTGCTGACCTGTCGGAAGCTTCGCTGGAAACTGCTCTTATCAGCATTTCCAAAATCAAAGATGACCGTGGTATCTTAATTGGCGCACAAGCCGAAAGCCTCCACATTCCATCTGACTTGGCGTTTGTTGCTGACCAAGTTCTAAACAGCACAATGTCAACAACTATTGGGGTTAACCCAACAACTGCAGCTAATGGTGCAACAAATGTAAACGATATTAACTCTATCAGAAACCAAGGACTTATTCCCGGTGGTTTCTTTGTGAACCGTCGCTTTACAGATACAAACGCATTCTTCATCAAAACTGATGTTCCGAATGGCGCAAAAATGTTTGTACGTTCACCATTGCAAACCAAAATGGAACCAGATTTCGATACAGGAAACCTTCGCTTTAAAGCTCGTGAGCGTTATAGCTTTGGCTTCTCTGATTGGAGAGGTTACTTTGGTAATGCTGGTTCTTCCTAAGAACTAGTGTAACACAAAAACTTAATTAAAGTTTTATGGGGAAAGGTCGTTGTATCTTTCCCCTTTTTTGTGTATAATAGGTGTATCTGATTATAACTAGGAGTATTAATATGACAACAAATCTTAGAGTATCTTTTGTATCTACATCAGGAGATGCAGTTGATGCAGCAAGCGGAAAAGCTGTAAAGGATACACGGATACGTGCTATTCATGCTACTGGTGTTGGTGATTTTATAATTGCTGGAACATCTACAGACCCTTTTGGAACTGTAACAGGAAACATTATTAAATTTACTAATACTACAGCAAATGATAGCACAGACCAATATTATAGTGATAATGGTATTAGAATGACAGGAACTGTTTCTGTAGCTTTACCAGTTAGTGCAGCAACTGTGACTCTTTACTATGGCTAATTATACATTCCTTGTAAATGATATTATTGAAACTACTGAAAATGATGGCACAGAGTTTGTCAATCATATTCCTAAACTTGTTAATCGTGCAGAAGAAAGACTAACAAAATCTCTTGATGATTATGGTCTTGTAACTATAACATCTATTACACTTTCAGCTGGAACAAATGATTATACATTACCGACAGGAACAAGACTAGTTAAAAATATTAATATTACTGAAAGCGGAACTAAAATTAATTTATTACAAAGAACGGATGAATTTATAAATGATTACTGGCCTGTATCAGCAAGCACTGGAACTCCAAAATACTATTCAAAAAGAACAAATACACAAGTTCGTTTTGCCCCTACAGCTAGTGCTACTTACAGCGGAGAGCTTGTCTACATTACTAGACCTGTAACTTTAACTAGTGCAACAGATAGTAATTACTTTAGTGAGTTTTGTTATGATGCTTTGTATGCGGCTTGTATGTCAGAAGCTTTGGGATTTATGAAAAACTATACAGCTAAACAAGTATATGAACAACAATATCAAAATGCAGTAGGTTTACTACGTAACCAATCAAGAAGAACACGCCGTGATGATATGCAAACTCCTGCTTCAACAGGTGGTGGTGATAACACAATTGAAGGAGGATTGTAATGGCTGGTAAAACAGAAATAATAAAAGCAATAGCAAACATTGGTAAAGCAGCTGCTAATAAACAATTTGGTAAAAAAGCTGTTGACTCTGCAGTTAAGTCTGAAAAAGCTAAAGAGCGTTTTGCAAAAGCTCAACTACGTGCAAAAAAGAAAACAGATGCAGAAAAAAAAGCAAAAGATAAAAAAATAGAAAGTAAAGGCGCAGGGGCTACAGGAGTTCGTCGTCGTAAAAAAATGAGAGCAGAAGATAAAGCGAGGGCAGCATATGAAAAATTTCAAAAGGCTACTAGTAAAATTAAAAAAACTGAATCTATTGAAGACTTTCTCAAACGTGGTGGAGAGATTAGTGAACTTCCTCGTTCAATGCAAGCATTTTATAGAAAAGAAGTTGAAAAAGAATTAAAAGGTCAAACATCTCGTCCACTACGTGAGCTTCGTCAATCACAAACTGATAGGAAAAAAAGAAGACAAGCTCGTAAACTTACAGAAGGTAGAGAAACTACAGAAGCTTTTGAAAGACGTATGGCTAGAGAGGCAGAATCTGGTGGCGTAGAAGATGTAGGTCCAAGACGTTCTCAACGTGGTTCACAGCGTGACCCATTGTATGAATATGAGCGTAGTCAGGCTGCTGCTTTTCTTAGAGGTAAAGATTCACCTCAGTCAGAATCAGATATTCAAGATTTAGTAGAAATGTTTACAACCAAAAAGAAGGGCGGTACTTTAGGTCGTGGTATGGGTAAAGCTCTTCGAGGTGGTGGAAAGGTAATAAGATAATGGTAGCTTCAAAACTAGCAAAAGAAATAGGAAAAAGAGTTGTTAAGAAAAAAAGAAAACCAACTCAACCTCTTTTTTCTAATAAACCTAAAGATAGAACACCTACACAAGCAAATGTAGGAACTCGTGTTGACCCTGATACAGGAACTAAAAATAGATTTAGTCCTAAACCTAATGAGAAAGTAACTAAAGGTAAAAAATCTGTTGAGGCTGAACAAGGAATAGCAGCTAATGCTACTCAAAACCAAAGAGACAGAGCAAAAAAATATACAAAATTAATAGCTAAAGAAAGAAAAGGTGAGTCTTTAACTAAACAAGAAAAAAAGTTTATTAAAGATTATGAATCTAAAGAAGAAACAAGAGCAGTTTCTGCTACTATAAAATCAGAACAAACCAAAAGAAGAGGTAAAGCTGTTTCAGTATCTCCTGTAGGAGGGGTTGATAAAGTTACTCCACCTAAAGCACCAAGATTTAAAAAGGGAGGTAAACTTCGTGGAATGGGTGTGGCTCTCCGTGGTGGTGGAAAGGTAATGAAAACATAATGGAAAAGAAAAAGAAAACTGTAGACCAAGATGCTATGGATACCACAAAACTTTTTAAAGAAAAAGGTGTTCAAAATGTTATGGAAAAACTAGGTGGAAAAAAACAACCAGATGGTTCTTATACTTTTAATAATAAAGAAACCGTAAAGAAAAGTACTGGTGGTTTAATTAATGGTCGTCCTACAGGTAAAGGCAAAGGAGCAGCGAGGTCAATATAATGGCAAAAAAATTTCCTGATTTAACTGGTGATGGTAAAGTTACTCAAAAAGATATTCTTATGGGTAGGGGTGTTTCTTTAGCTAAAGGTGGTCAAATTGTTTATTCAGATGAAGATAAGAAGAAAATTAAAAAAGTAACTAAAGGTTTAAAAAAAGCTAGTTCAACACATGCTAAACAAGCTAAGATGTTATCTAGTATAAAACTAAAAAAAGGCGGTAAACCTAAAAGCCGTGTTAATGAAGCAGGTAACTATACAAAACCAGAAATGAGAAAACGTCAGTTTAATCGTATTAAAGCTGGTAGTAAAGGCGGTAAACCCGGTCAGTGGTCTGCTCGTAAAGCACAGATGCTTGCTAAAGCTTATAAAGATGCAGGTGGAGGCTACAAATAGTAGAATGATATATGGCAAAATCAAAGTCACAACAATCTCTTACCAACTGGACAAAACAAAAGTGGAGAACAAAGAGTGGTAAGAAGTCAAGCAAGACGGGCGAAAGATACTTACCAGAGGCGGCTATTAAGGCACTCACCCCACAGGAATATGCGGCGACTTCGAGAGCTAAAAGAAAAGGAACAAAGGCAGGAAAGCAATTTGTTAAGCAGCCTAAAGCTATAGCAAAGAAAACAGCTAAATATCGTAAGGCAAAAACAGGCGGTAAAATTTCAGGACATAATAGGTTATATTAATGGCAAAGAAGAAAGACCCAAGATTAGCAAAAGCAGGAGTGTCTGGTTATAACAAACCAAAACGCACTCCAAATCACAAAACTAAGTCTCACGTTGTTGTGGCTAAAGAAGGTGATAAGGTAAAGACTATTCGTTTTGGTCAGCAAGGTGTTAGAGGTGCTGGCAAAAATCCAAAGACTGCTAAAGATAAAGCACGTAAGCGGTCTTACTATGCACGACATAATGCACAAGGTAAACCCACAACAAAACTAAGTGCAAAATATTGGAGTCATAAAGTTAAATGGTAATCAAAGAGAAAGAGAGGATGATTACGTGGACCCCATCAGTACAGGACTTGCAGGTATTGCATTAGTACAGAAGTCTGTTGACTTTATTAAATCTAACATACAAACTGCAAATGATATAAGAGATATTGCTGGGGCTATTGATGGAATGTTTCTAGGTGAGAAACAAATTCAGAAAGATAGGTTTGGCAATAAATCTATTATAGGACAAACAAAAGATGCAGCATCTACTGTTATTGATGCAAAGCTTGCTAAAGAACAAATGGATGAGATGCGTCAATTAGTTGACCACAGGTTTGGACACGGAACATGGCAAGAAATTATTAATGAACGAGCCAAACGTATTCAAGAAGAAAAAGAAGCTGAAAAAGAAAGAGCTAGAATAGCAAGACAGAAACGTCAAGAAACGATAGACAACTTTCAAACAGCTGGTATAGTTGCTGCTATTATAGGTGTTGTTATATTAACAGTATTAGTATATTTTAAACTAGGATAATTATGGTTGTATCAAGAAGCTCTATATCACAACAAATAAAACGTCCTCCTTCTAAAAAGAAAAAGAAGAGGAATAAAAAGAAAGCAAGGAGACCATAAATGGCAACATCAGGTACATATAGTTTTTCAATGGACATTGATGAGGTAATCCAAGAAGCTATGGAAATGATAGGGGGCGAAGCTACACTTGGTGAAGAGCCTCGTTCTGCTCGTAGGTCTATTAATTTGCTTTTACAAGATTGGCAAAATCGTGGTATTCAACTCTGGACAATTGGCACTACTGCTGTAACTGTAACAACAAGCACAACTAGCTATGACCTTGGTTCAGAAAACATTGATGTACTTGAAGCTGTAGTAAATAGAAGTAATATTGACTTACAGCTTGAACGTATTAGTATGGAGGAGTATTTAAAAGTTCCTCGTAAAGGACAGACAGGCAGACCAACACAGTTTGCTGTTAGAAGAGAACGTGATAAATCTGTTGTATTCTTATGGCCTGTCCCTGAAAATAGTACAGATGTTGTTAAGTTTGAAACTGTAAAATATATACAAGATGTAACAAGGTCAAACCAAAATGCAGATGTATCTCGTAGATTCCTACCTTGTCTTACTGCTGGTACAGCTTACTTTATGTCTATGAAACGACCCGGAGTAGAAGCAGGACGTATTCAAATGTTAAAACAAGAATATGAAGAAAGGCTAATGAGGGCGCAAGAAGAAGATAAAGAACGTGCAAGTATGCATATTACACCTCGTCTGAACTATGTATAATGGCAAGAAAAACATTAGGCATTTGTGATATTTGCGGCTTTCGTTATGAATTACGTGAGTTAAAAAAGAATAGCTATGGTATGATGGTTTGTCCTGCAGATTACGAAGGTAAATATGATTTAAGCAATCATCCTCAAAATAGAATAGCTTCTGTTAAAGATGATGAAAATATAAAGGATGCTAGACCACAAAGACCTGCTTTAGTTTCGGCTGTTCCAGTATCTGCGTGGCTACCAAGTATTTAGATGGCTCGTGGTAAATATACAAAAGCAGAATGTGATATTTGTGGATTTTCTTTTCCAAGAAGTAGATTACGCAAAAATAGTTTTGGACTTTGGGTTTGTCCTAATGATTGGGATGGGTCATACGATAGAGTAATACATCCACAAAATAAATCTCCTGACTTACGTGATAATAGTCAGTATGTAATGAATGCAAGACCAGAACCTAATTTTGACCGTAATGTAAATTGGGAAGATGCAGACCAAATTCACACAACTATTTATCAATGGGACATTCTTGATAAGTTTTGGAATACAGTATAATGAGTACATTTACAGGTAAAAAAATTGCAAATACTTATAAAGACTTGTTAAAGATAAATACAAGTGTTGATAATGCAGGTATTGATGGAACATTAAGAAACATTCAAGATGGAAATGGAGTTAACACTGCTCTTTCTCTTTCTCAAAATAAAACAAAAATCAATGGTGATTTAACTGTAACAGGTACTGTTTCTGCGGCAGGGTTTGCTATAGACGGTATTGATGTATCTGTATTAAATGCTGTTGAAGTATCAACTACTAGGCTTACAGCTACTAGTATTACAACTGATTCTTTAAATGCTGGTACACTTGTATTTCAAGATGTAAGTGTAAGTAGTCTTAGAACTGGTAATTTATTTGCTACAACTGTTAGTGCTGGCACAATAAGTGCAACAACAGTAGATGCGACAAATATACTGGTTGGTGGTGAACCTGCTGCTACATCTTCTACAGTTGCTGCACTTTCTGCTACATTAGAAACACGTATTGCAGGAGTATCCTCTACTTTTGCTTCAACATCTGCGACACTTAATACACGCATTGATGCTGTATCTGTTCTTACTAAAACTAACTTAGATGCTATATCATCTGTTAATACAATTGCATTAGCAGCTGCAAGTGCTGGCACATCAGCTACTTTAGAAACACGTATAGCTGCGGTTAGCTCTACTATGGCTACTAGTATTGCTACTGTATCTGCTGCTCTTGAAACACGTATAGCTGCTGTAAGTGCAGAAGTATCTGCTGTAAAAGCTTTAGTAACGGCTACTAATGCTTCTGCTATTGCTGCTAACACTTCAGCTATAACAGTAGCTCAAACATCTATTGCTGCTAATACAAGTCTTATTACAGCTTTATCAGCTACCTTAGAATCACGTATTGCTACAGTTAGTTCTACTATGGCTACTAGTATTGCTACTGTATCTGCAACACTAGAATCAAGAATAGCTGCAGTATCTTCTACTTTTGCATCTACATCAGCAACTTTAAATACAAGAATAGATGCTGTATCGGTATTAACTAAAACTAACTTAGATGCTATTGCATCAGTAAATACTATAGCAGTAGCTGCCGCAAGTGCTGGTACATCTGCATCCTTAGAAACTAGAATAGCTGCAGTATCCGCATTAGTACCTACACTATCTGCTACTATGGCAACTAGTATTAATAATTCTAATACAGCTATTGCTGCAGTATCAGTATTGACAAAAACTAATTTAGATGCTATAGCGTCTGTTAATACTATTGCTCTTGCAGCAGCTAGTGCAACAACATCAGCTACACTTGAAACTAGAATAGCTGCAGTATCTGCCTTAGTTCCAGCTTTGTCAGCTACAATGGCTACAAGTATTAATAATAGTAACACACAAATAGCTACAGTATCTGCTTTAGTTCCTTCACTATCAGCTACAATGGCTACATCTATATCTAATGCAAACGCTGCGGCTGTGGCATTTGCCATTGCATTAGGATAACTTTTGGAGTATAATAAGCTATGGCTAATTCATTTAAAATAAAAACAGATACAGCTGTTGGAACAAGTCCAGCTACTATTTATACTTGTCCTAGTTCAACTGAAACAACTATTATAGGTTTGTCTATTGCAAACATTGTTGCTTCACAAATTACTGCTGATGTACAATTAGAAAATAATGATGGCGATAATATTTATTTAATTAAAGCTGCTCCTATTCCTGTAGGTAGTACATTAGTTGTTGTGGGT
>CETF01011862.1_pt1 | contig 13233 bp, 12 predicted proteins | sample 326991 | NCBI WGS metagenome assembly CETF01 (sample SAMEA2622331, study PRJEB7988) | marine metagenome | biome: marine biome (ENVO:00000447); feature: surface water layer (ENVO:00002042); material: "saline water (ENVO:00002010), including plankton (ENVO:xxxxxxxx)" | depth 5 m | reverse complement strand
ATTTTAGATTTAAGTTGTCCCATTGATTTTAACCTAATTCTACAAGAAGAGTGGAATGCTATTGCTTTACCACCACTTGTAGTCCAAGGGTCACCAAAAGAAACACCTAATCTTGTTCTTAATTGATTTGTGAAAATTAAAGATATTCTTTCTCTACCTATAAGATTTGTAATCTTTCTCATAGCTTTAGAAATAATAATAGCTTTCTGAGTAGCATAACCTGCTTGGTCGTAATCTGCGGATATCTCTACCTTAGTTGAAGCACCTGCGACAGAATCCACTACAATAGTTACTAGCTTTTTCTTGTCTGATGACCTTACTGACTCTATAATTGAATCAATACCTTCAAAGATATCTTCAACAGTTTCAAGAGGAACATACAACATTTTTTGAATGTCAACTCCAATCGCTTCTAAGAAATCAGTATTACAAGCATTCTCAGTATCTATATAAACACCAAGACCACCCTTTTTCTGAGTATCTGCGATTGCGTGAGCTGCCAATAGTGATTTACCACTTCCTTCTAAACCTGTAATCTCTGTTAGTCTACCAACTGGTAATCCACCATTTGGTCTATTTGATATCGCCAAATCTAACATCGGTGAACCTGTCGAAATCCAACCATCAAGGTCGGTAGGAGTTTGTTCACCACCATCCAAGAAGTAAGCCACCTTGTGGGCGGACTTAAACTTCTTGTTGAGGTTATCAGCTAAGATTGAAGATAGTTCATCACGAACCGATTCTTTCTTCTTCTTTGCCATAGATTATTCGTTAAATAAGTCGTCAAACGCTTCTTTTACATTAGTCGCTGGGGAAGTTGCAGTTGTAGTTTCTTTTACTTCAACTTTAGGTTCTTCTTTTTTATCAGAAACTTCACCTGTATCCAACCATTCTTTTAACATTCCTTCCATTTCTTCATAAGAAACTTTTTTGAACATATCACCAAGAACGATTTGGTCTTTAGCGGTTTCTAATACATTCTTATCCTCTGAGATAGCTGATGTATTTGGTTTTACTCTGATGTAAGTTTCAGGATAAGTTTTACCTAACTCTGCAGCAGTTTTAAATTCTACTGTTACATCTCTACCATTTACGGGGTCAGTCAAATCACCATAATCAGGGTCAGCGAAGAATCCAAGAAGTTCTTGGTATACATTCTTACCGAATCCCCAAAACTTAACACCTTCAGACTCTTCACCTCTAACGAGGATAGGAACATAAGTTCTCATCTTTGGAGTTAACTTTCTTGAAAGTTGGTAATCATTCCTATCACCTGTTGCTTTCAACTTTTCTGCAAACTCTAAGATAGGGTCTGCTTCACCAAAAGAACTTGGGCTGATAATATTCTTACCACCAAATCCAAAATGGAAATAAAGTTCGATGAACGGGTTAGAGGGATTGTGAACATAAGGAAGAATCCTTACTTGTTGTTTGCCGGGTTGTGGTTTCCACAAGTTGTCGGTCTTTGTTACTTTGGTCTGAAGAGAGTTCAGACGATTGCGGATTGCGTTTAAATCAATTGCCATAATTTACCTTTTTTAATTATTATTTATTTAAGTTAGTCACTAATATACAACATTTGGTTGACAAATCCAAATGTTTTTTCATTTTTTTTATTTTGCAGTTATCACTACTGATATAAATATGTAAAAATATTTAATTAACTGCGTTCTGAGCGTTTTTCTAAGTCTAAATAAAATCTACTTGCCTCAGAGTCAATCCATGACTTTTCACTCATTTCTTTGTTTATTTCTTTCTTATCACTCCACCATTGATTTTCTTTTTTAATGGTATTCCATTTGTTGTCAACCTCTAAGTCTCTAACATCATCTTGGTGTAATACTTCACCAGTTTCACTACTAAATGGTGATGATGATTTTGGTGTTTGTGGTACAAGGTTCATAAAGTAATCTTCTAACATTTTAGATGGTCGCATTGGTAGTTTATCATATAAAGGCATTCCATCGTAATAATCTATAAATGGAGTATCACCATCCATATTCGTATGTATTCTTAAATCTTGATGATACATTTTATACAACTTTCCTTTTTGTAGAGTTGCCGTTCCATTAAGTTGTTTGTTTTTAGGAATTGTTTTATCCCACTTGTTAGTATATGGCTTTCTTAAGTTACCTTGCCAATACCATGGCCATTGTTCACAAAAAAATGTCCAATGATTATCTTTAAATTTTAGTTTTAATGATTCTGAGTGTTTAAATATATTGTGATGAATTGTTTCATCAAAGTTAGAACCACCTATCCAAAATTTTGGATATGGATATATTTTTTGTATTTCGTCAAATTGTTTAATTGTAGGTTTATTGATATAAACAAAGTCAAGGACTTCCCATGCTCTTCTGAAAACATCAATCAGTTCAGAGTGTGACAATAATCTTACTACATCTTGAAATGTAGATTTAAGTTGTAAAGCTTGCTCGTCTGTAAAGTCTTCTATAATGTATATATGGTCAAATTCATTTGAGTCTACAAAGGTTTGTACAACTCCAATATCATCGTATCCTACGATAATCATCGCTTTAGGTACACAATATTTTTTAGGAATTTTTTTACCTGCACCTAATTTAAAAGTATCTTTGTGTCTGTGTTGTCTTCCGATATATGTTAACATATCTTTAAGACCTTCATAACTTTTTTGCATACTTAATTAATTTACATCAACTATTCTGAATAAACTTGTCTTTAGTATTTTGTGTCCTTCACCATCGGTTAGAATCATAGAGTTTCTATAATCTTCCCAATTAATTTTATATGTTTTGTCTGCAACACCACCATTTAAGTCAACAATCAATCTATTTAATGCGTTTATTGTGTAGATAGTGTTTGATTCCTTCTTACGATGTGCTAATATAGTACTTCCTAAGAATTTTCTTTCATTGTTCGGTATTATATTGTAACTAATCACTAACTCTTGTGATGGTTTTAATTTTAAAATAAATATTTTTCTACTATAAAGGATAAATGAGTTTTGAATGTTTTCTAAAACTGATTCAAATTCAGCCTCGTTAGTAAATGTACATAATAGTTGTGTTCTCACTCATCTTCCCTTATTTTACATTCAAAGCTGACTTTACTTTTCCTAATGGAAGTTCTTGTGTGCCTTCAAAGTTGTAACTATATCTACCAGATGAATTTGTTCCCATTCTAAATTGTGAATACTTCATATCACCTGTTGTTTCATTTATACCTGTTAATCCATACCCCGTCATTGCGAAATACTTACCATCTTTTGCATTTGTTCTTAAAAAGAATACAATTGTGTCTGATAAGTCTTTTGATAGTTTATCTTCTACAAATTTTGATGAACCAGGGAATTGTTTATATGTAGTTCCCTTTCCATCTTTATCTACACCAAAGACCTTATATAAAGGTAATGTTGTTTTACCATATATCATTTCTTTTTCTATCTCTATTAGTTGTGAGTATAACTTTTTTGCGTCTCCAGATAAATCACCCAAAATATTTTTAAGAACTATTGCTGATTGAAAGTTTGTCAATAACTTAGCAACAGTATCTTTTGTTACAGGTGCGGTTAAAGAAAGTTTTTCATATCCGTTATAGTAAAATGCTGGATTTGATATAGCTGCGGTTGACAATGCTTTCAGTTTAATATCTACATTACTTACTAATTTATCTAATACTTTTTGATTTGTTGCAATTTGTTCAAAAGAATCATATATAGATGGTTTTTTAGCTTCATTTAAAATACCTTCATGTAATCCTGCTCTTAACAATTCTTTTTCTAATTTTTTAACTTCAGATTTTGGTGATTTTTTTAATCCTTTGAATATCTTTTTTGAGAATCCAAATAAGAATTTTCCTAATTGAGAAATTTTTTGTAATAAATTAGAACCAATACTTTTTATGAAAGCAACACCCTTATTTAAAAAGTCTCGTAATCCCTCATTCAATTGAACTGACTCTAATGCCAACTTCTTAACATCTTCAGTACCCAATAAATTATACTTATCTTTTAAGAATCCGTATATTTTACCTAATTGAGCTCCACCTTCTGCTTTTTTAAGTGATACTTGTATAAACTTAATACTTGTACCAGTTATTGTACAAACACCCTTTTTATCATATTCAACAGGTAAACCTTCGCTTAACTTAGATATAAGTTCAGACGCTGGGACATTAGATATGACACAATCGGCAGTATTATCTTTTACACCATCTACTAATTCAGAACGCTCAGTAGCTTGATAGTATGATTTAATACTTTTGTGACATATATATGCACCTTTAAATTTCATATCATCTGTAAACTTGGTCATACCTGCCATTAATTGTGCTATCAAGAAATAATCACCAAGTGGCATTGTATCTAATTTAGATAAAATTTCATTAGGTTTTGCATAGTCACCACTCATTCCTAATGCTTTTACAAATTTCTGTTTTACATCGTTAGTAACTTTTGGTAAAGTTTCTTCGGTAGCTGAATTTAATTGTTTAAGTATACTGAAACCATTTACATATGTTCCCATACATTGTGCGGTTTCCATCGTTTCTGTATCGAAGTTTACATCGGTTGGTTTAGAACCTTTTCTCATTTTACCGAATAAAGATTGAATGTTTCCATTACTAGCGGTAATTATATAATTTTTACCAGTATCTTCGGCAGATACATATACAGTTTGACCATTATTTATTTTTACTTGAACACCATCTTCAGTAGGTCCTATTTTAGTAAAAGGTCCTTTAGGTACTTTTTCACCCTTTGGTAATCCTAATTTCAATAAGTCTGCGGTATTTTTAAGTGGTATGAATTTATCACCTATTGCATATTTGTTATCGTATATTGAAGCTTCACTAAGAAGTTGTCCTAATTCAATTAGTATATTTTCTTTTACTTCTTCTTTTTTCTTTAACTCATCCTTCTCAATTTGAGTTAACATTCCAAACTTATCAATTTCTTTTTCGTTTTCTGAATCTTCTTCTTCGGTTTCTTTTTCTTTTTGAAATTCTTGGATTAGGATATCTGCATTCTTTTCACCAACCTCATCAATTAAGTGATAATAGAATGATTTTAAGAATTCTTCAGTATAGATACCTTCAGTAAGTTTAAGGTCTATATCAGACCAAACTTTCCTTAATATTCTATCTACTATGTTTTGGGATTTATTCATAACTATAAATATCTAAATATTGGTCTTAACCATATTATCGTAATCTTTTCCAATCTCTAATTGTGTAGGGAATCCATCTTTTTCCATTATCTTCTTTACTTCCCTAATATATTTGTCTTCACCTTCATCTACATCAAATAGAATCGAGTCATATGTGTATAGTATAGGTATTGACTTTTGATTCAAACCTATTTTAGACAATTTGTCTAATATAAGTATGTTTCTTTCTGTTTCAAGCGCTTGTAAAACATAATTAAATAATTTATTTTTATTCAGACTATCATCAAATTTAATTTTTCTTTGTAAAATAGGTGTAACCACTTCACGATTTCGTAAAAAATCTAACCATAGTGAGTTTATGTAATCTGATGTTTTTTTGAAAAATGGTATGTGATAGTATTCATCTTCCACCCCACCATATAGTTGTCTAAATGTGATTGCCTTTGCTTGACTAATATCTTTTCCATATTGATTTGCCAACCATTCATGTGCTTTCTTATCTAACGGAATATCTATGCCAATTAGTTTTGATATAAGTCGAATGTGATATCCATCGAAATCTAATTGGCACAATTTACCATTTTCGAATCTTGATATAAATCTACTACGAACACCATCATCTTTTTTAAGTGCCGCATAATTTGTTCCTTTAAATGTATTGGATGGTCTTGATGTTATTGTTAATGGATTGTAACGAGTATATTCATAACCCATCTTAGTATATAACCCATTCTTTTCTACCCAAGCCAAACTCTTTGGATAAAGTTGTGAGAATTTAGAAATTTTTGAGTCGACAAAAAGTTTCTTCCAATCTTCGAATTGTTCGTAATGTTTCCATATAGGAATAAGGTCATTTGCTTTAGGTGCCTGTCGTCTTCTGAAGATAGTGTATATAGGTTTCTCTTCTACATCAAAGTTCTTTGCTTGCCAGAATAAAGACATTTCTAAGTCATACATATTCGGTAAAAAGTCATAATGATATAAGAAGTCTTTCATACCTACTATATAAACTTCTTTGAAGTTATGAAACTCTACTTTTTGGTCTATTTTAGTTGCGTCTATGTTATGATAATTGATAAATAGGTCTAATGTACCATCTGATATGATTAATGCGGATACTCGTGTATGTATGGAGTGTTTATCTAAACTTGTGAGTATAGGATATACCATAACCCTCTCCCCTTGGAGTTGGGATATATGTTTCCTAAGTTGTTTGTTGCTATCTACAATTTTCATCCGTAACTAATATACGAAATATTTATGAGTTTTCCAAATTTATATGGGTTTCTATTAAGTCTATGATTTGTAATCGTGACTTATCCATATTTGTCTTGTAGCATAGACTCCAAATGTCTGATACTAAATTCCTTAATTTTAAGTTTTCTTTTTTTAATTCTAAATTTGTCATATTAATATCCTATAAATTCTAAATCAACATCACTTACTAATCCTTTTTCAACATAGTAAGGATACTCTTCGTTTAACCAATAGTTTTGAACATTGTCTACTTCACTTATTACATCGTTGTATAAGTCAGAAATATCATATCCATCACCATATTGAATACCACCACAAAGAACCATAAGTTCATTTAGGTTGTCCCAATTATCTTTGTTGTTTTTGATACTAAGTAATATCTCAGCTTTCATAAGGTCTGATACCTTGTCATTGTGGTCATACATTTCAGTTGACCAAGGTTTTGTAATTTTTATTCCGTATTTACTCATATTTTTCATTTTATCTGTACATTGTTACAAAAGAACCGAACTTATCATCGAATACTTTGATTAGATTTTCATAATCACCACTTGTCATTTCATCCATTAGTGGTTTAAATGGAATATCAAGGTTTCTACATAATCTTTTAGCCAAACCTAAGATTGCGTAAGCATTACCATCAGGTCCTGTTAAATCGATTTCGATTCCTACTTTTTTGTTTTCTTTTGATTTTATCATATCTCTTACTTTACATAGTAAAGATAACAAAAAGATTTGTAATTGCCAAATTTTTAATGTTAAATTTATGTTAAATTTATTAACAAGTTATTAACAATTTTCTTAAATTTTTGCACCTTGTTGTAGATTGGTAAGGTATCTTTCTAATCCTTCGAATTGATTTATGTACAAAAGGATTGTTCGTTGATTAGTATCAATAATACCTTTTTCTTCAGGTGTATCATTAAGTGGGCCTGATATTTTCCATTTTAACTTAAGTTTTTGATAGTAAGGACTGTCTAATTCATCAAACCCATCTTTATTAATCTCATTTATGATTTCACTACCTTTTCTTTTGTAAAAAAACCTTTCTGCAAACCCATTGTCATAATCTTCGTTAGTTGGTTGAAAGAAATATGGGTCAGGTATTGAAATAATAGGGTCAAAATCTTCTACTGCGTCTGTTAATACATTGTATTGGTAAGTATTTGTAAGAATTTGATTGTCTAAGTTGTAATATCTAACTAATTTTTTAGAAACATCCTTTACAAAGAGGGGTTCAGTATACACTTCGTTGGTATTAGAATAAATGTGATACTGTCCTTCATATTCAGTACCATCTTCAAACATCCACTCACCACCACTTGTGTATAGACCTTTTTGGATTGCTCCCTCTGGATAATATATTCGTTTTCTTCCCATTACGCGTCAATCATCATTAAGCCACTAATTTTAGTAGTCCAGTCACCTGCACTAAAATCTTGACCAAGTTTTGTTACTATAAAATATGCATTATCTTTTAATCTTTTAGGTAATCTATCTACCGTAAATGCGTCACCATATTTTGGACCACTATAACCATCACAAGTAAGTTCACATTCTAATCCATAACTAATGTTTGGATTATATTGTTTATTCTGACTTTTTACATATGCTTTCAATGCTTGTTTTGCACCTGTAATATCATCTTCACTAATATTATCACCAAGATTTTCTAATGCTTTCTTCAAATCAGCAGTTGTGGTATTTTCAGGTTCCGTTCCTTCTGGGTAACAACCACCAAATACTTTATTAAGTTGTGGTGCACCTTCACCATCCATAGCTGCGGCAGTTGCCATACTTATTAGTTCTGAATCTAAGTTAGATGTCAAACTACAATCTCTAATACCATTATTAAATCCATTTGCTAAATTAATTGTTGTCATAGCAGTTGATTTAGCGGCAGTCCCTTTATTTAAAATTAAAAATTTACCTTTATCACCATCAACTATATCTGGGTCATTATATAAAAACATAGTTAGATATCCACCTGACAATTCTTTTACTTTATTAAATACTTTTTTCAAAAACATTGGGGTTGATATTCTTTTGGGTGATTCTTCTTTTCCTGGTGGGTTTTGTAAATCACTCATCATTTTTTGCAATAGTGGAATAGATATGTATATGTTATCTATTGGATTACTGCTAGAGTCTTTAATATCTCTATAATCTGCATTACTACCATAGTTACACCCCCATCCAAATATAACTTCCAAAGGATTTGCAGATTTTATATTGGAATCATTCGTTTTGTTAAGTGTAAATTTTGAATAATCGAATTTTTTAGCACTTAAACCTTGAATACTTTTTGCGTTTTTATTAATGTAGTTAAGAAATGACCCAAGGCTAACATATGGTAGTACATTATCTGTATTACTATCAAAAAAAGAAAAGAACCCTGAAGCTTGCATTTGGTGATTTGCTAATCCAAGTTTTACACCAGACCTATTATATTTTTTTGCTTTTCCACCAGATGGTTGGTCTGAAATTTTAGAAGCGATACCTACAAGATTTGTTATTAGGTCTTTAGATGGTACTTCTTTACCCGATTCCTCGTCTTTTACCATTTGTGAACCAACATCTTTTAAAGTCATGTAATCTACATCTACAACACCATCAGCGGCACCTGCCACTTTTAAACTAACATCATAACTTAAATCTTGATTTATAGTAAAATTAAAACCTGTTATTTCACCTTTTACTGTTACACTCGAACTACCAACCCATCCGATAATTAGATTTACTCGTTGTCTTGGTGTCATAAATGTTTGGTCTATTTGGTCAAAATCAGATTTATTGTAAACCTTTACCTTTACATCTGCTTCAAACAACATTGCGTCTGATATATCTTGTCCACCATCATTTGATATAGAAATACTTTCTAAAATAGGTTTTGGTGTTAATCTACCACCCTCTGAACTCATTAATTCTGAGTGTTTTTTCTTTACATCACTCTCGATTGATGTTATACTTCCTGCACATCCTACTACACCACCACCAACTCTTTGAATTTTCGCATACGCTCTTTTATGTATACCTACACCTTTTATTCTGTAATCTGCTCCTTGTAATTGTGGGGTTGGTAACCCTCTACTTCCTAATGTAAATGCCATAACTTACCTATACATTATTTAATTCATTGTACTCATTTTGTAGTGATTCTACATCATCTGGTATTCTTAGTTGAACTCCTACTTCTGGAAATAAAGTACCTTTTCCCATATTATTAGCTCTTGCAAGAATCCACCACAAACTTGGGTCTCTATAATACTCCCATGCTAAGTTGTCTAATCTATCACCTTGTTTTGTTATGATGTAAATATCATTTATAGATGGATTTATGACAGGATAAACCACAGTCTCAGTAAACTTTCGTTCACCCTCTTTTTTTATTATTTGTATGTTATCGTATCTTTTCATATTTAAACTCTAAAACTTCCATCAAAAGAAAATACTTTTTCACTTTCATATTGATGTAATTCATTTCCAAGGATTGTACATCCAACTGAAATATCAATTCCCATAGGTAGTCCAAAGTCAATATCCCATGTTGTCTCATCAGAATATGCGTATGATAATGAAGTTAGTATCATTGGTGTATCTACATATAATTTTCCAATTGTTAATTGTAACTCTGATTCTGCACCACCCTTACCTGGAGCCGTATATCCATTAGAACCAACATATTTTGGCATTGTATAAGTTGATAATCTTTCTAATTTAGTATACAATGGTTGCATTTCAACTCTTGAAGTTGGATATACTTTAAAGTTAAAAGAAATATCTCTTTTAAATGAATCATATACATATACAGGTTCTGCTCTACCACTATATTTTATTTCAGTATAACTTGGTGAGAAATTTTCTGATAAACCTGATATTGTTCCTCTAAATTGTAGTCTACTACCATCTTCACCTAATTTAAAAACTAATGGAACTAAATCATCGCTAGTTTCACCAATCTTAAGTGCGTTGATTTTATCTACATGAAGTGTAAAATCTGCCAATTTAGTGAAGTCTACATCAAACTGACCTTTTCGTACATTTCCTTGCGCATCCAACATTCTACCTGGATTACCAAATCCAAAGTCTTTTTCAATGTTGTTTTTATCATAGTCTTGTGCGTTTTCTTTACCTCTACCACCATCTAACTTTTTTCTAAAGTCTACTGGTAAAGGTGGATTTGCACCCTTTTGTTTTCTGTCATCTGCAATTTCTGATAGTTTACCATAAGATATCATTTGATAGTCAGAGATATCAGGAATCCCTTTAACTAAACCATCTGGATTACTGGTGACAAATTTATCGTCAAGAGGAAACGAATCATCCTTTTTCTCTACTTGCTTAGCTACACCAAACTTTTTTAATTCTTCTTTCTTTTTTGGTACTGCGTTATCACCTTGAGTGTAAGTTTGGTCTTGTTTAGTTTTTAAATCAAACGAATCTTTTAAAACAAACTTTTGTTTGAATTTTAGACCTGTACCTTTTTGTTCAAATTCGCCAGTAGTTTTACCAGGTACAAAAGTACTTACATATTTTTTTACTTGAGATACACCTATTCCGTACAGTGAGTCAATTCCACCTCTTTTATCTTCTCTAAGAGCACTACCTATTTCGATTTTACTAAAGTCACCATATAATTTTTCTAATGTATCGTCACTTGTTAGACTAGCAATTTTGCCTAATCCCACTTTCTGATATTTTCCATCAACATCTAATCCAAGAATACCACTTCTATCAGGTTTAAATCCTATATGTTGACCACCTATTGCTCCTAAGAAGTTCGCAGGTGTCCATGTTTTATTGTATTTGTTAGTTCTCTGTAATCCTATTTGTGTTGCGGACCATAGTAAACCTTTTACTGATAAAAAGAATGAACCTAACCTTACTAAATCTAATACTGCTCTTTCAGTTGAAGCAACTACACCACCTCGAATCAATCCATCATCAATAGGAACTCCGAGACCCCAATTTTGTGGTTCAGTAAAACTATTTCTTTGAATACCTCTTAAAACATATGGTTGAGGTACTAAACTAAATTTATTTGCTGCAGGGTCTTGTAGATTGAACTTATTATACATTTCATCTAAGAATGATGGTGATTGTCTTTGTTGTAGTAAATCACCAATACTTGTAAATGAATCTATATACCTATCACCATCTGGCGAATATCTTTGTGTATCACCAATTGCTGCACCCACTTTATATTGACCATATCCTGCTTGGAATGATATTCCTCTACTTGAACCACCGAAGTTACTTAGTAATGAAGATGCGTTATCAAATTGAGTATCACTTATACCTGTAAATTTAGTATCATCTTTAGTTTTCATGAATGGTGAGAATCCCTCTGCCTTATCATTTGTAAAGAAATCAACTTTTTGAGGTACTTCTAATCCTTGACTTTCTAAGTTTCCACTAAATGTAAAATCACCTGGCGTTGTCTCACCTTTAAATCTGTCACCTTGTGTTATATTTTGTTTATCAGTTTCACCTAAGAATTGTTCTGATAAATTCATTTGATTAGGAGTCGTTTCACCTAAGAATTTAGAACTTCTATCTGATTCGGTAGGAGTTGTTTCACCTAAGAATTTAGAACTTCTATCTGATTCTTTTTGTGTTGTCTCACCCAAGAATTGTTGAGTAAACTTAAATTCATTAGGAGTAGTTTCACCCAAGAATTTTTGACTAAATTTAAAATCACCTGGTTCAGTTTCACCTTTGAACTTATCACCTTGAGTTACTTCATTAGGTTCTGTTTCACCTTTAAACTTATCACCTTGAGTTGCCTGATTGGGTTCGGTCTCACCTTTGAACTTATCACCTTGGGTTACTTCATTAGGTTCTGTTTGTCCAAGGAATCTTTCTTCTAAAGACATTGGTTTTGGACTTGTCTCACCTTTGAACTTATCACCTTGAGTTACTTCAGTAGGTTCTGTTTGACCTTTGAACTTATCACCTTGAGTTACCTCATTAGGGTCAGTTTGTCCTTTGAACTTATCACCTTGAACTACTTTGTTTTGATTAGTTCCAATTTTTTCAGGAGTTTGTTTTGAAAATCTAACATCGTTTTTTGTTTTTACTTTATCAGTTAATGGTACAGTATTAAACGCAGAAGGTTCTACTCTTGTTTTTACTTCAAGAGGTTCACTTTTTGGTTTTCTGTAATCACCAAGGTTTGATTTTAAATCTTTTAACGACATTAATTAACTCCTCTAGTACTTCTTACTCGTTGTACTTTTGATATTTCACTAATTACTTTATTATCAAATACTATTTGTATAGGTTGAGCTTGTAAATCACCTCTAAGTCCTTTAATTTCTTCTAATAATGGGTCACTTTCACCACCACCACCTGCGGTTGCACCACCACCATCGTCACCACCTGCTCCAAATGCTCCTGCAATCATTGGTAACATAAGTCCTAATGCGAATACCGTTCCAAGGAATGGTGTTATCATCAATAGACCCATTGCGAATGGCATCATCGCTAATCCTACTGCCGCAAGTCCTGCCGCCAAGGAAAGTAAACCTGGTGCGACTAACACTAATTGACCCAATCCTGCGGCTAATGCCGATATTGCTGGAACTGCTGCAATCAATATCATAGATGCGAGTCCAAACGCAAGAATACCCGGCGTTGCGTAAAGTAATCCAATACCCAATGCTAACATACCGACACCAAGTAAACTTAATATAGCAGTTAATGGTATTAAGAATGGTGCAATCGTAATCAGACCCATTAAGGATTCTGTAAGATTACCCATCATTTCAAATCCTTTAGCTATTTCTTGTATCGCATATCCAAGAACTAATAATGCTGCGGCAATAAT
>CETF01043283.1_pt1 | contig 13253 bp, 15 predicted proteins | sample 326991 | NCBI WGS metagenome assembly CETF01 (sample SAMEA2622331, study PRJEB7988) | marine metagenome | biome: marine biome (ENVO:00000447); feature: surface water layer (ENVO:00002042); material: "saline water (ENVO:00002010), including plankton (ENVO:xxxxxxxx)" | depth 5 m | reverse complement strand
GTATGATGGGAGGCGGTGCTGTTAAGAAAACAGGCGCTAAACGTATGCGTGGTGGTGGCATGGTTAGAAAAAACAGGGGAAGAAAATCTTAAATGGCTACGTCAAGCTCAAAAGATTTTGAACTTCAGGTTACGGACTATGTTGAAGAGGCTTTTGAACGATGTGGTTTAGAGGTTCGTACAGGATATGATTTAAAAACAGCTAAAAGATCTTTAAATCTTATGTTAGCTGATTGGGCAAATCGTGGATTAAATCAATGGACCATAAACGAAACCTCTATTACTACAGCAACAGGTATTAGAGATTATCCGGCAGGAATACTAACTATGACTGTTGGATCAAGCACTAGTTTTACGGTAGGAGAAACGATTACAGGTGGGACTAGTAGTGCAACTACTACACTTACTAACAAACCATCTTCTACTAGTTTTGCTATAACTATACCTTCGGGAACGTTTTCTAGTGGTGAAACTTTAACGGGTGGTACAAGCGGTGCAACTACTACTTTGTCTGCTTCGGTTGATTTAACCGATTTTAAAGCGACTATAGACATTTTATCTGTTGTTATACGCAGAGATAATACGGATTTTGCAGCAGATAGGTTAGGTAGAGAAGCGTATTTAAATATTCCATCTAAATCTACTACAGGTAGGCCGTCACAATTTTTTTTAGATAGGCAGATACAGCCTGTTTTAAGAGTGTGGCCTGCGCCTGAAAACGATACGGATGTAATTATTTTTAATCGTTTAAGGCGTATGGATGATGCAGATGCTTTTACTAATGATTTAGAAATACCTTTTAGATTTTACCCGTGTTTAGCCGCAGGATTAGCTTATTATTTATCTATGAAACGTGCGCCAAATAGAATACAAATTTTAAAAGCAATTTATGAAGAAGAGTTTGAAAGAGCAATGGTTGAAGATAGGGATAGAGCTTCTTTTAATATTAAACCAAATGTAACAGGAACCGTTATCGCATGAGTAAGTTTGCATCGGGTAAATATGCTTTAGGTATTTCTGATCGTTCTGGTTTTGCTTATCCTTTAAATCGCATGAGAAAAGAATGGACAGGTGCTTTAGTTGGTTTTGATGAATGGGAGGCTAAAAGTCCTCAAATAGAACCTTTTCCTAAAGTAGATGATCCACAAGCTTTAAAAGATCCTAGACCAGATAAAACAGAGGCAATGGTTGTTTTTGTAGCTACAAGAGATCCCGTAATTAAAAATTTTATACCTATTAAAGCTTCAGGAAACGTGGGAACGGTAACGGTAACAACAACATGAGTTATACATTTGGAACTTTAAAAACTGCAATTCAAGATTACACGCAAAATACAGAAACAAGTTTTGTTTCTCATTTAAGCGATTTTATTAAAAATGCAGAAGAAAGAATCTTAAAAAATATTCAACTAAGTTATTTTCGTAAAAATGTTTCAGGTTCCATGACCAGTACAAATAGATTTTTAGCTGCTCCAAGTGATTTTTTAGCACCTTATTCTTTATCTGTTACGAGTAACAGCGAACATATTTTTTTAGAATTTAAAGATCCTGATTTTGTTCAAACATTTAATCCAAATTCTTCAACAACAGGAACGCCTAAATATTATGCTGTTTTTGATGTTGATAACTTTATTATTGGTCCTACTCCAGATGCTAATTACAGTGCTGAATTGCATTATTTTTATCGTCCAGCTAGTTTAACAGCGGGTGCGGATAGTGGTACTACTTGGTTGAGTGAAAATGCTACTTTAGCTTTATTATATGGTTCTTTAGTAGAAGCATACACATTTATGAAGGGAGATCCTTCTTTAATGCAAGAGTATGAAAAACGTTTAGGTGAAGCGATTGTTGCTTTAAAATTATTTGGTGAATCTAAAGAAGTTACAGACGAGTATATGACAGGTAAAGTTATTAGGCCAAAACAATAATGTTTAATGTAAGCGTAGAATCAAATATTGGAACTCCTACGGTTGTAACAACAAATAATCGAGGAATGAACGCGGAGGAATGGGCTGAATTAGCGGTTAATCGAATAGTTGCTGTATCGACAAATGCACCACCGCAGGTTAAAGAACAAGCGTTTGCATACAAAGCTATAATTAAAGCACTATTGATTGATTATTTTAAAAAAGTTGTAAATAGTGAACGATCTACTGTAAAAACTATTTGGAAAGAGCAGGGTATGGAAGGTTTAATGAAATATTTTGAGGATATGTAAATGGCAATAACACAAGCAATGTGTACAAGTTTTAAAAAAGAATTACTTGAAGGGAAACATAATTTTCTTAATTCGGGTGGTGATACTTTTAAATTAGCTTTATATACAAGTTCAGCTTCTTTAGACGCATCTACTACGGCATATACAACAAGTAACGAAGTAAGTGGAACAGGCTATACTGCAAAAGGAAACACGCTTACCCGCGTAGATCCTTCAACTAGTGGAACTACCGCTTTTACTGATTTTGCAGATACAACTTTTTCCTCTAGCACAATTACCGCTAGAGGCGCTCTAATATTTAACGAAGATACAAGTGGTGACACTTCTGTATTAGTTTTAAATTTTGGTTCAGATAAAGCATCTAGTTCAGGTGATTTTACTATTGCTTTTCCTGCGGCAGATGCTAGTAATGCAATTATAAGGATTGCGTAACTTAAATGTCTATTTTAACGGGTTATAGTCGAGGTGGTTGGAATAGCGGTCCGTATGGTCAAACAAACACTTCGATTAGTGCTACTGGTGTAGTTGGTACAGGAGCTGTAGGATCGGTTGCTGTTTCAACCGGTCATGTTATATCTGTTACTGGCGTGGCCGGCACGGGTGCTGTAGGTGACGTAACAACTAAATTTGACTTTTCTGTTAGTGTTACCGGCTTATCTGGCACAGGTTCTGTAGGTAATGTAACTATTACGGAAGGGGTTGGCATAACGATTAGTGCTACAGGGGTATCTAGCACAGGGGAATTAGGTAGTGTAACCGTTACCGGGGATGCAAATGTTACAGTAACAGGTATATCAGCTACTGGAGCCACTGATGATGTAACGGTTAAAATTGGAATTACCGAAAATATAACAGGGGAAAATGGTACAGGTGCTGTAGGAAACGTTAGCGTAACAGGCTCTTCAAATGTTTCAGTAACCGGTCTTACAGCTACTGTTACCACATCGGGTGTACAAGTGTGGGGAATTATTTTACCCGATCAAACGTCTAATTTTAATGAAATTACACCCAGTCAAACACCTAGTTTTAGTGAAATTACACCCAGTCAAACACCTAGTTTTAGTGAAATTACGCCCAGTCAGACACCTAGTTTTAGTGAAATTACATCAGATCAAGAGCCTGATTGGACCAATATTGCAGCATAGGAAAAAATTATGACAAGTACATTTACAGCAAATTTAGGTATTGAAAAACCTGCTACAGGTGATCGGTCTGGAACATGGGGAACCATGACAAATACTAATATGGATATTATAGATAGAGCGATAGCTGGTGTAGGTGCAATAACCTTAAGTGGAACAACACACACATTAACAACAACAGACGGTTCTTTAACCGACGGTCAATTTAGAGTTTTGGTTTTAGGTGGAAGTCCTAGTGGTACAAACACAATTACTATAAGTCCAAACGACATGGATAAACTATATTTTGTTGTAAATAACAGCGGTCAGTCTGTAATTTTTACACAAGGTAGTGGTTCTAATGTAACTATTTTAAATGGTGGTGCAGATATAATTTACGCGGATGGTGGGGGTAGCGGTGCTGCTGTGGCTAGTTTTTTAGCTAATGATATTACTTTTGGTGACGATGTTAGTTTAAAAAGTGATGGCGCTGTTTTAAGTTTTGGTTCAGATAACGATACTACTTTAACGCATACCGATGGCACAGGTTTAACATTAAATAGCACAAATAAAATAACATTTGGAGATGTCGCTAGTTTCATTCAACAAAGCTCGGACGGAGTATTAAGGATGGACGGTGAAGCAACTATTGATTTAAATGCTTCAACAGCGGTTACGGTAAGTAATGATTTAAAATTAGATAGTGATTCGTCCGTGTTAAGTTTTGGTTCAGACAGTGACGTTACTTTTACACATGTTGCAGATTCTGGTGTAACTATGGCTGTTACAGGAAACAACATTCCTATTTTTAAAATATCTGAAGATAGAAATGATAGCAGTGGTGGACCACAAGTAATTTTAACAAGAGAATATGCCTCAACGACCCCTGCGGATGACGATCAAGGTGGAACTATCATTTTTCAAATGGAAAATGATAATGATGAAACAAATACGATGTGTCAAATTAGCACAATAAATGCGGATGTCACAGATGGGTCAGAAAAAGGTGAGTTTCAATTTTATGTTAAAGATGGTAGTTCTTTTCCAAATATTTTAAAAATTGGCGTTGGAAATAGTAATGTTCGGGAGGTTCTTCCGGGTGCTGATAGTGCAGCAATTTTAGGTACAGATTCTAATTACTCAAATACTGGTTCAGGTGTTTTAAAGTGGTTACGAGTACATGCAGATAGGTTAGTAAGTGGCACAGGAACTACTTTTTCTGCATCGGGCACAGCAGTAGCTTTAGGATTAGCCTCTGGAGAAAGTGGAATTGCAGTTAGAACGGGTGAAACTACCATGTCACCTATGACTTTTGAGGTTGGTTCGTCTACGGTTGGCTCTATAAGCTGCACTAGTGATGCGACTAGTTATAACACAACATCAGACTATAGGCTTAAAGAAAATATAGTAGATATGTCTGGAGCTATGGACAGAATAAAAGAATTAAAACCGAAAAGATTTAATTTTAAGACAAATACGGATAAAACTGTAGATGGTTTTTTAGCGCATGAAGCTCAAAAAGTCGTTCCTGAAGCTGTTACAGGTGAAAAAGACGGTTTACTAAATGGACAAATACTCGCTCAATCTATAGATCAAAGTAAATTAATTCCGTTATTAACAGGAGCATTACAAGAAGCCCTTGCAGAAATTGATGCTTTAAAAGTTAGAGTGGCTTTTTTAGAAGAAAAATAAATGACTAGTAGCTTTACAGTAAACAATGGACTTGAAAAACCTGATTCGGGAGATCAAGAGGGTCAATGGGGTGTTACACTTAATACTAATTTTGACATCATTGACCGGGTATTGTCTGGCGTTGGTTCTGTTTCATTATCTGGAACTACTCACACTTTAACTACTACAGATGGAACATTATCTGATGGTATGTTTAAAGTTTTAATTTTTGGCGGATCTCCTAGTGGTACTAATACAGTAACCATAAGTCCTAATGATCAAGATAAACTTTATTTTATTGTTAATAGTAGCGGTCAATCTATTATTATAAAACAAGGTTCTGGTGCAACAGTTACTATAGCTAATGGAGCTTTTAATATTGTTTATGCTGATGGCGCAGGAAGTGGCGCAGCAGTTGCTAGTTTGTTAGCTAATGACATAGTTTTTGGTGATGATGTAAGTCTACAAAGCGATGGCGCAGTGCTTAATTTTGGCGCAGATAATGATGTTACTTTAACGCATGTAGCAGATACAGGTTTAATTTTAGAAACAGCAGCAGATAGTGTAACTACACTTTTGCAACTTTTATCTGATGATGCTGGTTCAGGTGCGGGGCCTTTTCTAAGACTAAAAAGAACTTCGGGTTCTCCTGCGGACAATGACAATGGCGGTATTATTGTTATGGATATGGAGAACGACAATAATCAACAGTTTGATGCAGTTCAAATATTAGCTAAAGCAACAGACGTTTCTGACGGAAGTGAAGATTCTCAATTATTACTCGCAACTATGGTTGGCGGATCATTAGTTACAGGTGCAACTATTACAGGTGGTGGAATTACATTACCCAAAGGTGCTATGTCAAATGCTGTTTTGCAAGTTGTAACAGCAAGTAATTCTGGAACAGCAAACACAACTTCAACTAGTTATGAAGATATTGCAAGTGTTACCGCAAATATAACGCCTCAAAACAGTGCTAATAAAATATTAGTTTTATATAACTCTGATGCTCTATATTCATTAACTGCCGGGGCTAACGTAACCTATTCACACAAAGTTCTTCGAGACAGCACTAGTTTAGGTGAAAGATCTATAACAGCGGCTAGTGGCAGTGGTGGTTTGCAAGCGAGAGCACCTATGTCTTTAGCTGTGTTAGATAGCCCAAGCAGTGCAAGTGAATTAACGTATAAAGCACAACATAAAATATCTAATGCTAGTTCAACAGGAAGCACACTTACTACCCATATAACCTTAGTGGAGATTGCAGGATGATACCTACTATATGCGATGCCCTACATAAACTCGCTCCAAACGCAGAATGGAGTTGCGGAGATACTTATGATTCTATCGTTTGGCATAACATGAATGGAGATAGTGTTCCTTCTGAATCTGATGTTAACAGCAAAATAACAGAAATAAATAATGCAAAACCCATGGTAGAACTGCGAAGAGTTAGAAATGAGTTGTTAGAAAGTACAGATTGGGTAGTGGCTAAATCATTAGAATCCGGATTAGCGATGGCAGAAGACTGGAAAACTTATCGTCAGGCATTAAGAGATTTACCGGCAACTGCGAATCCAAAGTTTGATAGTAACAATAATTTAACAAATGTAACATTTCCTACTAAACCCGTTATTTAATTATGAAAGATACAGAAGAAAAAATACACGATGTTGCTTCTAAATTAGAAGCGCATGTAGCACGTTCTGAAGAAAGAGATAAAACTGTTTTTAACAGGTTAGATAATATAGAACGTAATATACGCCAACATACTTTTGCTTTATTGGGCGGTATGGCAGGTTTAATTATAACTTTGTTAATGAGGTTGTGATGCCTTTATTTAAGCTTCAATTTAAACCGGGAATAAATAAGGAAGTTACGTCTTATAGTAATGAGGGTGGTTGGCGAGATAGTGATAAAATACGTTTCAGATTTGGTGTTCCTGAAAAAATAGGTGGTTGGATTAAAGACACGTTAAATACTTTTCTTGGAACATCACGAGCTTTAAAAACGTGGGTTACACTTTCAGGTTTAAAACTATTGGGAGTTGGAACAAATTTAAAGTATTACATAAACAGAGGGGGTGAATACAAAGATATCACACCTCTTAGAGCTACAATAAACGTTTCAAATAATGGTGTTACAACAGGCTCTGCGGGTTCTGGAATAGTAACAATACAAACGGCTTCTGCACATGGTGCCGTTCAAAATGATTTTGTAACATTAGCTAGTTTAACGACAACGGATGGAATTACGGCAGCTCAGTTAAATAAAGAGCATCAAATTATTGATTTAACCAACACTAGTGGAACTATATCTACTACGCATTTCAAAATTGATACAGGTGGATCGGCTACTTCAGGAAGTACGGCAGGTGGCGGTAGTAGCGGAACAGCGGCTTTTCAAATAAATACAGGATTAGATAGCACTGTTTTTGGTACAGGATGGGGCACGGGAACATGGGGTAGGGGTACATGGGATTCCGATGGAACGCCAACTCAAAGTGCAATTTTAAGGATATGGTCGCATGATAATTTCGGTGAAGATTTAATTATTAACATTAGAAATGGAAGCATTTATTATTGGGACACCAGCGCAGATACTTTAGGTAGCTCAAGAGCTACAGAATTAAAAAGTGTCTCTGGAGCAGATTCCACAACACCCACTATTGCTACACAAATAATGGTTGATCCTAACGTTCATGTTATTGCTTTTGGTTGTGATGCTGAAACAGCTATAGGAACACAAGATCCCTTGTTAATTCGTTTTTCAGATCAAGGCACAGCAACCACTTGGCAGTCTTTAGCGACTAATTCAGCCGGTGATTTGCGGGTAACAAGTGGTTCAGAAATAGTACAAGCTATAAAAACTAGGCAACAAATATTAGTTTTTACAGATGTTTCAGTTCACACTTTACAGTTTTTAGGGCCTCCATTTACTTTTGGTTTAAATTTAGTATCTGAAAACATAACTATTATGGGACCAAACGCAGCAAAAGCTGTTGATGATTTTGTTTTTTGGATGGGTGCAGAAGATTTTTATGCTTATGATGGTCGTGTTCAAAAACTACCTTGTTCCGTTAAGGCTTTTATTTTTAATGATTTTAACTTAGGTCAAAAAGAAAAAGTTTTTGCGGCATTAAATAGCACTTTTAATGAGGTTTGGTGGTTTTATCCTACGAGTAGTTCAGAAGAAATTGATAGGTATGTTATATATAATTATGTAGAAAAATCGTGGGCTGTAGGAACTTTAACACGCACATCATGGATAGATCGTGGTATTTTTGATTTTCCTTTAGCAACAGATTCTTCAGGTATTTTATATACACATGAAAATGGCCTTAATGATGGTAGCACCACAACACCTTCAGCAATTAGTGCACATATTGAATCAAGTCAAATAGATATTGAGGATGGGGATAATTTTTTATTTTTAGATCGTTTAATTCCAGACATTACTTTTACAGGTTCGGAAGATCCTAGTCCAAAAGCTACCTTTACTTTAAAAACACGAAATTTTCCGGGAGGAAATTATTTACAAAGTAACGACAGTGATATTACGCAATCTGTTGCAGAAACAAGTACTATTGTAGAACAATTTACCGAACAAGCTTTTGTAAGACTAAGGGGTCGAAGTTTTGCTTTAAAAGTTGCCAGTTCACAAACCGGGGTACAATGGCGATTAGGTTCCTCTAGAGTTCAAATAAGGCCCGATGGAAGAAGATAATGTCTAGATTTAAAGTTCCTGCACCTTTTTTATCTATGCCACCGCAAGAATATCAGTCAACTTATTTTGCAGATTTAGTGCGTAATTTTGCTGTTTTTGTTAATATTTTAAGAAATCCGGGAGAAGAACGTGCAACTACCATGACGCTTACTAATTTACCTAGTAGCGATTCCGGTTTAGAAAATGGAGCTTTATTTGAACAAAATGGGTTTGTTTTAATTACAAAGGTTAATACGCCGCATCCGGCAGGGTTATCTGGAACAGGTGCTGTTGGAACAGTTACCGTGACTACAACGTGAGGTTTTGTTATAGTGTTTATAGAATATAATAGGTGTTACGTATGACTCAATTTACACAAAATTCAAGTGGTATATTAGGTTTATCGCAAGTAGCGGATAAATTAGCTGAGTTTGGTAGAAACGAAGATACGTATATCGTACATGCTTCGGAAGGTGAAACAGTAATTCCAGCAGAAGTTTTTAAAAATAATCCAAATTTAAAACAAAATTTATTTCGTCAAATGGAATCTATAGGTTTAGATCCTAATAGATATGTAGTAGGGAATCAATTAAATAGTATTAACCCTGTAACAGGACAACCAGAGTTTTTTTTAAAAAAAATATTTTCAGGTGTAAAAAAAGTAATAAAAAAAGTGGCTCCTACTGTTTTACCCGTAGCGCTTAGTTTAGTTCCCGGTTTAGGACCTATATATGGTGGCGCTTTAGGTACTGGTGTTGGTACATTATTAAGTGGCGGCAGTGCTAAAGATGCTTTAAAAAATTCTTTAATTGCAGGGGGTATAGGCGGTTTATTTTCAGGTTTACGCGGTGGTTTTAGAAAAGTGCCGGGTCAAGATTTTATGTCAGGTTTTGAGCAAGGCATTAGTCAAGATTTAATGCGGCCATTTAATGTTGCTCGTGGTTTAAGTGCGGTGCCTTTACAACAAGGTTCATTAAGAACTACTGAAAGTCAAACAGAAGCTTTAGCAAACGCAGGTGACGCTGCAACTATTTCGGGGCCTGCACTTGAAACAAATCAACTCAACCCGGATATTTTAAAACTTGACTTCGAGTCCCAAAAATTCCCGCAGTTTGATCGTGTAAATGTTCAAGGTGGAGAATTACCTTTTAGGTTTACTACTCCAGAACAACCTGTAATTGCATCTAATATAGATCTTGATTTAAGTGCACCTGTAGTTTCTGGACAATCTTCAAATTTACCTGTAGGTTCTGGACAATCTTCAAGTGCATCGCAGGGTAAGTTTGATCGTGCTAAAGATATTTTGTTTAGGGGTGGGAGAAGCGAGCAAGACATTGTTACGCAAAAAATTAAAGCGGGTGACGATGCTTTTAATCGAGTTAAACAAGATGTTTTTGCAAGAACTGGTGATGAAAAACTAGCAAACGCCCGTGCTCTGCAAGCTTCTGATCTAGCACAAAAAAGCGTTGAGCCGGGTTTATTTCAACGTTTTGGACCTAGTGCAGCGATAGCAACAGGAATAGCGGGTTTAGCGGGAGCCTTTGATACGCCTGAAGAACCCGAACAAGCTAATTTTTTTGAACAAAGATATGGTCCAACTGGAACGGTTTCTTCAAATGTAGATCAATTTAGATTTGCAACACCTATACAATATAGGCCCACTGATTTAATTAGTGATTCTATTTCAATTCCATCAAGATTTGCCGCAAACGGTGGGGAAATAAATGGTCAATATTTTCCGCGTAAAGTTGGTGCTATATATGGTCCGGGAACTGAAACTTCTGATGATGTTCCAGCTATGTTATCTAATGGGGAATTTGTTATGACGGCTAAAGCCGTTCGTGGTGCAGGTGACGGTAGTCGTAAAGAAGGTATGAAAAACATGTATAATATGATGCGTAATTTTGAAGGAGCTGCGTAAGTTTTATGGTTAATGAAACAGTTACACAAATCACGGCTGAATCTCCAGAAATGGAGGCTAGAAGACTTGCTCTTTTAGATGACGTAAAAGCTGAAATAGATCGAAAATTAGGCTTAACAGCGCCTCAGTATCAAGTTGCTGGGTTAACTCCCAATCAAATTCAAGCAATGAGGGTTGCGGGGGAAGGTATAGGTTCTTTTGAACCGTTTATACAAGGCGGCGTACAAGCGGTTAGAAGAGGTACGGACGCTATAGATGATGCTGGAATGGAAGCTTTTTCAAAAGCTTCTGGTTTAGTAGATCCGTCAGCTATTTCGCAATTTTTTAACCCTTTTGAACAGCAGGTAGTAGATCAAACTCTTGCAGATTTAGCTAGGCAAAGTCAAATTCAAGGTGTTCAAAATAGAGCTAGAGCGGCTGGTTCCGGTGCGTTTGGTGGAGCTAGAATGGGCGTAGAGGAAGCGGAGAGAGCAGGTCGTTTGTTTGATGCTTCCGCCCGTGCAGCAGGTGAGTTAAGACAACAAGGTTACACACAGGCAGCACAATTAGCGCAAAATGCAGCACAATTACAAGGAATGATTGGTTCTGGAATAGGTTCTTTAGGGTCATCTTTAGGTGATTTAGGGGTTAAACAGGCGGGCATAGGGGAACTAACTTCACAACTTAGCACTAGAGATTTAACTAATTTATTAGCTACCGGTGCTACGCAACAAGAACAGGCACAAAAAGAATTAGAAGCTAAACGTTTAACCGACACCCAAAATTTTTATCAACCTTTAAATTTATTCGGAACATACAGTGATATATTGTCTAAAACACCTTCTGCAATGCAAACAGTATCTTCTGGAACGGCCCCTAACACGCCTTGGTGGCAAACTTTATTAGGAGCGGGCACGGCTGCGGGAGCAACGGTTGCAGGTTTAAATCAACTTCAAGGTGGATCTACCGGAGGTATATTATAGTGGATTTTGTTTTAAACAGACCTTTATTTAAACAAGGTTTTCAAGAAGGCGGCGAAGTTGAAAAAAATGTTTCGCCCAATATTTTGAGCAACTTAAATGAACGTGAAAAAGAAATAGTTGCAACTTTATTTTTGCAGGGTTTTTCTTTAGAAGATGCTGTTAAACAAGTTGAAGAAATGAAGTTTGAAAAACGTAAAGAAGATGTTGGAAGTGCCCCACTTGCTGGAGCAGCAATAGGAACGGGAATAGCTGCTTTAGATGCTCAAAAAAGTGGCTTATTTGATAAAATTAAATCTAGCGAAAGTGCTCAAAAATTAGGGCGTTTTGGAAAAAATTTAGGTAGATTTGCTTTTAGTCCACAAGGTGCTTTAGCTGCTATAGGCGTAGGAATGTTAGCAAGTGAATCTGACTCAGACATTTTAAGAAAGGTTTTAGAAGAAAAACAAATGGATGAATTTTTTACAAATAGGGACAGTGTTTCTAAATATATGCCACGTTCAGACTCTATAAGTTCTAAAGAAGTTGATATACCTGCTGTTCTTAATCCTAGAAAATTTAATCAAGGGGGCTTGGTAGAACCTTCAACGTTGGGTATAGGTAGTATGCAAGAACAAGGTGGTATACCTTCTAATTTATTAACCGATGTACAAAGGGATTCGGCTAATGAAATGGAAAAAGTGGGCACAGAGTATGTCGGTGAAGTATTATCGTCTATTGAAGGCGCTGAAGAACCTGTGGAAATGATTAACGCTATACGCGGTAATGAAAGACCTATTGAGGAAAGATATCGCGAATTAGCTAGTATCGTGGGTCCTGAAGATGCAGCCGCGACTCCCGAAACAGTTTTAACTTTGGTTCAACCTACACTTATGATGACAGAACAGGGTGCTATAGATAGTGGTATTGGTCAAATGGTACGAGAATTAACGGAAGGTGCTGAAATGATAGGGGAAGCAGGTGAGCCTACAGACATGGGTATGGGTATGGGCAATTTAATGATGCAGGGAGCCGAGCAACCAGCTATGTTATCTTCCGTACAAAATTATGGAGTAGACTTGTAATGAGGGAATATTTTGGACTTGGAAGTTTTTTTGGGCTGGATCCAACCGACCGAGATGATGTTACGAGGTTGGAAACAAAGCAACTCGATAGAGCTAGGAAAAGGCTTGGCGAAGACCCTTTAAACGTGCCAAAAAATTTAGGCTTAAATGTTGGCATTGAAACAAAAAAAATAAATGAAACGGACCTAGGAAATATTTTTAGGAATGCAAATCCAAATATAAATATGGGAACTTCTATAAAGCAATTAAACCCAGCATCTGTAAGACCCATTGAATCGTCTGTTTTAAATGCAGCTGAAGATACGTTTTCTATTAAACCTATTCAAGTTGATTCTAAAGGACCGGTACGTTTTAAAGGGGATGCTGTAGGCATGTTAGATAGAGATTACGCAAAGGAAGGTGCGTTACGTGAATCTTTAGCACAAAGACGTGATTTATATAGAGATATATTAGGCCCTACAGAAAGTCAAAAAGGTTTTCAAAAAGCACAAAACTATTTTGATATTGCCGCAGCAGCGGCTAATTTTGCGGCGGGGCGTGATGCAAGCGGTAAAGATGTGCGTGACTTGTCTCCCGCAGCCCAAGCGGCGGCAGCA
>CETF01067815.1_pt1 | contig 13329 bp, 22 predicted proteins | sample 326991 | NCBI WGS metagenome assembly CETF01 (sample SAMEA2622331, study PRJEB7988) | marine metagenome | biome: marine biome (ENVO:00000447); feature: surface water layer (ENVO:00002042); material: "saline water (ENVO:00002010), including plankton (ENVO:xxxxxxxx)" | depth 5 m | reverse complement strand
AAACCAAAAACTAAAAGTGAAAGACTGTATGCTAAGTCAGACAAGCTTTTTGAAAAAGATCAAAAGTTAAAATCAAAAGCCACTAAAAAACAGCAAAAAGGAAAAAACATGGATGGCATAATGAATAGAAGAAGTAAAGTTCAAGAGAAAGAACAAGAAGCCTTCAATAAAGCATCTAAAGCTGAACAAAAAGAAAAGTCTCCAGCTAAAATGAATTCATCTAAAACAAAGAAGTCTCCTGCTAAATTTAACAAAGGTTTAAAGAAAGCTTCAGCTGACGGTAAACTAGATAACAACCCTAAATTTAAAGCAGCAGTTGATGCTTCACCAATGAATATGAAAGAAACAAAAGGTAAAAAGAAATTAAAGTACGAGGGTCCTAAACTAGGTTCTTCAGCAAAAGGTTATGTAAGACCAGGTTACGATGCGGATGGTAATAAGATAAATAATACTATGAAGAAGTTATCATACGAGCCTCAAAAAATGAAGAAATACGATTTTGGAGACATGCAACCAAAAAAGAAGTCTCCAATGAACATGTCTAGAGATTTATCTTACGGAGGACCAGTGATTGATCAAGAACCAAGAGCTTTATCTCACATGGGAGCTTCTAAAGTGCTAAAGCATATGAGGGGAAGTAAGCACTCACCGTTGAATATGAACGGAAATGATAAAAAAATGTTAGCTGAACACAAAAAAGACGCTAAAAATTACACAACATCTGGAATTCCTGAGTCTTTATATGGAGAAGATGGAACTAAATACAACACGAATATGTTGGATGAAGGTAATTTAAGTGCTATACATAGAGTTCATAGAAAAGGAGAGTACGTAAAAGCTATTGAAAGAGGAACAACTGGCGATAATATTGATTATGATGCTGGTCAAAAGCTTTTTTTAAAGAATCCAATGAAAAAATAACGTAAAATGGCCATAATATATACATATCCAACAAAACAAAACCCGCAGACTAATGATTTAGTATTAATATCTGATACGTCGGACGGAAATAAGACTAAAAACGCTACAATATCTAGTCTACAGAGCTCCGTGGCTGGTGTTGGATCTATAAATACTATGACAGGTCAAGTAATTTTAGATGCTGGAAGCAATTTAAGTGTAACTGAAACGCCTTCCAGCAATACTATTACGTATTCATTAAACCCAGATGTAGTTATTTCATCTACATTAAGCATTCCAGACGGAACATCGGCAACACCATCACTATTATTTAGTAATGAACCCGGAACAGGTGTTTACAGAACTAGTAGTGGTGGATTTGGTGTAGCATGTAGCACAGTTCCTGCTCTTGAAGTGACAGATGAATCAGTAAATGTTCCTACTAAAATAAAAGTAGAAGAAAAAGGAACAGCAAGTGATCAAGCAATTGAAATAAGAGGAAAAGTTGGTATGTACTCTACTGAGAATGACCATCCCTCAACAAGTTACACTGTTACAGTAGAACAAGATAACGATGGTAATAACGTTTTTGCTTTAGATGATGGTAGTGGACCTGTTCAAAGACCTGAACTTGATCTTACCAATGGTGAAACCTATACTTTTGATTGGTCTGCTGCTGATGCATCGAACCACCCGTTCTTACTTGTTCAAGCATCGACGAGGGATCCAAATACAGCAGCTCTTGGTAGTCCTTTTACTACTGGTGTTACGGTAAACGGTACAACTACAGAAATAGTTGTTGGTAATTCTGGTGGATCTAGAATATACTACGTATGTGAAACACATGGAGCTGGTATGGGTAATTTGATAAACCTTCACAACGCTCACAATGTGAGTCTTTCTACAGATGGTTCACATATTGCCACTATGGATGGCAGAAACAACAGCATAAGTGGTATTACCACACTTACGGGTGGAGTAAGATTTTCAACAAATTATCTAAATCCAGATGCAGATGTACTTAACTCGTATGAAGAAGGTAGATGGATGCCGTGGCTAGAGTATTGCATTTACGATTTCTCTTATGTTAATGATGATGGTAGTGTTGGAAGAAATTTTTGGTATCCTTGGGGAGGTTCAGAAGATTATAATGCATACGACTATGTAAACCTGGGTTATTATACTAAAATTGGAAATACACTGCAGCTGAATTTTGTTATTTACCCACGTAATAAATCTAACGAAAGATTTGTTTGTAACGGTCTTAGAGTAAAATTACCTTACGACTGTAAATCTGGTGCTTTAGCTCGTGGTTTTAATGGATCAATTACAATAGCAGCTGCCAATAACAATGGCTACTATGGAGGATGGGTTTCAGGTAGTTATATGTATCTTTTAGTGGATGAAGTAGGTTTATCAGAGAGAGTAAATGACCCTTATGAGTATATAAACAAAGTTAATGGTGGTTTAAATAATGTTTATGCGGATAATACTCAAATAACAGTTTCACCTAATGTTTCATCTGGTGGACTAGCTGGAACTACAACTTCTGCATATGATGATAAGTTTAGATATCCTAGTACTTATTTTTCTACTTATGGAAAAAATGTAAGAGCGTCACTTAGAGATAGTAATTATTCAGTTTTTGGTTTTTCAGGAACAGCTAACGTAAATAAAAACATTACTTATTAAAAAATAAAAATATGTCACTAGAAAAAGAAAGCAAAATAGTCTCAATAGAGGTATCTGGAGATTTTAATACTATATGCGTTGGAGAGGTAGTTACTATAAAAGAAAACAACAAAAAAATATCTTCTACTAACTTAAGAGAATGTTATGATTGTATGACTCCTCTAGATACTTTACCGCAGCGAGTTAAAGAAATAGCAGAAGTTGTATGGACAGATGAAATTAAAGTAGCTTATAATGATTTTATAAATGCATTTGCTACATAAATAAACGAACTATCAAGTGATAGTATAAATAACCAACGTTAAACATAAAACCAAATAACATGACGTTTTTATACACCAGTAGCTTTAGAGCTGCTACACACCCTGATCAAGAAATGATCAACCTTTGGAAACACATAACCGATAAGAAAAACTGGAGGATTGTTCAGTTACCAAATGGATTTTTTCAAACCGAATACAAACATATGGACAAAGATGATTGGATAGATGTTACTAGAAGAGAAACAATGGAAGGCGCTGAAGCCGCTATTGACGGATCTATAGAGCACTATACTAAAAAGTTAGAATTCATTAAAGGACCAAAAGTAGTTAAAACATTCTAATAAAACCAATAAAATTTAATTTAATCAAATGAATGAAACAATAGTAAAGCACTTAAACTTTGGTGAGAGTGCTAAAAATAAAATATTTCAAGGAATAGATAAACTCACAAAAGCCGTTAGCTCTACACTAGGAGCTAGCGGTAGATGTGTTATAATGGAAGATTCAGCTGGAAATCCACAGATTACGAAAGATGGCGTAACCGTTGCTAATAGTGTTATATTATTAGATCCAGTTGAAAACATGGGTGCTAAGCTAATAAAAGAAGCGGCTAGAAAAACCGTTATAGAAGCCGGTGATGGTACTACAACAGCTACTGTTTTAGCAAGAGCCATATTAAATGAAGCTTATAAGAACAAAGATTTATCACCAAGAAGTATTAAAGAAGGAATTAATTCAGCTGTAGAAAAAGTTGTAAAGTATATAGAAAAAAATTCATATAAAATAAACGATAAAGATATACAACATGTTGCAACTATATCAGCTAACAACGATATTCAATTAGGAGAGTTAATAGCAGAAGCATTTCAAAATGTTGGAAAAGACGGTTTAGTAATCATGGAAACGCATGATAAGCCATCTACTGAAGTAGAAGTTATAGAAGGTTTGGAATACGATCAAGGATATGTAAATAGTAACCTTGTAACAAATAAAACTACTAGAGATGCGGAGTTGATAAACCCATTAGTCTTGATAGTAGATTCTCCTATTGAAAATATTAGAAAAATACAAAGCGTATTAGAGCATGTTATAACAGAAAAGAAATCACTGTTAATAATAGCTGATGTTGAGCCACAAGTAAGTAATGCCTTAGCTATGAACAAAGTTAAAGGTAATATAAAAGTTAATGTTATAAAAGCACCAACATACGGTGTTAACAGAAAAACAACATTAGAAGACTTAGCTATGGTTACGGGTGCTCAAGTAGTTAGCGAAGAGCTTGGAGACGACTTAGACTTAATAGACTTAAACTGTTTAGGTAGCTGCTCAAAAGCAACTTCATCGTCAGTTAAAACTATCATACAGGTAAAAGAAAAAACAGATGAGGTTGTTAAAACAATAAAAAAGCTAGAGAAAACATATGAATCTAGTAGTGGTATTATAAAAGATAATTTACAAAAAAGAATATCAACGCTAAAAGGTAAGGTAAGTATTGTAAGAGTTGGAGCAAACTCAGAAGTAGAATTAAAAGAAAAGAAAGATAGAGTTGAAGACGCTATTTGTGCTACAAAAGCCGCAGTTAAAGAAGGCATAGTACCAGGAGGAGGTATAGCTTTGTTAAATGCAGCTGTTAATATAAAAGCTAAAAATGAAGGTGAGAAAATATTGCTTAAAGCAATAAAGGCACCTTATGAAACAATATTAGCTAACGCAGGTCTCGATGTTGTTTATCCTGAAGTTAAAAACAAAGGTTTAAACGTTGTTACAGGAAAAGAGGTAAATATGGTTAAAGCAGGGATTATAGATCCTTTACTGGTTACTAAGTGTGCTTTGAGAAATGCGGCTTCCGTAGCTACAACTATATTGTCAACTGATTGTGTAATTAATAACTTAAGAGCATGAGACCAGTCGGCAAGCATATATTGATAAAAGAAGACAAAACTAAAACTAGTGTAACTAAAAAAGGTTTAATATTAGATCAAAAGAATAGAGAAGATGTTAGGTACATTAAAGCTAGTGTAATAAATGTCGGTGATGAAGTTTCTATAGTTAATAAAAATGATATTATATATTACGATAGACACGCTGGCTTTGATTTAGATGTTGACAATGTTATTTACAAAGTGGTTAAAGAAAGTGACGTTGTTGTTATATTATGAAAAAAATAACCTCTAGCGATTTAAAAGAATTAAATATATTTAAACACTATAGAATACTAAGAAAGTGGCTTTGCAAAACAAATAACATAAAAGAAGCTGATTTTGAATTATTACTATATTTAGATGCTATACAATATTTTAGTAAACAGGATTTTAAAGATGGCGTATACTCTTACAGCTGGGACAACAGAAGATGGAATAGACTGTTAAAAGATGGCTGGATTATTGTTTGGAGAAACAGAAACAGAACAACTCAAAAATACAATATATACAAAACCTCTGTGAAGTTTAAACTACTAACCAGTAAAATGTATAGAATAATACTAGGTGAAGAAGATATAATTATAGATAAATTGAAAAAAGACAGATATATAAATAAAGTTATTTCTAAAGCTGCTGAGAAAATTAACAAAGATAAAACAAGATAATATGGCGTACAAGAGAAAAAGCCCGTTGAAAAATGCTTATTCAAATGCAGGAAGTGGCGCATACAGCGCTTCAAAAACTTATGGAGTAGATACTTCTATGGAAAACGCTATGGTGGGTGTAAACGCTAACGGAACAACAGGTGTTCAACCTACTGAAAAATTAGAATTAGATCCTGACAAATTAGAAAAAGAAGGTGAATCTGATAATTTTTATCCTGAGCTTCAAAAAAAGTATGATAACGCAAAAAATGCTAAAAGACAACAAAAAATTCAAAATAAAATAAATAGAAAGTCTTTGAGACACACATCACAAGCAGATAGAAATCAAATGGCGGATGATGTTAAAAGAGCAAAACAAAAAGATAGATTAACAGGTAAAGAAGAAACTCAAAGAAAAAAACAAAGTCAAAAAGCAAAAGATCTAGGTTTAAGCCCAGATAAAATAGATAAATTCAACAATTCAAAAAGACTAACAATGGAAAGAAAATCACCAGTTAAGTATCTAAATCCAAATACTATGAATGTACAGGGTGATGCTGGTCAAAACGAAGAAACAAATGACATGAACATGCCAGCTAATAGAGCAGGTAGACCTGTTAACTCAAATATACTAATGAATGATCCTAATATGTATCAAGATCCTTCAAAGATAGCAGCTTCATCAGCTAATCAAAATACTATGTTTTCTAATATAGCTAGTTCTAGTCCAAGCCCGGATATGATTAATCCACAAACTGGAATGATGGATAATCAACAATCAGATCCTAATCAACTTAACAAAACTCCTTTTAACTTAAAAAACCCTAAGAACGAAAAAACTGAGAATAGTCAAGATGAGCTAATAAAAAGATTTAGAGATAAGGTGGTAGATCCTTACGTAAAAGAAAATCCTCCTAAAAATAAAAGTAAAAATCTAAGCAGAGAGGAGCTTCAAAAAGCAATATCTACGATTGGACCTAAAGATAAATAGATTGTAAAAGCAACGTTTTAATACGTAATATTATATATACAAAAACATTATAAATAAATAAAAATAACAAAATGAAAGCAATTGCAGGATCAGGAATAAAATTAAAATGCGGATGCAAGCCTTTAGGTACTAGAGTTATGAAAAGTAATAATACTACTATTATACCTAATTTAAGACAAATAGACAACGTACCTTATAAAGGTAACGCTGTGTTAAACGCAAACAAATGATGGGCTTAGACGATCTGAAGTTGTATTGTTTAAATATAACTTCATTTACAATAGCTAGCTTTGATTGGTTAGAGCCTTTTTTAAAGATAATGCTATTGCTCGTTACTATAGGTTATACAGCTCATAAATGGTGGGTTATGAAAAAAAGAGACGATGAGACAAATTAATAAAATAATTGTGCATTGCTCTGCTACTAGGGAAAACGAAAACTACACGGTTGATACAATACGTAGTTGGCATGTTGACGGTAGAGGTTGGAGCGACATAGGCTATCATTTCTACATAGACTTACATGGTGATATATACAAAGGTAGAGATATAGCTAAAATCGGAGCTCATTGTAAAGGGCAGAATCGTAATTCAATAGGTATATGCTATTGTGGTGGCGTTGAAGCAGATGGTAAGACTCCGAAAGATACTAGAACAAAAGAACAAAAAGATAGTTTAATAGCAGTTCTTAAAACGCTTAAGGCAATGTATCCTGAAGCTGTTATACATTCACATAGTGACTTTGCTAATAAAGCATGTCCATCATTTGATGCAACTAAAGAATATGAAAATATCTGAAGGAACAGAATTTAAAATAGATGTTAAAACTATTATAAGCATAATAGCTGTAACGTCGATGTTTGTAGGTATGTACTATACACTACAAGATGATATAGCAGATGCTAAAAAAATGCCTAAAGCTGTTATAGATCGTATTGAATATGATTTAAAACAAGATTGGCACACTAACCACATAAACAAGTTGGAAGAAGAAGTTAAAGAATTGAGAAAGTGGTGCAGAGAACTTGATGAAGAACTTTATAAAAAGAAAAGATAATGGAAAAGTTAAAAGAAATGGTAAATCATCCTTTATCTAAATCAGTTGCTTTAGGTATTGTTGGTGCTTTGTTATTAATGGAAAAACACCCACTATATGCTGGTGCAGCATTTGGTATGGGACTTAGAGAATTATTATTAGCTTTTAAAGCTGAATAAAACAAAATTAAATGAAATCAAAAGGACTAGGAGACACAATAGAAAAGTTTACAGTAAACACAGGTATAAAATTTGTTGTAGATAAAATATCAGAAAAAACAGGAAAAGATTGCGGTTGTAAAAAAAGAAAAGACAAACTTAATCAAGTTTTTCCATATAAAAACATATAATGTATACACAGGCTCAAAATCCATTTAACTCGCCAGTCGTAAAAGTAGACATGGAAGATGGTGTATTAGGCAAAGCTAATAAAGACGGTACTATACACATAAATAAAGATGTAAACGATCCAAAACAAATAAAAAAAATCGTTGAGCATGAGTCTGTACATATAGATCAAATGAGAAGAGGTGATTTATCATATGATGATAATAGTGTAACTTGGAAAGGTAAAAAATATTCTAGATCTAAAATGGATGAAGGTGCTAAAAATTTACCTTGGGAAAAAGAAGCATATTCAAAAGCTGGTAAAAAGAAATTTAAAATGGGTGGTAATAAAAATCCATATTCTCCTTTACAGAAAAAAGGTTTAATAAATTCGCCATTACACAAGGATCCACCAAATGGAACTACACTTCCAACAGCTACAGCAAACTCTGAAAATTATATAGATAGAATTTTATCAAAAACTAAACAAGATGGTAGTGGAGGTTACTCTTTAGGTAAAGTAAAACATCTAACATCAGGTAAAGAAATTAGAGATAATAAACAGAGTGGTTATTATAAAGCTATAGGTGGAAAAGGTTTTGATTTACAAGCAAAATCAATGTATGAACTTCAAGGTGGAACACCTACAGGAAAAGCTTACGAAGAATGGAAAAATCAATTAAGAAAAGATTCGGCAAAAATTGCTAGAGACTATGAGTTGGCTCGAGGAGCTTATAGTTTTTTAGATGATGTTGAAGAACAAAAAGATGGGACAAAAGAATTTACTACGTCAACAGGTGGCAAGTATAGCTATAGAAAAGGAGATGATGGTCAAGCTCAGTTTTCTGTTTGGGATCCAAAATTAAAAGGATACAGCTCGTATAAAGATTGGGACAATGATGATAAGGATGAAAGATTTGGCGGTGCTAGTAGAGGTGATATTGTAAATTACTCTAATGAAAAATTTAAAAAGTCATGGAGAACAAGTAATGCTTCTAAAACTTTAGATAAATATGCTAATGAAGAAAAAGGAAGCTCTTACAAATACGATCCAATAAGTGGTAGATTTAGAACTGTTGGATTAGCTGAAAATTTTGGCGCTGGAGATGATGAAAGTAAAATTAAAAGTGCTAGAAACATATTAGACAGGTCAAAAATTAATCAACCTGAAGTATTACCTACAGCTACAGTTTCATCAAAACCTAAAAATAGTGTGACAGGACCTTCAATAAATGACGGAACAGATGAGTGATAAAAAAAAATTTAAAGAAACTAAAGTAGGAGCTTTTCTAACTCAAAAGGCTCCTAAAATAGTATCTAAGTTAGGTGAGTTTTTACCTGATGAAGGAGGACTTGGTATAGTAAAAAATATTATAACAAGTGATAAGACTATTAAGGCTGCTGATAAAGAGATGGCTTTAAAATTATTAGAGCAAGATATAGCTGAAATGAATAACATATCACAGAGATGGGTTAGTGATATGAAAAGTGATTCTTGGTTAAGTAAGAATACTAGACCTATGACACTTATATTTTTAACTTTAGCTATGACAATATTTATAATATTAGACTCTACTTTATTGTTAGAAATAAAAAGAGGTTGGGTTTCTTTATTAGAGGCTTTACTTATAACAGTTTATGTAGCATACTTTGGATCAAGAGGTGCTGAAAAAATTACAAAAATAAAAAAATAAGAAATTATGGTAGATGATAGCTTACCTACACCGGAAGACTTTGAAAGAGCAAAGGAGGCACAAGATGTTAATAGCGACACAAAAGATGTTAGTGATGGTAAAAAAGATAAAAAAGAAGAAGAATCTAATAGTGAAGCGAAAAAACAACCTTCTGCTCCAGTAGGAAAAACAATACCGTCAACTGTTGTTGAAATAGCTGGTGTTGTTGGAGAAATGCAAGCTGAACCTAGGGTATTTGCTCATGATGCTAACCTTTTAGATCTAACAATACCTCAAACAGGTAAAGGCGAAAACGAACCTGATGCTTCTGTTTCTGTTTTAGATACAGGTACAGCAGCGGCTGGTGATGAAGTTAAAGTTTTAAACCGAGGTGCTTGTTTATATGTAGGTGGTGCTGGTAATGTAGACGTACAAATGGAAGGTGGTCAAAGAGTTATTTTTAAGTCTGTATCAGCAGGTGCTTTTTTACCTATACTAGTAACAAAAGTTTACTTAACTGACAAAAATGGTCTTGCAACTACAAACGCAACTGATATATTAGCTTTATTCTGATGTCATCAATAGGTATAGTAAACTCAATTCCTTGGATAGTAAATTTACCAGGCCAAGGTGGTTCTATTCCCACACCACCATCCGGAAACTTTGTGGCTTTAGAATCAGATATAAACGATATAGCACTTTTAGAAGATGGTAGTAAAATAGAACTAGAATAAATAAATAAAAATGGCAAATAAAAAATTTTCAGACTTTGACGAAAAAACTAGCTCGAGTAACGTTCAGTTTGTTGTAGGTTATAATGGATCAGATAATGTAAGAATATCTCCATCTAACTTAGCTCCAACGGTTCCTATAGGGGCAGACCCAGACACAGAAATTGACGGTAATAAAGTAGATGGAACAGCCACAACATTCATGAGGAGTGACGCTGTGCCTGCGTTAAAAGATACAGGAGTTACAGCCGGAACCTATGGAGACGCTACAAATGTTCCTCAAATAGAAGTAGATGCTAAAGGTAGAGTTCTTTCTGTTACTGATGTAGCTATTCAAAGTAGTGGAGGTTTTTCATCTTGGACTACTTTAGATAACTCAACAGCAGCAGCCGAATTTATTGATTGGGACCCATCCTCTACAGGAGCACAATATAATATTATAGTAAAAACAGGTGCCGGTACAGCAGGAGCTGTAAATAAGATTAGAGTTGCAAACTCAACAGGAATAGCAGACGGCACTGAAGGATATATACTTGTAGAAACAGCTCTTGAAACTTCTTATCGTTTACCTCTTGAATCTCAAGGTAGTTTTGTTGGGTGCGGTGCTTTAATTGAAAATGGAACAGCACTTGGCGTAGGACCAAAACCTGAGTTGTTTAAGTATATTTATAGAGCATCTAACACTACTTTTTATTATACGAAAGTAGTAAACCTAGAAAATCCGGTATATCCACCACCACCTGGTACAGGAACTTTTCCTGTTGCTAATTTAGCGGCATTATATGATCCTAATACTTTTAATGGTACTGATGGAGCAACAATAAGCAACAACACAGCATGGATTAATTCAATTGCTCCCAATACTAATATTCCAAATTTAATTGCTTACCAACCGTCAGGTTCTCAAGGATCTCCATATCCATTATTTATATGGTATGATGGTCAAACATCACAAACCCTGCCTCAGCCAATGTTTTTCTTAGGAACTTCTAATGTTACAAAGGCAGGATTTTATAGTGCCAATCTATTATCAAGTCAAAGTAATACTACTACGGCTTGTTTCTATATGAGAGGACCTCATTCAGTGTCATCGGGTTCTTATGGTGGATTGATTGACTTTAGAGGTAGTAGTAGCAATATATTTGATGAAACACTATATGTATATAGAAGCGGTAGTGGAGATGTTAAGTTTTTTATATATGACCCAAGTGTAACTTTTTCATATCCTCCTATTAATAGTAATTTTCAGTCTCAAGGTGGAACTGATTTCTTAAATCAATATTACTTTATTTCTTATCAAATAGACTACACAAATTACAATTCAGGAGGAGGTTCAATTACTTTGCACGTAGCGTGTAACGATTCTAAAACTTGGGCAGCTAATAATGGCGCAGGGGCGTGGTACTATGAGACAGGAACAGTAGGCTCAGGATCCTCCATACAAGTAGACGACGCGGGAATATGGACAGAAACATTTAGTAATCTAACATTAACTGACCCATCTCTGCTAAACTTTTCTTATGGTAATAATGCTTCTAATAATAACTCAGAAAATGCAGGAGGATTTTTAGGACATTTAGCTATATATAATTCTTTATTATCTAACACAGACGTTAAGAATGTGTTTACTTCAAGTTCAGGACTATATATGCCTTAAATAAAAAAAACAAACAATTAAATTAAATAAAATGAATAAAATAACAGAAGAAGAATTAAAAACTATAAAAGATCAACAAGAGAAAACAGCTAAAATACTTGGTGAAATAGGTTATTTAGAAACTCAAAAACACGCGTTGCTACATAACATAGCTGACATTAATGTAGAAACAAACGATTTCAAGCATAACCTTGAAGAAAAATATGGTAAAATAGAAATAAACTTAAATGATGGTTCTTATTCTAAAATAGAAGAAGAAGAAAAAGAAAAACAAAATGCCTAGTGTTATAAGAAAGATAAGTATAGGATCTGACTACAAAAATGACGCTATGCATTATTCTATTGGTCAAGAGGTTTATGGTGGTCATACTATAGAAGCTATATTAAACAATGAAAAAAGTGGTGAATATTCTATCTTCATAAAAAAAGGAGATGAAGTTATACCATGGAAAAGGTTTAATAACAACATGGCAATAGCTGTTGAGTTTGACTTAAAATACTAATGAAAAGTTTATATGACTTTATTGTAAAACCTATAGGTAAAAGATATAATAATACTAAAAAGGTAAAAGATAAAAATCTAATATTAAATACTAATATAGAAACATATTCTAGTGTAAATAAAAAAGCTATAGTTGTATCAACACCTATAGCTTATAAAACACCAGTAAAAATAGGTGATACCGTATACGTGCACCATAATGTGTTTAGAAGATTTTATGATGTTAGAGGTCAAGAGAAAAATAGTAGATCATACTTTAAAGATGATATGTATTTTTGTAATCCTACACAGTTGTATATGTACGATAATAAACCTCATTTAGATTATTGTTTTGTATCTCCTGTTAAAAATAAGGATACATATAAGACTTCTAAAGAAAAAATTCAGTTTGGTATATTAAAATATACAAATAACATCTTAGAATCAAAAAGAATAACACCTGGGACACTTGTAACTTTCACACCAGATTCAGAATTTGAGTTTATTATAGAAGGTGAAAAACTTTATTGTATGAAATTTAATGATATAGCTATAGCACATGAACACAAAGGAAACGAAGAAGAATATAATCCAAGCTGGGCAGCTAGCTGTTAAAGAGTTAATAAAAGTAGCTAAAGAACCTATTGTAGATACAGGAGAAGACGTCACAGCAGATAGACTTAAAAATGCAGCTGCAACAAAGAAGTTGGCTATATTTGATGCTTTTGAAATACTAAACAGAATAGAAGAAGAAGAAAATTTATTAGAGGGTAAAGTTAAAGAAGATAAAAAAGAAAGAGTGTTTAAGTTTGCAGAAGGGAGAAGTAAATGAGTTACGAGCAAACACTTTGGAAAGAGTTAAAAGATGTTGTAAATCCTAAAGTATTATCTAAAAAGAATAGATTTAACAAATGGGAGTATGGCTATAATTCTGAATATGATTTTATAGTAATTAGTAAAACTGGGCAAATTGGACAGATCATTGAAATACAAAATCTCAGGATTGCTTTACCA
>CETF01063005.1_pt1 | contig 13449 bp, 6 predicted proteins | sample 326991 | NCBI WGS metagenome assembly CETF01 (sample SAMEA2622331, study PRJEB7988) | marine metagenome | biome: marine biome (ENVO:00000447); feature: surface water layer (ENVO:00002042); material: "saline water (ENVO:00002010), including plankton (ENVO:xxxxxxxx)" | depth 5 m | reverse complement strand
CAGGTGGCGTGATACGCTCAGACACTGATACTATAATGAAGCAGTTAGAACGTAAGAAAAAACCTGCTGATACGATGGAAGATTTGTTCCGTATCATTGGAGGAAAGTAATGGGTTGGTTTGATGAGTTCATAAACGAGCAGATAGAAGATGCCGGTGATTTCTTTACAGAGGATATAGGCAAATATATTGGAGGTGCTGACAATTTGGGGAGCACTTTGCTTGGTTTAGGTCTTGGGTATATTGCAGATAAATCTGGTATAGCTGACCCCAAACTGCCTGTAGTTGGGTATCAAGGCAGTATTCCTGAGTACACTGCAGTGCGCGAGCGCGTGCCTATGCAAGCAGATCCTAACAGAAGACCCGGATCAACAGGGCGCAGATACTTTTCTGATACTATATTCGCACAAAAACCTGAAACAGAACCCATGACTGTAGAGCAAGCTCGCACACAAGCAGCGGCGCAAGCTAAAGGTATAGCTGCTGAACAACCTCCAGTAGCTGCTCCGGTAGAAAAAGAATACGATCCTGATGCAAAAGAGGTGGGCATGGCAGGGCCAGACCGTATGTATGCGTCGGGAGGCATAGCAAATCTATCACAGGGTAGGTATTTAGGTGGCACCACAGACGGGCAGGCTGATAAAGTGCCCGCTAGAATAGATAACGGACAAGAAGCTAGGCTTAGTGATGGTGAGTTTGTACTGCCTGCTGATTTAGTGGCGCTTCTAGGTAACGGCAACTCTAATGCAGGTGCTAGAAAACTGCATGAGTTTATGGACAGAGTACGTAAACAAGGTACAGGCAAAGAAACACAACAGAAGAACATAGATGCAGGTAAAGAGCTATCTATGCTTTTGAAGTAGGAGGCGTTATGACGAACGGAACCACTGGTACAGGTGGTGTTGCTGGAGCAGGTGATTACACAGACTTTACCTCTCAACAAACAGGCACCGAATCTGCACTTTCTACTTATGCTGGCCCCTATGTTACCGATATGTTGGGTAGGGGGCGGGCACTTGCTGACCAAGGCTATCAAGCCTACACAGGGCCGCTTACCGCAGGGCAATCTCAACTACAAGACACAGCGTTCCAAGGTATAGCTAACCTGACTGTACCTACTACGAGCATGGGAGCATTTACGCCCGGAACTTTTGCTGCGTCTGCGGCTCCTGCTATGACTACCGAAGGTGCAGATGCTCCCGCTGCTACGGGTATAGTGGGAGAATACATGAACCCCTACCTATCCGCAGTGCTAAACCCACAACTAGAAGAAGCACGTAGACAGGCAGAGATAAGTAGGCAAGCAGAAGCGGGTAGGTTCACTAGATCAGGTGCATTTGGCGGCTCCCGCCAAGCCATTGCAGATTTAGAACGCGACAATATTCTACAACGTAATTTAGCTGATATAACAGGTAAAGGGTATGCGTCAGCTTTCGATGCCGCTAGACGGCAGTTCAATGAAGAACAACAACGACAGCAGACAGCTAGAGACGCTGCAAATCGTTTTGGGCTTGATGCACTTGCAGCGCAGACCAGAGCGGGAGAGATACAACGCGGTATAGAGGCAGAAGGTATTGCTGCTGATTTAGCACAGTTTGAAGAAGAACGAGACTTCCCATACAAAAACGTACAATTTATGCAATCGTTGCTTAGTGGTCTTCCGCTTCAAACGCAGTCTTACACCTATTCACAACCTAGTCAGTTGAGCAACATACTTGGTGGTGGCGGAATAGCAGATGTAATAGCAGCCTTGCTTGGCGGGGCTGGCGGTAAAAAAGAAGAAAAAGAAGAAGAAACTACTGACCCCAATGTTGGGAGGCAGATTACATGATCCCGATGGACAGAGAAGTCGATGAGCTTGCTGAAGTATACAGCCCACAGCAGCTACAACAAAAATATAAAGTTACACAAGAACTTATGTACCTGCTTGCTTTGCAGAAAGTTCAGTCAGATATGAAGGCTGCACAAAACCAACTGGCTATGAGCCAACAGCAGCAGCCCGGAACTATAAAAGACCAGATGGAAGGACAAGTCTTTCAAGAAAAACTACGTCAAGTGTCTGGCACTATAGCTCAACAAGAGGCCCAAAGAAGACAGCGACAGCAGCGCATGATGGCTAGCGGCGGTATTGTTGGATTTACTAGCGGTGGTGGTGTTACTGACGAAGATATTGCAGATTATAAACGCAGTAATCCTAGAAGTAGGCGTCTTTCAGATGAGCAGATAAGGCAAACAATACTAAAAAGAAGAGAAGCCCGGACATTTATGGAGCCGTTGATACGCGGAGAGGGGATAGTTGCAGCCAGAGCCGCAGCGGAAGCCCTTGCTTCTCCTGAACAAGACACCGCTGCTGTAGAACCAAAACCCGCTCCTAGAACTATACCCGACATGGGTGGTCTCGGAGTGTTAGCACCAAAGAAGCAGACTGAGAAAGCTACCACTGATACTACTGATAAGACCGTTGTTAGTGGCGCTGCTGATCGTGCTGGTGGCGTTGCTGATGTTGGTGGTGGTGGGATTGCAGATGTCACTTCAACGACAACCCCATTTACAAAGCCTGATCCTGTAATAGATCAACTACCAGCAGGGCTTAAAGATAGCCTAACAAGTATGGCTAATATGGGATCAGAGGGTATAGCGGCGGCTGCAGGTGAAGCAGAACGTAGAGCCGAAAGAATTGCAGGTAGAACAGATAAAGCACAGAAGTTTGAGCGTATGCGTGAAGAACAAGAACGCTTATACAACGAGCTGCAAGACCCTGATAAACAACAAGCACAAATGCGTCGTAACATCTTTGCAGCGTTTGGTCGTGGCGGTAATTCGTTTGGTCAGTTGATGGGTAATGCTTTAACTGCGATAAGTAGAACTGAGGCGGGGCAAGATCAGCTTAAGCAGCTAGCACTATCTAAGAAACAGGGTGTTGATACGCTTGCGATGGAGCTAGATGTAAAGGTTGCGGATCAAACAAATCAGTCTATAAACGCTGCTATAGACGCTGCTAAAGCAGATAGACGACAAGCGATGGATACTATATCTAATTTAACAGCCGAAACTGCTCGTCAGAACAGGCAGTTTGTACGCGACCAATTTGACTTCCAAAGTGAAGGAGCATTACAAGCGTTTAGAAGGGCTGAGCTAGTTAGTAGGCAGTTAGATAGGCAAGTGAGTAGAGACGTAACAGATCTTAATACACTAACTTCTGCTATAAACGATATTAGGGCTACTAGAGCAGACGTGCTTAAAGAAGTACTTAGTACCAATCAAAGATACCTACAGTTAAAAGCACTAGAGCGGCAAGGTAAATTAGACGAAGAAGAAGCAGAAGAGCTTAACGAACTTAAAAAATCTGTAGAAACGGTAATATACGAAAGGTTAGGTGCAAGCGACGAAATACTACAACGTCTAACTGAGCAGGCCGATGCCGTAAGAAGTAAGCGAGAAATTTCTGTTGACCAAATAGAGAATTTTGCTGCACTGCCGCAGTAGTTAAGTACTCATGCGCTTATATAACGTACTGTTAAATGATGGCACTAGCGAAACAGTAGAGGCTCCTGATGATGCCACTAAGGAACAGTTAGCCGCAGCCATAAACAGGAAGCGTGTCGGCCCCTCCATATATGAAGCCTATAGTAAAGAGGCAGTAGAAAGACGACGTACTAAATTAGCACAGCTAAGAAGCGAATTAGCTGAAGCTAGAGAAAGGGCTAGTGAAGCGCAAAGAGGTAGTTTTTCTCGCGGTCTAGATATAGGAACTGATCTTGTAGCTCAAGCTACTGGCTCTGGTTTAGAGGGTATAGGTAGCCTACTTGGGTTAGAAGGGCTTGAAGAGTATGGTGCTGAAGTAGCCCTAGAGAACGAAGCTGATATACAGCGTAAATCTCGTTACCAAACTAAGTTTGACGATATTGAAGGTGCTGGAGATTTTTTCTCCTACCTTGGTGGTGTAGCTGCTGAGAGCGCCCCTGCTACGGCTGCTGGTATTGCTGGCGGTATTGCTGCCGCTGCCGCTGCTCCCGTTATAGGCGTAGGTGCTGTCGCTGCCGGTATTGCTGGTGCCACTCTTGCAAACCTACCGTTCTTCTACGGTATGAACCGTGAACGTCAGAAAGAAGCTATAGAACAAGGGTTTAGAACCGAAATAAGTGAAGGCGCTGCTTTTCTTACTGCACTGCCTCAGGCGTTGTTGGACGGTATTGTTGACCGCTTGTTAGTTGGTGGTGTTTCTAAGTTAGGTGTTACAGAAAAAGCACTTACCGGCGGCGGTATATTTACTAGAAGTACAAAGGGCGCAGGTTTAGGTGCGGTTGTAGAGGCACCCACAGAGATAGGTCAACAGATACTGGAGCGTGCCCAAGCTGGTTTACCTTTAGATAATGAAGAAGCGCTTGCTGAATATAGAGAGGCAGGCATAGCAGGCGGCTTATTAGGTGGTGCCATTAGAGGAACCACAAGCGCTGCCGGTATTGGTATTGATACAGACGATACTTCAGATACAACGCCAACTCCTACACCCATCTCTGACCCCGATGCAGGTGTAGAGGCTGCGGATGACACAGGCGGCATTGCTAGTCGCTTCTTAGACCCAGAGTTTGTAAGTTCTCAAGAGCTTGAAGGCGCGGACAGGACTGCTACACAGCTAGCTTTAGAGGAGATATTAGCTAGAGACCCCACAGCCACACGGGAAGAAGTTAAAGCAAAGGTAGCCGCAGACCCTAGAGTAGTGGAGGCTGCGCAAAAAGAAAGAGAAGAAATTACCTCAAGATTGGCTGCAGGGGCAGAGCTTACAGAAGAAGAAATTAGTCAAAGAATGGCTGCTGTAACTGATGAAACACTAGCAGCTACCACCGAGACAGAAGCGGCACGCGAAGCTACTGAAACTGGCGGCGTTGAAGAAGCGGCAGTAGAGACCGCCCCCGAAGTAGAAACAGAAGCGCAGCCCGCACCAGAAAGACCCATAACTGCTGAAGATCTTAAAAATTTTGGTATTCGTAAAGGTTCAAAGGCAGCGGAGTTTGTAGGTCAAGACTTAAACAACGCAGAAGTAAGAAGTGATTTTAAGGCTGCTGTTGGTAAGTTAAAGAACAGCTTGGCAATACAAGACAACATAGCTAGGACTCTTGAAAATGAACGACAAGCCCAAGTTACGGAAGTTACAGAAGAGTCAAGTGGAGTCAGCGTTCCGAGTGATATACAAGGCGCACCAGAGCCAGAAGGAGACGGCGATACCGCCAGCACTGTTGAGTCTGGACGAGGAACAGTGGGAGATGTTGACGATAGCTCTGGACGACCTGCTACTGGAACTGGAAGAAGCGACCCTGCACTAACCCCAGCAAGTAAAGTAGAAACACTTGAAGGTATGGGCTTTAAGATTAACGGCAGGAAGGGTAAGAAAAAGAAACAAGAGCCAAAGCCTCAACAGGTAGCTGGTGTAGAAGCACCCACAGTAACAGAACTACCTAACAACGAACTTGAATTTAAGTTTGGCGACACAGGGCCGGTATTTAGAGGTAAGCAAAAAGAAGGTGTCATAGATATAGAAGGCGCACCAGAAATTACAGCGTTTTCTAAGAACGAAGCGGTAAGAAAGCTACAAACAAAAGTAGCGGGTGCTGGGTTAGAAGCACAAGCGGGTAGAGCTATAGCAGGGCAAGCAGAACTACCCGCAGTAGAAACTGAAGAGACCGTAACTCCTACAGAAGATGTAGTCGAAGGCATATCAACCAAAAGAGAAGTAGCGCTATCTAAAGAGGATACAGGCGGAGAAGCCGTATTAAGCCGTAAAGAACTAATGCAGGAAGCTAGGGCTATGGGGCTGTCCACTGCAGAGGCTAAAGAATACACAGATGCAGTGCTAGCTGGTATAGAAGGCTTAAACCTAGATGTTGGCGAACTATATCTACTAGGCAGGGGCGTAAAAGGTCTGGACGCACCGCTACCGAGCAATGCTGTCACGGCGTTACAGGCCGGTGATATAAAAAGTGCCCTAGAAACTGTTGCAAAAAGTACGTCTAACAAGGATATACGGCAAATTGCTAGGAAGTTAATACCTTTAGTGGGCACCACTAGGGTAAGGTTTGCGCGACTACAAGAAAACTTACCAGAAAACGCTTCTGCAATAGACAGATTCTTGTCCAGAAAAGTTAGTCGTATCACAGAAGGTAGCCCTGTGTTCGGACAGTACTACCCCGGTGCAGAAAGTGTATTAAACCAACTGTCTGCTGATGCGACTATAGAGGAAGCTAGAATACAGGCTAGGCTTGCTGACGAGATAGAAAACACCATAGTCCTAAATCAAGACACTGCAGAAGGTATGTCTGTAGTTACATTGCTACATGAGATGACGCACGCAGCTACAATAAATACATTGGCTCAACCGTCAAACCCAGTAACGACGCAGTTACGAACCATATACAATAGTGTAAAAGAGCAGTTACAGGGGCTGTATGGTTCAGAAAGCCTAGAAGAGTTTGTGGCAGAAGCGTTTAGTAACCCCATGTTTCAGCAGAGGCTCGCTAGGATAAACATAAAAGGCGAGCAACTAAGTGCCTTTGACCGATTCAAGAACGCTATACGCAGGCTATTTAGACTCCCCATAAAGAAAGATACTAAGCCCGTATCCAAAGAAGTTAATGCCCTTATAGAACAAATACTAGCGCCCGCTCCACAGTATAGAGGGCTAGGCACAATATCTAATAGTTCTTCGCCTAGAGAAGTGGCTGCTATAGGTGAGGCTTTGAAGAACCGCACTGCGGGCGCGTTTAGTAAAACGAGTAGGAAAGTCTTAGCAAACAGGATAAAGGGTATATTTTCTGGCCCCCAAAACCCTGCTTCTGTAGCAGCCAAAAGGGTAGTAGGTGGGTTCTTACCGAACAGTAGTATTGGGGATTGGGCGGACTCACTAGGTTTAGACGGTGCCACAGACGTACTTGAAGCTATAGAAAATCAACGTGGCGATCTTAGTAGGTCAGAGCAAGTCACACGAAGAAAACTGCTGCCCATACTGCAGTGGGGCAACAAAGCCACTAAAGAGATAAGAGACAGATTTAACGATGTTGTATACATCAGCACCATAGAAGGAGTAGACCCGTCAAAAGATTTGTCTGCTTATACAGGTAAAAAGTTAACCATCTATAAAGAGCTTAGAAGAGAGTTTGATAAGTTAGGCCCAGATGGACGAAGGGCGTACACCAACCTGCGTGACTTCTACAAGTACCAATATAACCAACTGCTAAAAGCGCTAGAGGGTAGGATAGACGAGCTAGAAGCACCCCAAGAAGTTAAGACTAATCTCAAGAACGAACTGCTTGGTCAACTACTGCGACAAGCAAAAGAAGACCCATACTTTCCTCTGACTCGTAAAGGTACATATTTCTTAGCTGTTAAAGACCCCAAGGCACAGGCTAATTCTGCCGTGTTTTCGTTTGAGAACAATGGCGACAGAAACATGGCTATAGATGAGTTTACAGAGATGGGCATGGACGTTGAGATCTTTGACCCTAATGACTCAACTATGTATACGGGTGACTCGGTGCCCCCAGCGTTTGTCGCTAACGTCCTGCGGACACTAGACGCTCAAGTAGGCGCATTAGAACCAAACCAAAAAATAGGCTATGAAGCGGCAAGAGAGCAGATAACTAAGTTATTTATACAATCACTGCCAGAATCTTCTTTTGCGAAAGGGCTGCAGAAACGTAAGAAAACAGAAGGCTACGACAAAGATGCATTAGAAGCTGCTAGAACAAAAGGCTACGACCTAGCTAGACAGGCCTCACGCATAAAGAACAGCGCTATAATTCAGTCCAAACTAACGTCGTTTTTAGAAAAAAGTAAGGGCGGAGATGCAGAAGTAGTTAGAGAAATACGCGAACGAGCGAAGTTTGCGATGAACCCGCCCAAAGACAACTTTGCAAAGAACTTAAACCGCATGGCGTTCTTGTGGACTATCGGTTTCAATGCCTCTTCTGCCTTGGTCAACTTATCTCAGATACCACTTTTTGCGTACCCAATGCTCGCTGGTAAGTATGGTTATGCCAACACAAGTGCGGCTATAAAAGATGCGGGTAAGTTGTTTGTAGGCACACCCCTAAACCAAACACAAGAAACTTTGTTTGGCGGCACTCGTAATGCTAGATCAATAAGAGAAGCGTTAAAGGGTAGAGATAAACTTAAAAATGTTATGGAAGCTACGCAGGATAAAGCGCAGCCTTCATTGGAGAACTACTACACAGTTACAGAGTCTGACGGTCAACTTACATATGCGGTGCGAGAAGACCTAGACCTTTCGCAAGAGATGAAGACGGAGCTTGAAAACTTGGTGCCTCTAGTTCGCTTAGCTGCTAGACGTGGGCAGTTGGGTTCTTCTTTCATAGCAGAGACACTTAGCGTAGATACTTCTGGAAGAGACATAAGTAGAGCCGATTTTATAACTAATATGTCTGCTTTGATGTTTCATACCGCAGAGGTTATGAACCGCCAAACCACATTGGTAGCGGCGTACAAACTTGCTTTGGACAAGGCTACAAAAGGTAAAGATCTTACAGAATCTCAACTAAGAGAAGCAGAACAGAAAGCCGCTGCAGACGCAGTGTATGAGACCCAACAGATAAACGGCGGGGCTAACCTAGAAACTGGGCCAAGATTTGCACGCTCTGGCGTTGGTCGTGTGGCTCTTATGTATAAGAACTACGGCATCACCATGTACTACAAGATGCTGAAGACCGCATGGGAGGGCACAAAAGCAGCTTACGGTGGGGACACAGAGGCAGCTAAAGTGGCATTTAAGCAGTTGGCAGGGGTGCATATGTCCGCACTGTTGCTAGCAGGGGTGCAGGGATTACCACTGTACGGCGCAGCCACAATGATATACGACATGCTGGTAGGTGATGAATCAGAAGAAGACTTTGAGACGTTTGTACGCCGATCTTTAGACAACGAGATGCTATACAAGGGAGTTCTGTCAGAAGTAACTGGGCTGGATGTATCTAAACGTGTGGCGTTAACTAACTTGTTATTTGAAGCAGACAGATTTAACTCTAATCCATCACCCGAAGAGTCGTTTATGCACTTCTTTGGTGGCCCAGCGTGGAGCGTAGGCTCTAGGGCTTGGGAGAGTTTTGAAGATCTTTGGCGTGGAGAAGATATGGAGCGAGCGTTTGAGGGTATGGCACCGGGAGCCATACGTAACGCTTACCGTGCTCTGCGTAGATACCCCAGAGACGAAGGCATCCTCACTCGTAGAGGTGACCCCATGTACGACGATATAACCGGCGGACAGTTGTTCGCGCAGTTGCTTGGGTTCCCGCCTACAGAGTATATGAACAACATGGAAGAGTCCTCTAAAGCCAAGCGTATGAATGACGCCGCTGCAAACAAACGAAGAAGATTGTTAAAAAGATATTATGTAGCAATGCGGTTTGGCGATTTCATGGAGGCAGACAACATACGACTAGAAATGGCTGAATTTAGTAACTCTAGGGCGGTGCAGCAAGATCCAAAACTGGCTATAACACCAGAGACTATTGAACGGTCTATGAAAGCTCACGAACGTACAACCACTAGAATGCACAACGGTGTGTTGTTATCTCCTGCCACGCGAGCGACTGTAGAAGCTGAAGGTTTTTTCTAGGGTGACCCACCCCCTCGGTGGTAAGAGGGTGGGCCGGTTTTGGAGAACCACAGCGTTCCGCTGCGTGTCGTATGGTATCACGTAGTTCTCCAGAGTCTCACACCTAATTTATTGTCCTCAGTTCGGACTCGGTGCTCAAAAGTCCACCCTTTAGACTCCATAATTTGTTTTGCTTGTAGGTATGCAGTTTGCGTATCAATACAAGGGATGAAAATAGACATCCCTACTAACATCTTACTCCAGCACACCACTACCCTTACTCCGTCCGGGCAAAGATCATCAACAAGTATTACTTCGTCGCTGACGTTTTGTTTGACTCTACTATTTCTAATGACCGCCAATCCTCACCCATGTGTTTACGGGCTTCGTCCGTGGCTTTGCTTTTAGCTTCCTCTAAAGACTCTGCTTCAACTGCAAAATACTTAACTGTCGTTAGATAAAGCTCAAGCTCATACCGCTTCATCCACATCTCCTTGTGGTAATTGTACAGAACAGTCTACGACTATAACGTCGGTGGGCGGCAGGCGTAGATGCGTACCTTTACTCAATCGCATCTTTGACTTTTTAGCACTCATCTTAGACTTCAAGTCTTGAACGAAAGATGCGTAGTTTACTTGGTGCTTACCACACCACTCTCGCAGCGGTTTCGGCACAAGGTAGGCACGCTTCACGTCTGTTTCATACCTAGCCACAAGTCTAGCGCGTGGGTTCAAGTCAGGTATTACAAGCTCATCTAGCCCGTTGTTATTGGCTTTTCGTAAGTCATCCGTACTCTTAATCCAAAGCACGTTACCGTAATGATCGTTCAAATAATCATTAAGCACTTGTTCTGCAGAACTACTCATATCAGCAACACTCCTTTTGTTTTCTTCTAGCACGCTCAATATCCATCTATATACCTTCTTTGTGCTGTAGGGTAATAAGCCCATATTCTTGCAGATCACCAGCGCAGTAAGCGTGCACGCTGCACCTGCAGACCAAAACCTGTTCTCAGCAGCCAAGCCAGCCTTAGAGTCCACCTTCAACTGCGTGGCCTTTAGTAACTCTTTAACGTCATCTAGGTTGTTTATGACGTACTGCACAAACGGCACACCTGCATGGCCGTAATCGCTTTGTAAGGCTAGAGCGAATGCATCGGTAGCTTCTTTAGTGTTTGCACTCTTGTAATGCTTATTTACTTTGTACTCAAGTATGCGCTGTGCTTCTGCTTTCGGCGCTTGCTTGTCCATCATTATCTTTTCGATCAGGCTAGTGTTCGCGCTGGATACGGTCATAAAGCTCCATGCATACCCATTGAAACGCTCTATGTTTGCACTGCTAGTTAGCCTACGCCGCTGCTTACCGCTATATAACTGGTAGGCCATATCACTAAGCTCGCTAGAGTTCATGTTTGTAACTTCGTCCATGAAGAACGGTAGGTTGTTATAAATCTCAGCCCTATTCATCTTGGCTAAGTATTTGTCCTCTTTGCTCAGGATAAGTTCTTCTGGATTACCCCATACACCCAGCCCTGCGAATTGTGCGGTAGTTTTACCAAGCCCAGAATCATCGCTATGTAGATGAAGCATGGAGCAAGACACAGGCATGAGTTTCATCAGTATGGAGCCGAATGATGCACCTAAGACGTACTGATATGCCTCCTGCCCGTCTTGGTTTAGAAAGGCCATTGTTTCTTTCCAGCCTTCTAACGTGCCTTTAGATTCAAATGCGGGGAACATAGAAATAGTATTTGACGCAGGGGGGTTGAAGTCCACGCGGTCACCAAATATCTCTTGGTTACCTAGTATAAACGACTTCATATCATCATCTGTCCAACCAAACTGACGATGGGCGGTTTCCGCCACAGACTTAGCCTGTAGCTCGTTTACCCACGTAGTCGTGTAATCCATGAGTTCATCCATCCTCTTTATAGCTACGCCTTGAGCGCTCATGTTTTTACGGAACTCTTCCCGTGAAGTAACAGCAGTCAAAGGAAGCGTAAATTCACGCATACCGTCTTTTGGTAAGTGCAAGCACATAACGACAGATTCACCAAGTTCGGGGTCATGCACGCGCTTAACCACATATATGTCATTATGATAAATAAGTTTATCTTCTGGCTCACCATCTGGGCCGTTCGCTCTTACGTATATACCGCCATTCGCCCCACGGAAGTATGGTCTTGGGTACTCAGGTATCACATACGTTTTAGTAGGTGCGTTTGGTAGCGAAGCAGATACTGTTTCTACTACGTTATCTTTATCAGTCGCTTCGATTATGTGTCGGCCTAACACTATGGGAGACTTTATCTTGCCCCAGTACGGGCACTTTCGACATATTTTTGGGTTGAACTCATCAAACTTAATGCACTGGTACGGGCCTTTTATCAAGTCCATTTTGTACGCTGTGTCTTCTGGTGTGTAGCCTTCGTGCCCCCTAGATATAAAGTGCGCTGCTTTTTCTGAATCAGAGCAAAACTTTGCTATAGATAGCCCCGCTCTCCACATAGGCTCAGAGCAGTTTTCTTGGTCATTTATTATCATCTCTAGTTGCTTACAACCAGATTCCATCTTTATTTTGTTTACTATCGTCCCAAACTTGTTCTCGCTGTTACCCATCAGGGCTTGCGTTACAGCATTTACGCCGTTACGCGGACTGCGTTGAGGTACAGGCAGTGGGTTATTACCCAGTAATTCTGAGAACTCATCAAAATCTACAAGTGGTGGAGGCTCCACCCCATATATAACCACTTCGCTAGGCGGGTTAGTTTTGTGGTTGTGCGTGCTTACTACACGCAAAACTCTAGCTGCATCAGCAGTAACGGCGGGGTCTGCTAAGAAGCTGTGCTCTGCGCACTGCGCCTTCAACCGCTCTGCTACAGGCACCCAATCATCTGTAGGTACAGACTCTTGTAAAGCCCAATAAACGTGTATCCCACGCCCTGAGTTAACCATCAGGGGTTTAGGTAGTTTAAGTATCTTGCAGAACCTACGTAGTTCAGCTACTGCTTCTTCTTGTGTTGTGAAATCTTTACTAGGGCCACAGTCTAAATCTAAGAAGAACGCCTTGAATGACAACGTATTATCTACACGACGCGACCCAGCTTCAGAGAACGTAGCTAATGCAAAATAAACGTCGTATCCCTGTGTATCAAGGTCACTAGCGGTGTCCACCACGTCATCTAGCGACGTGAAGAACATCTGTTTTCTTTGGTCGTTTGCTAGGTGGTTAGCGAATACACAGTAGTTACCTGTGTCACTTAGCACCCTGCTTAAAAATTGCTTGGTGTGCATGACTATTACTCATAACCGAAAGACACCGTGGCAGGGGCGTCGGTGCGCCCTCTTCGATTGCTCTAGCCACGATGGTAGTTATGAAGTTCTAGTCGTCCCACTCATCAATAACAGCGGTGACCGATGCTTTTTCTTCCTTTGGAGCTGCAGACTTCTTCACCATTTTCTTAGGTTCTTTTACTGGAACATCCTCTTCCCACTCGTCTTCTGTGGAAGTAACAGCCGCAGGTTCTGGTGTTGACTCGACAGCGAATGCACCGCCATCACCTCCTTCAATGGTGAACCCTTCTTCTTCCTCAAACGGATCTCTAGCCTGCAGAGGCACATATTTAAGCACCTGCACGGCTCTTGGTCGTAGTTTGACCCCTGCTGTACCGTCTACAAAGTACGGATGTAGAGACACCTGCACGTTTATTGTGCTGCCGCTGGTCAACATAAACCCATTAGGCAGTGGCGTTCTCTTCGCGTCCACCTGTGAGGGCGGTCTGCTAGCTTCACCGTTAAAAGCCCCCTCGGTTCTGGATCTATGCGTCCAGTTACCGTTTTCATCCTT